>Ga0315907_10008083_pt1 | contig 10855 bp, 9 predicted proteins | sample LakEriMetagenome_3_FD_203525 | JGI IMG/M metagenome (GOLD analysis project Ga0315907, IMG submission 203525) | Freshwater fungal communities from buoy surface, Lake Erie, Ohio, United States - Buoy 12 MA123 | ecosystem: Environmental > Aquatic > Freshwater > Lake > Lake biofilm | place: USA...
CAGCGCGTCCAGCGCTACTGCGGCGAATTCGGGCGTTCCGGCGAAGGCGATGCGCAAGGGGAACCTTCTTGCTTCCGGGTCAGGCCGATGCAGCCCTCAAGCGCGCTGCTCTTCGCGTGTGCGCTTGAGCATCTTGCTGCGGATGCGGTCGCGCTTGAGCGGGCTGAGGTACTCCACGAACACCCGGCCGATCAAGTGGTCCATCTCGTGCTGCACGCACACGGCTGCCAAGCCCTCGCAGGGCAACTCGAACGGCTGGCCCGTCCGGTCCAGCGCCCGCACGATCACCTGCTCGTGGCGGGCCACCTTGTCGTAGGTGGCGGGCACGGACAGGCAGCCCTCCTCGCGAAAGCTCATGGCTTCGCTGCGCTGCACCAGTTCTGGATTGATCAGCACCACCGGCTGGTCGCGCGTGTCGGAGGTGTCCATGACGATGATGCGCTCGTGCACATCCACCTGCGTGGCGGCCAGCCCCACACCCTCGGCGTCGTACATGGTTTGCAGCATGTCGTCGACGAGGCGACGCACACGGTCGTCCACGGTGACCACCGCGTGCGCCACCTTGTGCAAGCGAGGATCGGGAAACTTCAGGATGGGCAGGAGGGCCATGGGTCTTCTTCCGAGAAAAGGGCATTCCGGCAAACTGTGTGAGCGCCCCCCAAAAGGGGCGACGCCTGGGGGACCGGTCTCATTGCCGGGCCCCAAGAATGCCGGCAGAATTTGCGCTTCGATCGGGATTGTCGCGGACCAGCCTTCTTCGCTGCAGCGGCCGGCCCATTCGTTCAGTCGTCGATTGGCTGCAATGCACGCCCGCTAGAGGCTGCTACTGGCCCATGGGAGCCCCCGTTGACCCACCGTCCTAGCCTGTCACTTGCCTGCCGTTCCACTGCGCGTACCGCTGGGGCCGGGGCCGTTCTGGTGCTTGCCGTCCTGGCCGTCACGTGCCGCGCGCAAGGGGTGTCGGCGCCCGCCGGCGTCGACGCCGGCCAGCTCCAGATTGCGCAGCGGGTGGCGGCCCAAGGAGTACCCCTGGCCGACTTGGCGCCTGACGCGCCGGCGTCCCACACGGTCCGCCCCGGTGACACCTTGTGGGGGCTGTCCCAACTGTTCCTGAAGAGCCCTTGGCGGTGGGCCGAGCTCTGGGGCATGAACATGGAACAGGTGCGGGATCCTCACCGCCTGTATCCAGGGCAGGTTCTGGTGCTGTCCAAGGGGCCTGACCGGGCCACGCTGAAGGTGGCGCCCTCGGTGGCCGCAGCGCAGGCCGTGCCGGCACCCACGACAGTCACCCAGGCGGAGCCCCTCACCGTCAAGCTCCTGCCACGGGTGCGCAGCGGCCCAGTGGACGACCTTGCCATCGCCTCCGTGCCGGCCCACCTGATTACGCCTTTCATTGCGCAGGCCACTGTGCTGGAGCCCGGCGAGATCGAGGGCGCTGCGCGCATCGTCGCCTCTACCGACGGACGGATGCTCATGACCGCGGGGGACGTGGCCTACGTGAGGGGCGATCTTCAGGGACGGCGCAATTTCCAGTTGGTGCGTGAGCCCCGGCCCCTGAGGGACCCCGTCACTCGCGAGATCCTGGGCTACGAGGCCCGGCTCGTGGGCCATGCAGAAGCCCTCGGCACCGAAGACCTTGCGTTGCCCGAGCGGGGGACGTCGCGGCCTTCGCCAGTCCGTGTGCTGCTCAGGCATGCACGCCTGGAGATTGGTCCGGGTGACCGGCTGACACAGGCTTCCACGGCTGAGTTCGCGCCCTTCGTGCCGCGGGCACCGGCGCGGCCGGTGCAAGGCCAGGTGATCGGTCTGTATGGTGAGGGCTTGGCGGCCGCGCAGCACCAGATCGTGTCGCTGAACCGGGGGTCGCGTAATGGCGTGCAGAGGGGGCACATGCTGGCCTTGTGGCGAACCGGCAGCCAGGTGACCGACCGCAGCACATCGGAGCGCGAGGTGCTTCGCTTGCCCGACGAGCGCAACGGGCAGATGTACGTCTTTCGCGTCTTCGACCGGGTGTCCTATGCCCTGATCCTGAACGGCCAGGATCCGGTGGCGCCGGGCGCGCGGTTCACCCAGCCCTGAGCGGGCGGGACGCGGCGACAGGCTTTCGACGCAACCGCCCTGGGCCATCTGCATGCCAGCGCAGGAATTCGAGGCCTGGTTCCGCTTGTTGACTGCGCCGGGCATGACGCGGCCGATGGCGCGTCGCCTGCTGCGCGCATTGGGGTCACCACAGGCCGTGCTCGGGGCTTCTGCCAGTCAGTGGTCGGCCGCGGCCAGCCCCGCTGCGGCACAGGCCTTGTCGACCCCGGACCCGCAGGCCGACGCCCGGCTGCAGATGGCGCTGGATTGGCTGGCCGGGCATCCGAGTCGCCGGGTGCTCAACCTGGGAGATACCCAATATCCGCAGCCTTTGCTGCATTGCGGAGACCCTCCCCTGATGTTGTTCCTGGAGGGTCGGTTGGACCTGTTGCAACGGCCTTCATTGGCGGTGGTGGGCAGCCGCCAGGCCACGCCGCAAGGGCTGGCCCATGCGCGGCAGTTCGCCAACGTGCTCAGCCATGCCGGTGTCACCGTGGTGTCGGGGCTGGCCACCGGCATCGACGGCGCCGCCCATGAGGGCGCCCTGACGGGCCCAGGCTCCACCTTGGCCGTCATCGGTACCGGCCCAGACATCGTCTACCCGAGCCGTCACGGCAGGTTGTGGCGCCGCATCGCGCAGGACGGGTTGGTGGTCAGCGAACATGCGCCGGGCACCCCGGCGCTGGCGCACCACTTTCCGCACCGCAACCGCATCATTGCCGGCCTCACACGGGGCACGCTCGTGGTGGAGGCGACGCTGAGGTCCGGTTCGCTGATCACGGCTCGTCTGGCGATGGAGGGCGGGCGCGAGGTTTTTGCAGTGCCGGGGTCGATCCAGTCCCCGCAGGCCAAGGGCTGTCACGAGTTGATCCGGCAGGGTGCACAACTGGTGGAGTCCGCCCAGGAGATCCTGGAGTCGCTGGGACTGCCCGTGAGTCCGACCGATTCCCCCGCGCCGCCTGCGTCCGCCGCAGGCGCGGCGGTGCCGGACGCACCGGAAAGCGCTGACGGACCTGACGACCCTGACCCACGCTCGCCCCATGGGCGGCTCCTGCGCGCCATGGGCCATGACCCTGTGAGCCTGGACACGCTGGTCGGGCGTACGGGCGACGCCGCGTCGGTGCTGGGTGCGCGCCTGCTCGAGCTGGAGTTGCAGGGCTTGGTGGCCCGACTGCCCGGCGGCCGGTTCCAGCGTCAGCAGGCGGGTTGAAACGGCAAACGGCCCAAGGTGCCGTGAAGGCCCTGCGAGGCAGGTCTTTGCGGTCGACGCCCACAGCCCCTCGGGTATAGTGGTCCGATGTTTGATGTGCTGGTGTATCTGTACGAAAACTACTGGCGGCCCGACGCCTGTCCGGACCACCGGCAGCTCACCCGCAAACTGTCGGCTGTGGGCTTCGAGTCTGATGAGATCCAGGAAGCCCTGGCCTGGCTGGAAGGCCTGTCCACCAGCGCGCAGGCCGTGCATGAGCAAGGCGACGACACCAGTCTGCGCATCTACACCGAGGCCGAGCGCGAATTGCTGGGCGAGGAGTGCGTGGGCTTTCTGTGCTTCCTGGAGTCTGCCGGAGTCCTCCCCGCAGCCCTGCGCGAGATGGTCATCGACCGGGCCAGCGCCTTGGGGCCCGGCCGCCTGGACCTCGAAGAGTTCAAGATCATCATCTTGATGGTGTTCTGGAGCCTGGGCGAGGAGCCCGACGCGCTGATCCTGGACGAGCTCTTCGTCGATCCGGAGCAGCGGCTGATCCACTGACGCCGATCAGGTCGGCGCGGGGCGGCTCAGGGCATCGGCGGCTTGGGCAACAGGCCCAGGATGTCCAGCGATCCCCTGATCCCCTTGATGGTGAGATCCTCGTCCTGCGCGGGTTGCAGGAGGCCGCTTTGCAGGTAGGCCGCGAGCCTGCGCAGCTGGAACAGCATGCACTGGCCCTCGGCCGACACGAACAAGGACAGCAGCCGGCGCGTGCCCTGCCAGACCAGCTGCACCGGCCGCTCGGTGCCACCATGCTTGAGCATGTACCAACTGCCCGCCGGCAGCTCGCGGGCCCAGGACAGCATGGCGGCGATAGGTTCGCCGCCACCTTCTGATACCACTTCCAGTTCGGTGTCGGAAGCGCCCGGGATGTCGCGCACGAAGGAGGCGTCGATGTCGATCTGCAGTCCCTCGGGCATCATCTCTTCCAGCGACTCCAACTGCTCCATCAGGTCCTGAAGCTTCCGCTGGGGAAGGGGCGCGGCCTTGGCGGTGAAGCCCTCGGTCAGGCTGTCGTTGAGCTTCTTGATCAGATCTTCCTGGCGATCCGCGGGAATGCCCGCCGTGGACATGCCCTCGCGTAGGGCCTTGAGCAAGGCGGGCATCCGGCGCAGGACATCGGCCCGTTCTTCGCGTGTCACCTTGGCCCCGGCCGACCAGATCAGATCGCTGGCCACGCGTTTCATGGCTCGTGCCCGGTCGCTGGACGGCCCCTGGCTGACCGAGACGGTGGCCAGCACGTCGGCCCAGACATCGAACAGGAACTGGCGCACGCCGTCTTGAACTGGCTCGCCTTCCAGCATGCGGCGGAACTCGATGGTGTTCTGGATGGCCAGCGTCTCACGCTGCTCCAGCTGTTGCGCCAGCGAGAGTGCCTTGCGGCTCGTCTCGCTCTGCTCACGAAAGTAGCTCTCGAGGAACTTCTCGAACTCGCCAAGGACCGTCTGGAACACGCGGCGGCCGGAGTCCGGGTAGGCCTCCACCACCTGAACGATGCGCTTGAGCTCCAACTCCAGTGCCTCGTCTGCAGCTGGCCCTTTCCGGCCAAAGCCCAAGACACAAGCCCCCATGCGGTCAATCAGGCGTCGTGTCGGGTGGTCCGGTGAGGTGAACAGTTCGGGCTCGCTGGTCGCTACGCGCAGGACGGGCATCTGCAGCCGTGCAAACCACACACGCACGGCGGCTGGCAAGCGGTCCTCGGCCAGGATGCTGTGGAACATGAGGGCAACAATCTCCAGCGTGGTGCGCTCACCCTGCGTGGCCGGGGCGTAGTGCCACGACTGGCCGGCAGGTCCTTGCCCTTGCAGCGGCGCCACCACCGTCGCTGCCCCGGCCTCGGGGTCCGATCGCAAGGAGGAGTCCATGACCGTAGCCTGGAACGCGGTCGCACCCGGTTCTGCAGTCGGTGGACCGTCGGCCAATGCACCCAGCCGGTGCAGCGCGCCCAGCAGCTTGTGCGCTGGCTCTTCGGCCTGCGGCACGGGCGCAGGCTGTACCGCGGGTGGCCCATCCCCTGCCAACTGCTCTGCAGCGAAATGGCTCAGGTGCAGGGTGACCGTGTTGCCACTCCAGGGAGTTGAAGCGGCAGCAGCGGGGTCCGGTTCGGTAGACCGGGGGGGTCCGCCGTCACCGTCCGTACCGCTTGTGTTCCCGTCCAAGGCGGGGGCCGGAGCCTGCCCTGGGGGCTTCAACGCGTCTTTGCGCAGGGGCCGCAGGCTGATCTGTGGCATGACACCATGATCCACCAGCCACTCGTTGGCTGCGTGGTACGCCTGCTCAAGGCGCAAGGCGAAGGCGTCCTGCAGGCTGGGCTGCAGGTCCTGCCAGAGATCCAGCGGAAGTTCGGCTGCCTCCCATGCCCGAATGGCGATACGTGCCACGGCATCTGGCTTCAGCAGGTCACGGGCATCAAGTTCTTCGGCTTGTTCAAGCCGGGTGATCCGGGCCCGAAGGTCGTCGAACTGGCCACGGGCACGCTCTAGAAGGGCCACCGCCAGTTGGAAGGCCAGCCACTCCGCGCTGTGCTGCGCATCCCCGGTTTCCAGCGCCGGTGGCTCGCTGGCTTCCTGCGCCAGCCAGCCCAGTTCCAAGGCGACTCGCAGCTCATGTGTCATGCCCTGCACCCAGGCCGGCAGGTTCTCCGCCAGCAGGCGGGAGCGGTGGTCTCGCCGCTGCCCGGGCTCATGGAGGCCGTTACGGGGCAACTGCGCTCGCGCGCAGGCGAGCACATGCTCACTCAGGGCGGGAAGTGAGGCTTCCAGCTGCAGGGCGAACACTCGACGCGCCAGTCCCGCCGGGGACTGGTGAGCACCGTGCCTGGTCATCGCGTGGGCCCGTGTGTTGGAGGCGTGCTGATGCGCGCTACACCACCGCCCCGGCGTTCGGGTCGTTCGGGTCCTGCTCCTTGCCCGGGGTGGCCTTGACCAGGTCTTCGCGCTTGACGCCCAGCCACATCGCGATGCCTGCCGCCACGAAGATCGAGGAGTAGATGCCGAACAGGATGCCGATGGTCAGGGCCACCGCGAAATGGTGCAGCGTGGGTCCGCCGAAGAACAACATCGAAAGCACCATGATCTGGGTCGAGCCGTGGGTGATGATGGTACGGCTGGTGGTGCTTGTGATGGCGTTGTCGATCACCTGAGGGGTGGTCATCTTTCGCATCTTCCGGAAAACTTCACGGATGCGATCGAAGATCACCACCGACTCGTTGACCGAGTAGCCCAGCACGGCCAATATCGCCGCCAGCACGGCCAGCGAGAACTCCCACTGGAAGAAGGCGAAAAAGCCCAGGATGATGATCACGTCGTGCAGGTTGGCGACGATGCCGGCCACGGCGAACTTCCATTCGAAGCGAAAGGCCAGGTAGATCATGATGCCGGCCACGGTGAAGGCCAGCGCGATCAGGCCGTCTCGGGCCAGCTCCGAGCCCACCGACGGACCCACGAATTCCGTTCGGTTGAGCTTCAGAGGCTCCGCGCCGGCTGCCGTGGCACAGGAGGGTCGGCTCACGGATTCGCCCTGTGCACTCACGTACTGCTTGATGGAGACGGTGCCGGACTCGGCCTTGCACAGTTGCTCGAACACGCGCTGGGACAGTTCCGACTGCTTGACGTCGCCGCGAACCGGCAGGCGGATCAGCACATCCCTGGAGGTGCCGAAAGTCTGTACCTGCACCTCCCCGAGATTGAGGGACTCCACGGCCTCGCGGGTCTTGTTGATGTCCGCCGACTGGGCGTACTCCACCTCCAGCACAGTGCCGCCCGTGAATTCGATGGACAGGTGCAGACCGCGCGTGGCCAGGAAGAACACCGCGGCGGCGAAGGTGAGGAAGGAGATGACGTTCAGCACCAGCGCATGGCGCATGAACGGGATGTCCTTGCGGATTCTGAAGAATTCCATGCTGTGTGCTCCTCAGAATTTCAGACTTGCGGCGGTTTGTCGGATGCCGCTGCGCCGGGCTTCCAGACCTGGCCGATGGACACGGACTTGAGCTTCTTCTGCCGGCCGTACCAGAGGTTGACCAGTCCGCGCGAGAACATCACGGCCGAGAACATCGAGGTCAGGATGCCCAGGCAGTGCACCACCGCAAAGCCGCGCACCGGGCCGGAGCCGAAAGCCAGCAGGGCCACACCGGCGATCAGCGTGGTGATGTTGGAGTCCAGGATGGTGGCAAACGCCCGCTCGTAGCCGGCGTGAATCGCCGCCTGCGGTGGCACGCCCATGCGAAGTTCCTCCCGCACCCGTTCGTTGATCAGCACGTTGGCGTCGATGGCCATGCCCAGCGTGAGCGCAATGGCCGCCATGCCGGGCAAGGTCAGCGTGGCTTGCAGCATGGACAGCACCGCCACCAGCAGCAGCAGGTTGAAGCCCAGCGCGATGGAGGAGAACAGGCCGAACAGCAGGTAGTAGGCGCACATGAAGACCACGATCGCGATGAACCCGTAGGCCACGCTGTCGAAGCCCTTGGTGATGTTCTCCGCGCCCAGGCTGGGGCCGATGGTGCGTTCCTCGATGATCTCCATGGGCGCGGCCAGCGAACCCGCCCGCAACAACAGCGCCGTGTCGTTGGCCTCTTGCGTGGTCATGCGCCCGGAGATCTGCACCCGGCCTCCCCCGATCTCGCTGCGGATGACCGGTGCGGTCACCACCTCACCCTTGCCCTTCTCGAACAGCAGGATGGCCATGCGCTTGCCCACGCTCTCCCGCGTGACATCCTTGAAGATGCGCGCACCCTTGGCGTCCAGCGTCAGGTGAACGGCGGGCTCCTGCGTCTGGTTGTCGAAGCCGGCCTGCGCATCGTTCAGGTTCTCGCCCGTCAGCACCACCTGGCGGAACACGATGATGGGTGCGCCGTTGCGCTCCAGGTAGCGCTCGCTGCCGAAGGGCACGGCGCCTCCCGACAGGGCCTGCTGGGCCTCGGCGCTGTCGTTGACCATGCGTACTTCCAGCGTGGCGGTGCGCCCAATGATGTCCTTGGCCTTGGCCGTGTCCTGCACGCCCGGCAGTTGCACGACCACGCGGTCGGCGCCCTGTTGCTGGATCACCGGCTCGGCCACGCCCAGTTCGTTCACCCGGTTGTGCAGCGTGGTGATGTTCTGCTTCAGCGCCTGATCCTGCACGGCCCGGGCAGCCTCGGGCTTCAGCACCCCGCGCAACAGGGCATCGCCGCCATCGGCCGCTTCCGTCCAGACCAGGTCGGGCAACTGTTCGCCCAGCAGGCTGCGTGCCTTGGTGGCCATCGGCGCTTCGCGGAAGCGGATCTCCACGGCCACGCCATCGCGTGTGATGCCGGCGTGGCGGATGCCCTTGTCCCGCAGCATGGTCCGCACGTCGCTGGCGATGGAGTCACCCTTCTTGGTGAGGGCGGCCTTCATGTCCACCTGCATCAGGAAGTGCACGCCGCCGCGCAGGTCCAGGCCCAGGTACATGGGCAGGGCACGCAGGCTGGACATCCATTGCGGCGTGTTGGCCAGCAGGTTCAGCGCCACGATGTAGGACGGGTTCGCCGGGTCCGGGTTCAGGGCGGCGGACAGCGCGTCCTTGGCCAGTTTCTGCTGGTCGGTGCTCTGCAGTCGCACCTTGATCGACTGTCCGTCAAATTGCAGGGACTGCGGCTTGACGCCGGCTTTCTGCAGCACTTCGTCCACCCTGGACTGCAGCGTCGCATCGATCTTCAGCGTCGCCTTGCCGCTGGACACCTGTACCGCGGGCGCCTCGCCGAAGAAGTTGGGCACTGCATACAGAAAGCCCAGAAGCAAGGTCACCGCGAGGATCGCGTATTTCCACCAGGGGTAGCGGTTCATGAACTCTCCGAGGCCTGTCGGCCGCCTGCCCTGCGGGTCCGGGCTGCGCAGCGCAGGCCCGGCCAGGGCCCTTGCTTACTTGAACGTGCCCTTGGGCAGCACCTGCACGATCGAGGGGCGCTGCACCTGGATCTCCACACCTTCGGCTACTTCCACGTGCACGAGGCTGTCGCCCAGCTTGGAGATTCGACCGACGACACCGCCGCCCACCACCACCTCGTCGCCCTTGGCCAGGGCATCGAGCATGGCCTTGTGCTCCTTCTGTCGCTTCATCTGCGGCCGGATCATGATGAAGTACAGCACCACGAACATCAGCACCAGCGGCAGCAGGCTGAGCAAGGTGGACTCGGCCCCACCGCCAGCAGCGGCCGGGGCGGATTGGGCGAAGGCTTGGGAAATGAACACGTTCGGCACCCTTCAATGAATCATGGTCGTCGTCTGGCGGAACACACAGACAGAACCCTCAAGTTTACGACGGCACGGTCCCAATCCTTGGCTTCGTGCCAAATGACCCGGACGGAACGGGCCTCTCAGAGGCTGGTTCAGCGGCTCTTCCAGAAGGACTGGTGAACCTCGGCGATGGCCGGCTCTGCCGCAAGTACGGGACCCACCACCTCCACCGCCTTCTGTCCGCGCGAGAAGACCTCGCGGCAGGGCAGGTCCAGCGTGGGGTTCTCGCCGTGGTTGCCGGTGATCTCCAGCAGGCGGGACTCCGACATGCCGTACACCAGGCCACCGATGTGGGCCCAGTACTGCGTGGCCGCGCACATCGCGCAAGGCTCCACGGTGGTCACCAGGGTGCAGCCCCACAGGTACTCGGGCCTGTAACGGGCGGCGGCGTCACGTGCCAGCACCGCCTCGGCATGGTTGACCGTGTCCACATTGCCCTGCTCCAGCAGCACCGTCTTCCCGTCGGGCGCCACCAGCAAAGCGCCGAAGGGGTGATGACCGGCCGCCGCGGCACGCCGCGCCACATCGGCAGCCGCAGCCAGATGGTGGCGGATCTCGTCGTCATTCAGCAAGGGAAGCTCCGGTTGCGGCATGCCGCCCCAGTGCGGGGCAGTGTTCGCCGTTCACTTGTACTTGATGGTGCAGCCGTAGGGCACATTCACCGCGTTGCTAACCGGCTTGCCAGCGCGCAGTTCATCCAGTGCGGCAGCCAGCAGGTTGCGCGATGTCTTGACATCCTCGGGGTTGGCCGAGCGCTTGTCATCGATGGCGCCGTTGTAGACCAGCTTGCCGGCAGGGTCGATCACGTACATGTGCGGCGTGACCTTTGCACCGTAGGCCAGACCCACGGTACCCGACTCGTCCATCAGGAAGCGTGTGGGGGTGGCGCCGAAGCGGGCCAGCTCCTTTGCCAGCGCCTCGGGCGTCTGGTAGTCGGGGTGTCCGGAGTGAGTGGAGTTGATGCTGAGCCACACCACCTCGGCCCCGTACTTCTTCTGCAAGGCCTGCATGTTGCCGCTGCGGTAGTGCTTCTGCACGAAGGGGCAGCCGAAGTTGTGCCACTCCAGCACGACCGTCTTGCCCTTGAAGTCGGCCAGGCTCACCGGCTTGCCCGTCAGGTCTGGGGCCCGGAAGGCTGGGGCCGGCTGGCCGACGACGGCCGCCGCCCGGACCGGTGCACAAAGCAGGGCCGACATGGCCAACGCAGCCCAGGCGGCCCAGGTCCAGTTCAGGCGGAGGTGGAGAGGGTTCATGGAACGTGTGCGAGCGGGCA
>Ga0315907_10008084_pt1 | contig 10855 bp, 10 predicted proteins | sample LakEriMetagenome_3_FD_203525 | JGI IMG/M metagenome (GOLD analysis project Ga0315907, IMG submission 203525) | Freshwater fungal communities from buoy surface, Lake Erie, Ohio, United States - Buoy 12 MA123 | ecosystem: Environmental > Aquatic > Freshwater > Lake > Lake biofilm | place: USA...
GTGCTACCCTGCATCCCCTGCAAAGCCTGACAGACCTGATCACCATCACGGAAAACTGGCAATCAACTGAAAAACCAAAAGTGGTTTTGACCTGGGCCCCTCATGTCAAGCCCCTGCCACAATGTGTGGCCAATAGTTTCGCCCAATGGGTGAATGCATGGGGCCAAGTAAACTTTGTGATCACACATCCTGCAGGATACGAATTGGATGATCGCTTTACCAAAGGCGCAACCATCACCCATAACCAAGATGAGGCGCTGGCCGGAGCCGATTTTATTTATGTAAAAAACTGGAGTGCTGTTGACCCCTACGGAACGCTGCCGCCCTTCGGGGGTGATTGGATGTTAAGTAATGACAAAATCAGGCATACACGCAATGCCAAAGTAATGCACTGTTTGCCTGTACGCAGAAATGTAGAACTCTCTGACGAAATTCTTGATGGCCCCCATAGCCTGATCACCCAACAAGCCGCTAACAGGGTTTGGGCAGCACAGGCAGTGATGGCGGAGATGTTGAAAACAAAACGTTAGATTTTTGATAGTTTGACATGGATCGTTGAATAGTAAAAAATACATGAATAAAAATATAACCATCATCAAGGTCGGCGGAAACATCATCGATGATGATGCCAAGCTCGACGCTTTTCTTTCCTCCTTCGCCAACATGAAAGGACAAAAAATCCTGGTTCATGGTGGCGGAAAACTGGCCACCCAACTGGCAGCTGACCTTTCCATCCCTCAACAAATGGTGGATGGCAGAAGGATCACCGATGCAGATACCCTGAAGATCGTAACCATGGTTTATGCGGGACTGATCAACAAACAGATTGTGGCCAGACTCAATGCACAAAATTGCAACTCCATAGGCATATGTGGTGCCGATGCCAACAGCATCAGGGCCCACAAAAGAAAGCACCCGTCCATTGATTTCGGATTTGTTGGCGATGTGGAGGCTGTAGATGCTGACGCATTGCTGAACTTCCTGGACAATAACCTCACGGTTGTGATGGCCCCCATCACCCAGGATGAAAAGGGTCAATTGCTGAATACCAATGCCGATACCATCGCACAGGAAATAGCCAAGGCGATGGCCAAAAAGGCAACCACTACTTTGGTCTATTCTTTTGAAAAGAAAGGTGTGCTGCGGGATGTCCAGGATGAAAACAGTGTGATCCGGGAAATGGACCATGCCCTTTATGCTTCCTTGAAATCAGCGCAGGCGATTTTTGCCGGGATGATTCCAAAGCTGGACAATGCCTTTGAGGCCATAGATGCAGGTGTGAGCAAAGTGATCATTGGAGATGCAACCGCCTTGGAAGAATTGTTGGAAGGAAAAAGCGGAACAGCCATTAGCTGATCGCAAAACAAACAACATGTCAGTGAACAATATACTCATAGAAGATTCGATCCAATTGCTCAAGTCAATGATCGCCATTCCTTCTCTCAGCAGAGAAGAAAAGGAAGTTGCTGATCATATTGAAAAATTTCTCCAGTCAAAAAATGTTTTGACATCAAGACTAGAGAACAACGTCTATGCCTTCAACAAATATTTTGATCCTTCAAAATCAACTGTACTCCTCAACTCCCACCATGATACCGTCAAACCTGCTGCCGGCTATACAACCCATCCATTTGAAGCGGTTGAGATAGACGACAAGATCATTGGATTGGGCAGCAATGATGCCGGAGCTCCATTGGTTTCATTGATCGCCAGCTTCCTCCATTTTTATGAAGCGAAGGATCTCCCCTTCAACCTGATCATCGCTGCAACAGCGGAAGAAGAGATCTCCGGAAAAAATGGCATTGAATTACTTATCCATAACGAAGCATTCATCCAACAACTCAAGGGATCAACGATCATGGGAGCGCTGGTGGGTGAACCCACCCAAATGGAAATGGCAGTAGCAGAAAGGGGACTCTTGGTACTGGATGCTGTGGCGCATGGCAAGTCAGGACATGCCGCCAGAAAAGAAGGCATCAATGCCATCAGTATTGCCCTCCAAGACATCCAGCGCATTGAGCAAATGCATTTTGAAAAAGTATCCGAGCTGACGGGTGAAACCAGGGCAACTGTAACCGTTATCGAAACAGAAAACAAGGCCCACAATGTGGTTCCTGCTTCCTGTAAGTTCGTGGTAGATGTTCGGGTGAACGAGCGCTACAGCTTTGATGAGATCCTGTCAATATTCCGAAGCGAACTAAAGAGTGAGGTCAATCCCAGAAGTTTTCGGCTGAGATCAACCATGATTGAAATGGAGCACCCCTTGGTAAAGGCAGGTTCTTCCATGGGACTCCCCCATTATGGATCACCCACAACAAGCGACAAAGCCCTGATGCATTTTCCTGCACTGAAGATTGGTCCCGGTGATTCCGCCCGCAGTCATACAGCCAATGAGTATATTTACAAAAAGGAGATTGCAGCAGGCATCAAGGGCTACATCCAATTGTTGGAAAAAACCGGTGCCTTGATGACAGCACAAAACCAATAGCATGAAACTCTGGAGCAAAGAAAAAACCAATACAGCCCAGCAGATCGAAACTTTCACGGTTGGCAACGACCGTGATTTCGATTTGCTCATGGCCTCCCATGATGTGCAGGGATCGATCGCCCATGTGACCATGTTAGGGGAACAGGGGCTTATGTCCAAGGAAGAGGCTGAAAAAGCAGTGAAGGAACTCAGGCTAATCTTGGAAGAGATCAAAGCCGGAAACTTCAGCATTGACCCTGATGCCGAAGACATCCATTCACAAATCGAGTTCATGCTCACAGCTCGCATCGGTCAGATCGGCAAAATGATCCATACCGGAAGAAGTCGGAATGATCAGGTGGCAGTGGACATTAAACTCTATCTCCGATCAGCGATCAAGGAAATCAAGCATGAAGCGCTTACCCTGTTTGATCTTTTGCTGGACAAAAGCAATACTCATAAAAACCTATTGTTGCCCGGTTATACCCACCTGCAGATCGCGATGCCTTCTTCCGTGGGACTTTGGCTGGGGGCATATGCGGAGAGCATGGTGGATGACATGGAATTCCTTTCAGCTGCCTACCGCGTTAGCAACAAGAACCCCTTGGGCAGTGGTGCAGGATATGGATCGTCCTTCCCACTCAACCGAAAGAGAACGACTGAACTCTTGGGTTTTGATAGCCTGAATTACAATGCAATATATGCGCAGATGAGCAGGGGCAAGACAGAAAAATTGGTTGCCATGGCATTGGCATCCCTTGCCTCCACACTATCCAGGCTGGCCATGGATTGCTGCCTGTTCATGAACCAGAATTTTGGTTTCATTCATTTTCCGGACGAGCTAACTACCGGTAGCAGCATCATGCCCCATAAAAAAAATCCGGATGTATTTGAACTGATCAGGGCAAAATGCAACAGGATACAATCTACTCCCAATGAGCTTACTCTCTTGATCAACAACCTTCCTTCGGGCTATCACCGCGACATGCAGTTGACCAAGGAAATTCTTTTCCCTGCGATCGAAGAACTGAAATCCTGCATCAGCATGATGCAACTGATGCTTTCAAATATCCATATCAGGGAAAATATTCTAGAGGACCCCAAATACCAATATCTCTTTAGCGTAGAGAAGGTCAATGAATTGGTCAACCAGGGAATAGCTTTCCGAGACGCCTACAAACAGGTAGGAGAATCCATTGAGGCCGGTAGTTTTCATTTTGATACCAAGGCCGGACTTCATCATACCCATGAGGGAAGCATCGGAAATCTTTGCAACGAAGAGATCCGAAATGAAATGATGAAAGTAGCAGCCACCATTGCATGATCCTTACTTCCAGCGCAGCGTCTTGAGAAGATGTCTCATGTCTTCTTCCAGAAATTGGCTGACCACTGAAAGCGAGTCTTCATTCGGGGCAGCGTCAAAATACAAGGCCCCTCGTAGAAAATGCCTGCTGCTGTCACTGATATAGAACTGTTTGGAAGTGGCTGCTTCTCCTGCAACATAGAAATAGATACCGGAACCCGCGTGGGTACTGAAGAATGAATCCACAATTCCACTGGCTTTCACCGTATGCTTGTAAGTTAGCTTGAAGGCTTCTTCCCGCAGGTTTTCAAAACTGTTCACTACTATTGAGTCTCTGTAGCCGGCCCCCTCTTTTATTTTATAAACAGACCTTCCTGCAACCGACTTATAACTGAGGTAGATCCTACCCTTGAAATCCTTGAATTCAATGTTGATCCAATAGGGATTGTTACCAGTGGTATCTACCTCTTTGGAAACAGTGGCATAGGCAGGATATTCAAAACGATAAGGAAAGCCTGCTTCATCAAAGGGCTGATAAGAACGCTTGGGAAGGTCGATATTAAAATATCCTTTGGGTTTGGGAGTAAATCCGCTATTACAGGAAACAAAAAAGGTCAGTATGCTCAAAAAAAACAAAGCGAGAGAACCTTTATGTAATTGTTGCATCATGCTTGAGGAGGGGTAATGGTGATCTTGATTTTTTGTATCCGGTTCTGCAACACTTCCAGCACGGTAAAACTAAAATCCTGTGCCACTAGCACCTGTTGTACTTTGGGTATCTCCCCAGCCAGCTCCAACACAAGTCCCGCAACGGTCTCACTCTCTCCCCGTATCGGATCAAAGACTTTGCTCGGCAAGTTCATGATCCTGCAGGCTTCATTGATCATCAGCCTTCCTTCAAAAACATAGTTGTTTTCGTCGATCCTGATGTTGACGGGTTCTTCATCATCATATTCATCCCTGATCTCTCCAACAATCTCCTCCAAAATATCTTCCATGGTAATGATACCATCAGTGCCCCCAAATTCATCTACCACTACTGCAATATGGGTTCTCTTGTTTTGAAAAGCCTTGAGCAGGTCTTCCAGCAACATCTGTTCGTGTATAAAAAAAGCCTGCCTCACCAGAACACTCCAGTCAAAATCATTGGATTCATCGATATGCGGTAACAAATCTTTTGTATGCAAGATGCCGATAATATTATCCAGGCTTTCCTTGTAAACAGGAAATCTTGAATACTCCTGCTCCGCTACCAAACGCTTGAGTTCATCAAAACCAAGCCCTGCTTCAATTCCGTGGACATCCAATCTGCTTCTCATGGCACGGCGGACGGTAATGTTGCCAAACTGCGCAATGCCTTTGAGCATGTTTTTTTCTTCTTCGGTCGCAACCGCTTCTCCATTCAGGCCAATGGCCTGATCGATCTGTTCAAGTCTACTGTGAACGTCATCCTTTCTGCCCAATACTTTTTCCATTCGGTCTGCAATAGAAGCAAACCAGTTGCCGGTCTTGCTGAAGAACAGGCTGTTCAATTGCACAAAAAATGAAGAATAGAAGGCAAAGCGAATGGGGTTGTTCGAAGCCCATGCCTTGGGGAGTAGCTCTCCAAAAAGAACCAGATAAAAAATAGCAACCAACAACTTCAACAAAAACAAAAGGATACCCGAAACGCCCGGGAACACTTCATCGGTAACAAGATAATTGCAAAGGATGATGATCAACATCCTGAAGACCATGTTTCCGACCAACATGGATGACAGCAGCTGCTTGGGCTCTTGCAGAAGCTTGAGAATCTTGTCGGAAGAAGGGTATTGCTTCATCCTCAGGTTCTTCAATTCCTTGAAGTCAAGCGAAAAAAAAGCGATCTCCGCGCCGGAATTCATGAAAAGCATCAAAGTAGAAAACAACAACAGGATGCCAAGAACCATCATGGCCCGAAATTACAGAAAATGATGGTCAAGATACCTTGATATCAGCCTTGGGAATGCCAAAGACTTTATTTTTTTGAATTCCATCCATTCATATCCATCCCATGGTATCTTTTTTTCCAACTTCACATGAACAAAACGGGCGTGAATCTTTTGATGGGTAAGCTGGTGGATGTATGGATCAGAAATACCAATTATTGTTTGTTTTTGTCGCGATCCTCCCCAAAAATCTGCTTTTTTCAAATCAGCTTCATCGGCCGGCTCATCTTTCTCAATGAGTACAAACTCATAGAGATCCTGCCAGATGTCTTTTCCTTTTCTTTGTCTGACCAGCATGGATCCATCGGCTTCAACGAGCAGGTAATGGATGAACCGGTTCTTTTGCAGTATTTTTTTGGACTTTACCGGAAAATGGGATTGTGAATCATGGGCATGGGCATGGCATTTTTTTCGAAGGGGACAATCCTGGCAATCGGGTTGCTGGGGTTTGCAAATCGTAGCCCCAAGGTCCATGATCGCCTGGTTGTACAAAGCGGGATCAGCCTTCCCCAGCATTTCAGCAGCATGTTGTTCAAATATTTTTTTACCCGCAGGTTGGTCAATCGGTTCGTTAATGCCCAAAAACCTGGAAAGGACCCGCATCACATTCCCGTCCACCACTGCCAAGGGCAGGCCGAATGCAAAAGATCCGATGGCAGCAGCGGTATAATTGCCAACTCCTTTCAATGCCAGCAATCCTTCTTGTGTCCGGGGAAATTGTCCGCCCAGCTCTTTGGAAATGTATTTCGCCGTGATGATCAGGTTTCTGCAACGGGAATAGTAGCCCAATCCCTCCCAAAGTTTGAAAATCAACGTTTCATCCGCAGCAGCCAATGTATGAATGTTCGGAAAATTTTCTGTGAAACGACGATAATATTCAAGACCTTGTTGTACCCTCGTTTGCTGAAGGATGATCTCACTCAACCAGATCCTGTAGGCATCCTTGATCCCCTTCCAAGGCATGGTTCGCTTGTTTTGGGTTGCATGCCAGTCCAATAATTGGGTCGAAAACCACTTTTTCAGCTGTTTTTCAATCACTTATGGCCATTTTTTTGGAAAATAGTAAAATTATGTGCAACTTTAATATGTTTTAGGCGTTTAAACATATTTCGCTGAAAAAGAATGGGTTTTGAGGTTACGACCGGAATCAACCGGAAAAATCGATAACTGTTAAAAGTCAAATTCATGAGAAAGGCTGACTTGATCAACAAAATTGCAGAAAAGACCAATATACCCAAAGTGGATGTATTGGTAACCCTTGAAACCATGTTTAAGGAAATCAAATCCACCCTGTCCAAAGGTGAAAACATATATGTCAGGGGATTCGGTTCCTTTATCACCAAAAAAAGAGCAGCCAAGATTGGCAGAAACATCAAGCGCAATACTGCTGTTCATATACCAGAACATTTCATCCCAGCTTTCAAACCTGCCAAAGAATTCATGCAGGAAGTAAAAAAACTGGAAATCGGCACCGAGATCAAAGATGATGGTGCTGATGAAATGGCTTAAGCCTCCTACCTTTGCGTCCTAAATCAATTTTCATGTTGAAAAAACAGCAATGGATTGTTGTTGCATTTGCTGCGGTGCTGTTATTGGTTGTATTTTCAGTGGGACAATTCACACCTCCCCATGAGCCACATGCAGACCATGGCAAAGCTGCTCCAAGTTCTAATACCTTCGAAATCAACGCTTTCATCAACGAACAGAAAAAGGGGCTGTCCCCCGGCCAGTCGGCTTACCTGACATCTCTGGAAGACGCGATCTCCCGGGGCGACCTGATCAGCCAAAAAAAGACAAACTTTCAATTGATGTCTGATTTCTGGCGAGACAGTGCCAGGAGCTTTATCCCTTATATCTACTACCTCGGAGAGAAGGCTAAATTGGAAAATTCTGAAAAAAACCTCAACTTTGCCGCCCACTCCATGTTGGAAGAGCTGAGGGGAACAAGTGATATTGGATTGAAAACATGGATGGCCAATCAGGCAAATGACCTGTTCAGCAGATCCCTGAAACTGGATCCTGCGAATGATTCAACCCTGATCGGTTGGGGAAGTACCTACTTTTTCGGAGCAGCTGGAGCACCCATGGAAGGGATCCTGAAGATCAGGGAAGTGGCAGAAAGAGACCCGAACAATGTCTTTGCTCAATTCATGTTGGGATATGGAGGCATGGTTTCGGGACAAACAGAAAAAGCCATCGAACGTTTCCAAAAAGTAAATACCCTTGATCCATCCAATACAGAAGCCGTTTTTTTACTGGCAGAATTGTATGAGAAGAGTGGAAAGAAAAAGGAAGCCATTTCATGGTACGAAAAAGGGCTTAAAAATGTATCCAATCCAGAGCTTGTAAAAGCCCTGGAAGAAAAGATAAAATCATTAAAATAATTTTTAACATTTAAACTGACTGGCCATGCCTTGTGGTAAAAAAAGAAAACGTCATAAGATCGCTACGCACAAACGCAAAAAGAGGTTGAGAAAAAACCGTCACAAGAAGGGCAAGAAATAATCTCCCGACTTTAATTTATTCTGCAAAATCGTGGTTGCGCACTGAACCTGGGTTCATCGTGTGCAGCCTCGCTTATTTGTCATCAACCTTGCGTAGGATTGAACAAAGAACTTGTCATAAATGCTAGTGCCCAGGGCGTGCAAATTGCCCTGCTGGAAGACAAGAAACTGGTGGAGCTTCACAATGAAAAAGCCGATGCCAGTTTTGCTGTGGGTGACCTCTATTTGGGTAAGGTCAAAAAACTCATACCCGGGCTCAATGCTGCATTTGTGGATGTTGGATTCGAAAAGGACGCCTTTCTCCATTATACCGATTTGAGCCCCTATGCCAAATCACTGCTCAAGTTCACCCATATTTCGATCAATACCCCCGTTCAGAGCCAGCAGGACTTCGCTCATTTTACGGTTGAAGCGGAAATTGTAAAGACGGGTAAGATCAATGAGGTGTTGGGACAAAAACCCAACGTGCTTGTTCAGATTCTAAAAGAACCCATTGCTGCAAAGGGTCCCCGTCTGAGCTGTGAAATATCCCTGCCCGGCCGATATGTGGTCATCACCCCCTTTAATGATATCATTGCTGTTTCCCGCAAGATTCACTCTGCCGAGGAAAGGAAACGCCTTCAGAAGATAACAGAAGCCATCAAGCCCAAAAATTTTGGCGTGATCGTAAGAACAGCGGCAGAAGGAAAGAATACAGCTGAATTGCATGAGGATTTGAACATGCTGTTCAACAAGTGGAAGCTGATCCAGCAAAACCTCAGTGGCGCGGTAGCTCCTACCAAGATCCTCAGTGAGCAAAACAAAGCAAACAGCATTTTGAGAGACCTGCTGAATGCTGATTTCAACAAGATCACGGTCAACGACAAACAAGTATACGCAGATACAAAGGCCTACATTCAAAGAATAGCACCTGATAAGGCAGATATCGTAAGTCTCTACGGTGGCAGTGCTTCTATCTTTGACCATACCGGGATCACCAAACAGGTGAAGTCTGGTTTCGGAAGAACAGTGAATCTCCCCAGTGGTGCTTACCTGATCATTGAACATACAGAGGCACTTCACGTGATCGACGTGAACAGTGGCTACAAAAGTGTTGGCAACAACCAGGAGGAGAATGCCCTCCAGACCAATTTAGAGGCTGCTGAAGAGATCGCCAGACAATTAAGACTCCGAGATATCGGAGGTATCATCGTAGTCGATTTTATCGACATGAAGCTGCCTGAGAACAAAAAGAAATTACATGAGTCTATGGAAGGATTCATGAAGATTGACAGGGCCAAACATTCTGTATTGCCTATTTCAAAATTTGGTCTCATGCAACTGACCCGTCAGCGCATGAAGCCTGAGATGAACATCAATACACAGGAACAATGCCCTTCCTGTCAGGGTACCGGAAAAATTTCTTCCACCCTGGTGCTGGAAGATGAGATCGAAAAGAACATCCAATACCTCAGCGATCAAAAGCACAAAAAGCTCACACTCTACGTTCACCCGATTTTATTTGCTTATCTCAGCAAGGGAATTATTTCCAAACGCCGCAAATGGGCCTGGAAATACAAGCTGAACCTCACCCTCCTCGAAAACAATACTTATCATCTTACGGAGTTTCATTTCTTTGATGGAAATGAAGAAGAAATCAAGATTTAAACAACGGAGTTTCATTTCTTTGATGGAAATGAAGAAGAGATCAAGATCTAAATAAAAAAAGACCGCTCATCACTGAGCGGTCTTTTCATTTATGAGAAAGAACGATTAGTTCTTCTTGATGGCATAAGGATAGGTACCGTAGTTGGCACCATTGGGAAGCGTATGGGTAAGGTTGATGCTGAAATCACCTTTACAGGAGAAGAAGAAACCACCGGTACCTTCGCACCTGAAGTTCTCAAAACCCGCACCATAGCTGCCATAAGTTTGTCTAGCAACTGTAGCTGCACCAGTAGTTGGGTTAACTGTAACCACCACCGGAGCAACTCCTGGTGGCTCGGCATATACAAACATGTAGGTCAAGGTTGCCTTACCGGCCTCACCCAACACGTTTACTTGTTCTCCAACAGAACCGTCCCAAGTATCCCTGGTAACAGTGTATTTACCGGTAGCCTGGGCAGGAACAAAAGGACAAACTACAACAGCATTCCAGGTCAACCTAAGGTTGTACTGGGCAACCGTTGCCAGATCAGGAAGCGTATTGGCAACGTCGAAGGACCTGCCATCTTTGGTAACAACCTGGTTGTAGAGAACATATGTCTCACCAGGACCGGGGGTAACACCCAAAGCCGTAGCAATTTCCTGACCAGAAACCTCCAGGTTATAAGTACCTCCGTTGTTGGTATACTCTTTCACCTTCTTCCATTTGGTCCTGTCATTGGTTTGGGGAGCCTTCGTAACGTATACGATCAGCTTCTCTTGGGCAGAACCATATTCTTTTACAGAAGCAGAAACTTTGCTTCCGGAAAGGTTGGTCGCGTCAATGATGTTATTGCCTGCACTCACAAGGGTCACATAGGAACCAATGCTGAGGGAATTCACATCCTGTGCAATTTCACCTTTTTGGCACGAGCTCATGGCTATAGCAACCAAGGCTGTGTAAAAAACGGATGATATGATTTTTTTCATG
>Ga0315907_10008085_pt1 | contig 10855 bp, 9 predicted proteins | sample LakEriMetagenome_3_FD_203525 | JGI IMG/M metagenome (GOLD analysis project Ga0315907, IMG submission 203525) | Freshwater fungal communities from buoy surface, Lake Erie, Ohio, United States - Buoy 12 MA123 | ecosystem: Environmental > Aquatic > Freshwater > Lake > Lake biofilm | place: USA...
TCTTGCAGGATCTTCTTTCAATCTCACCTTTCCCGTTTCATCTATCAATACAGGGAATGCAATGAAAAATAAGAAAGCTCAGACCGCGGAATGGTTTGATGCTTCAAAATATCCGGATATCAAGTTTGTGTCAACAAAGATTGAGCAATCAAATGCGGGGTATAAGGTGACAGGCAATCTGACTATCAAAGGAACTACCAAAGAAAAAATTGTTCCCGTTACAATGTCAAGAGGGACTAATGGACTCGTGTTTACGGGGAGTTTCACCGTGAATAGAATGGATTATAAAGTTGGAGGGGTGAGTGATGCTGTTCCAAATTCAATGAACATAAGTTATACCTTACCTGTTGTAAAGAAATAATAACGCATGTTCAAGGGTTTCTTTTTTCTGGGATTAGGTTCGGCTGCACTGTCATCTGTAGCAGCTTTGATTTACTCATCCATGTACTATTCTAATCTCGTTGATTTTTCTGAAGCTACCGGTGCACTGAGAATCGTTTCTGGATGTTTCATGCTGTGCATGTCGGCTGTTTTCTTTGCATTTTTGATGAATTTAATGATCAAGAATAGGTCGTTAAGTGAAGGGATTACAAATCTTACGATCTCAGTTGTATCGATGGGGCTTGTTTTGCTTGTGCTTGGTGCAGATGATCCGGTTTTCGAGAATGAGGACGCTCAGCTAATGATCGATTATTATAAAGGGTTCTTGATGCCGATGTTGTTCTTTCCTGCTTTGGCATGGTTTACATTAAAACCAATTCTTATCAGAAAATGAAAAAAAACTTGTTCATACCTGTTGTTGCCATTATCCTTTTAATGGTTTCGTCTTCGTGCAAAAAAGACAAGGTTTCGGGCCCGGATTTAGATCCGAATTGCTCGGATACCATTAGTTTCGTGAATGAAATCCTTCCGATGATGCAAAATAATTGCACAGGGTGTCACAATTCTGGCAATAGCACTGGATATACCATTACAAATCATACGAATATATCATCAAATGCATCTGCAATATTGAATGCAATGAGAGCTTCGAATGGATTTCAATTGATGCCACAGGGAGGTCCAGCTCTGAATGATTCCCTTATCCAAGAATTTTCCTGTTGGATTGATCAAGGGAAGAAGAATAATTAATCAGTAAAATCAAATACACTATAACTATGAAAAAAAACTACATCCTTTCTTTATCCGGAATTCTCTTAATTGGCGCTCTATCCCTTCAGAAGTCCGGTGATCTGAAAATTGAAAAATTCTTTGCAAAGAATGGTCATAAATTTTTTAGTGGCGGTGCGGCAGCCGGTCTAACAGGTGCGCCTACAGAAGGTAATTGTACTTCGTGTCACTCAGGTTCTGTTCAATCCGGCTCTGCTGAAAATGTTTTGACAGTGCTTTCCGGAGCAACTCCGGTGACGAGTTACACTCCTGGTCAAACATATACTGTTACTCTGGTAATGTCATCGAATCCGGCTAAAAAAGGATTTCAGGCTACTGCATGGGATTTGAGCAACACGATGGCAGGAACCTTTACAGCAGGAACAAATACAGCGATCAATGGTACAATTAAAAATTATGCGAACCATAAATCAACAAGTAACACGAATGCAGTGACGGCTTGGATCTGGTCTTGGACAGCACCTGCAACTAATGTTGGTGATGTTAAATTCTATGTGGCAACAAATAAGGCCAATGGAAATAGTGATGATACCGGTGACATGATCTATACTTCTCAACATATTATTTCTGCTCCGACTAGTGCAGGTGTTAATGAGAATTCTGTTGTTGCATCCAACTTTAGAGTAGGATACAACGGGGAGAGTAACGCCTTGAACTTCAGTTTCCATTCTTTGATCGCAGGAGAAATGTCTGTGAACATTGTTGATCTCAATGGTCGCTCGGTATTCTTCGGAAATTTAGGGAATGCTGTTGTTGGTGAGAATATTGAATCACTAAAACTTCCTTCAGACTTCAAGAACGGAATCTATATTGCTAATTTCTTCGTGAACAATAATGCGATGTCAGCAAAATTCATGGTTCAGAGATAAATCAGCGAAACGATATAAAGAAAAAAAACTCGATCCGAAAAGGGTCGGGTTTTTTTATGCCAGACGTTTAGTTATCAAATCGCTTATTTTTTTGAAAAACTGATTTGGCTGGAAGGTTCTCCACTCAATGTCTTCCAACTCCCCTCCCATCACAAAATAATGGTCGATATTTATCCGTTCGAATTCCCGAATTACATGATCATGGAAATTAACCATTGCGATCCAACCATCTTCTACCTCGTCGAACCATTCTTCATAATAACAATCATCTGAGTGGTGAAAGTTGAGAACGTTCTCTCCGATGAGGATGTATTTATTAATACCCCTTTCCATTATAGGTTCAATGATGTCACGTTTAAGTGTCATGATATCGTTCTCGATGGCATCGTTCCATTCACCGATCAACTCCAAGATCACATATCCATCATCATAATCAGCAAACAAGATCTTGATGAATAGTGTTGGTGAACCGATTGAATCCCATTGAGGATGGATGTAATAATTGTAAACCGTATTATTGAATTCGAATTCACTATAAATTCGATCATAGAAAGGGGAAACCGGATCTTCTGACGCAATATAATAGTTCCTCCACCCGTAAAATGGCTCGATCAGATGCATGTTCAAAAGTAACGATAGTGGCACAAAATATGCTATACTAAGCGAGTTAAAATAATTGTATTTTTGAATAGTGTTACAACACTTATAAGTTACCTAAATTTTTCGGCATGAAAAAAATCGTTGGATGTATCCTATTAGCAGTAGTTCTTTTATCTTGTGGTGGCAACAGGGAAAATCGGGCTTTGAATGAGTATGTTTCCGCATTCCTGAAAGAAAGCAAAACACTTGTTGTATTTGGAAAGGCAGATATCAATACAATACTAAACAAATCGGAATACAAGAAGATCCCTAAATTGGGTGTGGTCGTTGATAATGAACTGAACGAGTTTAAAAAGAGTCTGAATACAGAAACGCCGATTTATTTTGCGTTGGAAGGTCCATTCATGGAAGATGGAACTCCTGAAACTTCTTACGCATTCTTTGAAGTGGTTAACGAGGATTCCCTTGTTGCCAAAGTAACGCAGATGGGATTTGATCTTGAAAAAACGGAAGGGTTCCATTTTTTCCAAAGTGGAGATGTTTGTATGGGAGTGAAGAATAATCTATCAATCCTCATCTCCAAAAAGAAAGAGTTTGATGGAAAGAAAATGTTGTCAGAAGCTTTCGACAAAGTACGGGGAGATCTATCCGAAGGGAAAGTAGATGATATCCTCACTTCCAATGGAGATATTGTAATGGGAGTAAGCGTTGAGAACCTATATGGCACATCCAACACGGACCTTTCAAGTTTAAGCACCGAAAAGCAGAAAAGTTTGAATGACATGGTGAAGGACTCTTATGTTCAAACAACCCTTACTTTCGAAAAAGGAGCCACTGTTTTAAAAACCAGAAATCTTTTCTCTCAGGCTTTAATGGATAAATTGTTCTTTAAAGCGGATCCTTCAGGATCGATCGTAAAGAAATTGGGCACAGGGAATCCGAAACTGGCACTGGCCTTGAATCTGGACATGAAAAAATTGCAATCATTCTTAAATGAATATTCACCAAACACATTGGCGGAGCTGGGTGAGTCGATGGGAGGTCCTGCTGCGTTCGTTTTAGCTTCCGGTGGAGAGAGTGCTCTTTCGCAATTATTGTCCGGGGAAGTCGGTGTTGCGATGGTCGGTGAACCAACGGTGGATGAAGGCATCTCTGATTTCAATTTTTATGTTGGATTAGGTTCACAGGGGAAATTATTCGCAAAGGAAGCAAAGAGCTTTTTGTCATTGGGAATGGCGAGAGTTGATCTTGATGGAAAGGGATTGGCTGCATACAGCAATGCTGCATTCCTACCGAAGGCTGGTAAAAGACTTTCCATCCCTGCAGAATGTTCGAACTTTGGAAAAAAAGGGATAACAGGTTTTCTGTATCTTGACGGTGTTGATCTGAGTTCGTTTGAGTTCGAAGAGGAACAAAAGATCATTTTGTTGATCAAATATATAAGCTTCGAAATGGATGAGAATGGTGCAACAGTCTATATCAAGGCAAAGGATGGTAAAGAGAATATGTTAAAACAGGCTGTTGACGTGATCGTCGAAGAACTCTCAGGAAAGATTTCGAATATGGCTATTTAATATCTAAATATTGAATTTAAAAGGTTTACTGAAAAGCAAACTTTTTTATGCATCTTGTTTAAAAGGCATGACACTTTCAAAAGATAATTGGAATATACTGACAACCGAAGAAGAACGAATCATCCTACGAAAAGGAACGGAATTGCCTTTTACAGGAGAATTGAATAACGAAAAAAGAGATGGTTTATTCGTGTGCCGTCAGTGTGAACAGCCATTATATCGTTCTTCAGACAAGTTCAATTCAGGTTGTGGCTGGCCCTCATTCGATGATCAGATAGTAGAAAATGTTCAACAAATTCCTGATGCTGACGGAAGACGAACAGAGATCATTTGTGCCAACTGTGGCGGTCATTTGGGACATGTATTTATCGGTGAAGGTTTCACGGTTAAAAATACAAGGCATTGTGTGAATTCCATCTCAATGAAATTCATTCCAGATCGTCATTAATGAAATTCTTCACAATCGAAGATCTCCTCGCAGTGTTCATAGATCATTTCATGAAGTATCAGCTGTGAAGCCAAAGCCAGTTGAGTGTAATTCTGGGAGTTATTTCCAAACCCCGCAGCAGACGTCTGCCACATCTGTTTAATTAATTCCTGACTACCTTCCTTTGGATCGATCTTTCTTACAACGGCATTGACGTTCATCGCACCGGCATGATAGACATGTAGAACGAATAATCGAAACCAAAGATCTGAATCGTCGTAAGACAAATTATGAGCGTCAAGAATCTTTTTTGCTTCCGGGATGCAAACTCTTTTGATCAAACGAGAAGCAGCATAGGCTGATCTGTCAAAGTTTCTTCTTTCGTCTTCGTTGTCATTTACAGTTAAACCCTGTGCCCTCGCAACGGAGGGCATTAGCTGAAAGGCACCGTACGCTCCTACACTCGATTTCTTGAGTTGCCCTGGACTTTCGATGAGAAGAATTGCCTGAGCATACCATGGATCAACTCCGTATCGCTCAAATGCCTCAACCCCTTTGGTTAATTCTGGATACACCTCTTTGAATTTGTAAAAATCGTTCTTTCCGGTCGTGACGAAGATGGATTCACCCGCATTCAAGCCATGTACAAGTCTCAAACTATCTTTAAAAACAACTTTCTGAGCCTCTGTTTGACTAGACCATTCTTTTATGGACATTTTGAGCAGAATAGTTCTATCGGCAGCAACATTGATCAAACAGGAATCAGGTGATAGGCGCATGATCCGTTTCCAGAACTGAGGTTGAGGAAGAACATCCCAGCGGTCTTCAAAGATTGATTCTGCATGCAAGATAGTACTGACAGATTCCCGGTCATATACTTCAATCTTCTCATGGTCCCACGATGCGGAAGGTTGCGCACACAGCATGACAGGTAAGAAAAGTATCGCTGAAAGGAAGAGGTTTCGCATTGTATTCGAATATAACAGTCATTGAATTTAAGAATATAATGCATCGGATTCAAGGGGTTAAATTAATTTAACGAACAAAACTGGTGTGGAAAAGCGGTGCCAAAAGATTAAATTTGTGCATGATCCTAATCCGGAAGATCCTTTCTTTCCCATTGATAGTATTGGTTAAAGGCTATCAATACCTTATCTCACCGATCCTACCGGCATCCTGCAGATATACCCCAACTTGCTCGAATTACATGCTGGAAGCAATAAACATTTGGGGTCCTTTTAAAGGCACTTGGCTGGGGATCCGAAGAATTTCATCCTGCCATCCTTGGGGAGGCCACGGTCATGATCCGGTACCGGATAAAAATAAATCGAAAAAATGAGACGACTTAAACTCTTGTTAATTTTTGCTCCCTATTTTCTAAACGCGCAAGGTTATCGATCCGAAAAACCGAAGATCATCAATGTTTCCTATTCAGGAGAGGAAACATTAAAAACAGCCTGGTTCTGCCCTGCAGATACTTTTCTTGTAGCAGGTACGTATCAAAAGATTGAGATAGGAATAGATCTTCCGCCTGCGATCGATCAAAAAATTGAGCGCTTTTTTAAACAGAACGGAAGGAGGGATCAATCCATTAATCCCTATAGTACTGCAGATATTCTTGTTTCTTCTGAAATTACAAGTCCTAAAGGGGGAAAAAAAATCTCTCACGGATTCTATTATGAGGAATATAAAAAAGATCTGGCTCGGAATAAATGGATTCAGGATACCACAAGTTTTGATTTTCGTTTGCGCTTTACACTTCCTGAAGCCGGTCATTATACAGTCAAAGTAATCTTACAAAGCAAAAATTTCAGATCACTCGAATCTCAATTCGAACTGGACGTGGTCACTTCCGAAAATCCGGGCTATCTGCAAGTTGGCAGAAATGGCAAGCATTTAAGTTTTTCCGGATCGAACAAATCATTTTATGGTGTTGGACAGGTTATTCCATGGACAGACTGGGAAAACTGGGAAAAAGCGGATCTGCCCTCGGGTCCTCAAAAATTCGAAGAAATCTACAATGCATTGCGTACCTTGGACAATGCACAGGGAAATTTTACACGTTTTGTGGCTGCTCCATGGTTCATGCAATTGGAATGGGAGGCCTTGGGTAATTACCAGCCAAAAATGGGACAAGCATGGGAATTCGACAGGATTGTGGAATCCTGCGAAGCAATGGATATCTACTTCCTCTTCTGTGCTTTAATGCAGTCCCCATTGGTTCAAAGACCTGACGAAAAGGAGTACATTTTACCAAGGATCCGTTGGGAGACCTATTGTTACAATGATAAAGACCAAACACCTTCCGAAGTGGCAGCTGAACCACCTCTTGGGATTCAAGAACCTATCGAGTTCTTTTCAAATGTGCGCGCGATAAGACATTCGAAGGACTATTTTAGATATTTGATTGCCAGATATGGCTATTCTACTTCACTAGCCGGATGGCAGTTGGTTTCTGAGGTGGACGAAACAGCGGAATACAGGGATGAACTGAAGGATGGTGTTGCGGTTGATCATTCCTCAAACCGATTGCACGTTCGTGATTGGACGAGGACAATGTCTGATTTTATTCACGTTGAATTGGGCGACCCACACATGATCAGTATCGCAATGATAAATGGAAAAGGTTATTCAAAGACCTTCTGGGACCCCGAACTGTTCGATCTTGAGAACATTGATTTTTTTGGCTTTCATGATTATGTTTTTGAGCAAGAATCCGGTAAGGGGAAGATCTTGAATAGAAACTTATTGTATAGATATCCAACAGTCCGTGAAGTGAATATGGGATTTCAGAACGGTTCGATAAGCTATCCGTCATATCAGGGAAAGCCCTTTATATATGATGAATTCGGTCATATCTTGGTTATACCCCGACAAGAAGGCAAGGACAATCATGTTGATCCGGTAGTTGAATTCAATAACTGTGCAGATTTTATGTTCAAACAAGACCTTTGGTTCACATTTGCATCTGGATGTGCTGTAGCTGGGTTGGATTGGTGGAATCAGGATCAGTATTTGCGGCATGAGATGTGGAAGAAGTTTTTTCCGAGCCTAATGAAATTTGCCGCAGACATTGATTTTGAGAAGATCAATTATACAGAAGTTAGGTTGATCAAGGATATTCCCATGATAGCGCAGCGCTGGCCTCTCACCGAAAAGGAAATCCGAAAGGCTAATGATAAAAATTATCGCAAGGATGACCTTCTTGAGGCATACATTCAGGTTTCTGCTGATCAAGCGCAAGGATTCGGATGGATGATGAATCGCTCAGTTAACTGGCCGAATCTGGTTGAGGAATATCCGTGTATCCAAGATCTTGTTGAAGGTAAGGGGCTTTATTCCAAGCCTTATCTCGTGAAACCGGAAGATGACGATATTCCTGACCTACCGATCGATATTGCTTCTGAGAGCCAGTTCATTAAAATCTATGGACTAAAAAAGCGAACTGAATATCAAGTGAGATTCTTCAGTACTATTACAGGTCTGCAACAGGGGAGTGTTCAGGTCAAAACCAATGGGAAGGGTATTCTGAAACTATTGTCTCCGGCGATGAATCATCAGAATGATCCGGATTTAGCTTTTAAATTCCTTGAACTCGGCAGGTTGTGGAACGATGGTGAATAACATACAAAAGAGGTCCTATTTGGGACCTCTTTTGTATATGGATAGATAGTTTATTGTCCTGTTCTGATCTCTTTCAAGGTTGAGAAGAAGATCACACCATAACCAATTGCAAGCATTAGATGGAAAGGTAACATTCCGAGGTCACCATAGAGCCCTCTGCTGACTGCTGTAAAGCCGAATACAACCATCAAGGTTCCTTCTGCGATATTGATGATCGAAAGGCTCTTTTTGTCGTACTTGTTTCCTTTAAACTCGCTTTTCTTTGAAACGTTGAACTTGGGAGTTCTTACAAAAGAGCTTTTGATCCCCAGGTAGCCTTCCAAAACGGCAACGGTATTACTTAATGACAATCCCATGGAAACTACCAGGAACTGGAAGAATCTTCCGACAAATCGGAAAAAGGAACTAAGCGTGTTTTCAGTTTTGTCTCGATATGCATGCCAGTAGTAAAACATCAGGAATATTGTACTGATGATGAAAACACCCATGTATTGAAGGATGTAATTAAGATCAGAGAAAGAGTCCTTGATGTGAAGAACAAACAAGCTCAGTATAGAGATCGTAAGGATGAATACGAAAACGGTAGAATTGAACAAGTGAGAGAGACCATGAATTCTGTCTGAAACTTTCACACCTTTCGCCGTCAGCAAGGTCTTCCACATTTTGACAAAGCATTCTGCTCCTCCTTTCATCCATCGATGCTGTTGACTTTTCAATGCAGACATTGTAATTGGAAGCTCTGCTGGGGCAACAACATCCTCAAGGTACTTGAACTGCCAGCCCTTTATCTGTGCCCGATAGCTAAGATCAAGATCTTCTGTAAGTGTGTCATGTTCCCATCCGCCTGCCTCTTCAATGCACTTCTTTCTCCAAACGCCTCCCGTTCCGTTAAAATTGATGAAGTGACCTGCTGAATTTCTACCACCTTGTTCGATAGCAAAGTGACCATTTAGACCGAAAGCTTGAAGTTCAGTAAGAACAGAGTATGTTTTATTGATATGGCCCCAACGCGTTTGAACCACGCCGATTTTTTCATCCTGAAAATGAGGCATGGTTTTCTGAAGAAAATCCGGGTCCGGAATGAAATCTGCATCAAAGATTGCGATGAATTCTCCTTGAACACGGTCCATTGCTGCGTCAAGTGCTCCCGCTTTGTATCCGGTTCTGTCTACTCGATGGATGTGCTGGATATTTATTCCCCGGGCTGCTACTTCAGCCACCTTTTTTGCAATCACATCCTTCGTTTCATCCGTAGAGTCATCGAGTACCTGGATCTGAAGTTTGTCCTGCGGATAATCAAAATTAGCGATGGTTTCGATGATGCGGTCGGCCACATATAATTCGTTGAACATCGGAAGCTGAACAGTTACCATTGGTGCAGTAGACGGGTCGTAAACTGGTTTTTGTTCAGATGTTTTCTTCCTCTTATTCTTCACATAAGCAATCGCAAGTGAAAGCTGAAGCACGCTGTAAAAGAATACAAGCAAAAGACAAAGACCATAAATAGTAAGGATTATCTTACCGGTAAGGTGAGACCAATAATGCTCTTTAACAATGGTTTCACCTTTGGCATTCTTAACCGTTCTGTCTCCCCAGTTAAACATCCACGATACCTTGAGAGAGGCTGTGATCGGCGTGCCAAATGTAAAGTTATTAAGGTGGTCTGCAGTCAGTTCGATTGGAAATGTATTGTCCATGTAGTCCTTGTCGGTAACGTGGAAATCGTATTTACCTAACGGAATATTTTTGAATGTAAAGATCCCTTGATCATCCGTTTCCGCCAGGAACTCAGCTTTCGTCTTTTTGTTGATCAATTTCAACTCAACTTCTTCGATCTCTTCTTCTGTTTTCTGATCGATCATTTTACCGGTAACCAGCTTGGACACCTGAGCTTGCGTAACAAGAGAAAAAAGGAGTACAATAACTACAAGATAAATCCTTGTCATAGAGGTACATTTAATTTGGTGAAAACCTAAGGCGCTCAAAGTTAGCTAAAATCAAGTTGATTGCTGCAGGTGTTGAAATTTTTATTAACCAACATAACTCACAGGTAATCAATTTTTTATGTTTTAATGTAACGGACAGATTAAAAAAGCCGTTTGTGAAAAAAGAAAATCGCGGCATCTCCGATTTTCAATTCCCGTCAATGTCGCGATTCTAAAATGTAGTTAATGGAGTGATCTTTACTTCCAGACTCCCATCTTATTGAACTTTTCAATTCGCTCATTGATGCGTTCACTTGGTTCCATTGATTCTAGTTCCTTGATATACTTTTTGATGGATTTTTTCACGATGCCGAACATCTCCTCTTGCTCGCGGTGTGCACCGCTCAATGGTTCTTTGATCACATCGTCCACTAATCCATTATTTTTCATGTCGATCGATGTCAGTTTCAAAGCTTCCGCTGCCCTTTCCTTAAAATCCCAGGATCTCCAAAGAATGGAAGAACAAGATTCGGGCGAAATCACCGAATACCACGTGTTTTCCAGCATGACAACCTTATCTCCTACACCGATGCCTAGCGCACCACCAGATGCTCCTTCACCAATAATGATACAGATAACGGGTACCTTTAATCGCATCATTTCATA
>Ga0315907_10008086_pt1 | contig 10855 bp, 11 predicted proteins | sample LakEriMetagenome_3_FD_203525 | JGI IMG/M metagenome (GOLD analysis project Ga0315907, IMG submission 203525) | Freshwater fungal communities from buoy surface, Lake Erie, Ohio, United States - Buoy 12 MA123 | ecosystem: Environmental > Aquatic > Freshwater > Lake > Lake biofilm | place: USA...
CATGAAGCCACTCGGTTTTGACGACTCTGATGCTGCTCAAAATGTCATCGAGGCTATTTTTGCGGCGCGGATTATGGGCCCAGGGTATTATGTGACCTTTCATGGAAAACTTTTTACCGTTCCTCAGTTAAGAAAAAATAAGGAACGTGGGACCTTTGAGGAGATTTAGATGAAACATTTTTTTATTCTTGTTTGCCTACTTTTTTCTCAGTCGGTTTTTGCTTGGGGAGCTACCGGGCACAGAGTGGTCGGGGAGATTGCCACCCAATATTTAAATCCCAAGACTCTCAAGAAAGTGGAATCAATTCTTGATGGACAAAGCTTAGCGCGAGTTTCAACTTGGTCTGATGAAATAAAATCGGATCCTGAAAATTACCAATATACTTTTAATTGGCACTACACGACCTGGTCGACCAATGATGATCAGCATTCAGAGCATGAAGAAAATCCATCCACTGGTTTTCTCCTTAAGTCCATTCGTGAACAACTTGATGTCCTTAAAGACCGCAAGTCGAGTTCAGATAAGAAAGCTTTTGCCCTTAAGTTTATTGTTCACTTGATTGGAGATCTCCATATGCCGCTACATGTGGGAACAGGCTCTGACCAGGGTGGAAATCTTTGCAAGGTGAACTTCATGGGAAGAGTGACTAATCTGCACTCGCTTTGGGATGAAGGAATGATATCTTTTGCAGCACTAAGTTTTACTGAATTGGCGCGCTTTATAACTGAAGATAAAACTCAAGATGATCTCAAGCAGGCGCGTCTTGGAGAGGTCTTAACTTGGGCCGAAGAGTCTAAGAAAATTGTCCCAACCCTTTATCCTGCAGAAGTCGTGACAACATCTGCACCTCTTTCGATGAAAACGTATTGTAAAAAAGATGTGCTGGCCGAAGAAATGCCTCAGCTTTCTTATGAATACAGTTACCGCTTTATGCCGATTTTGAATCAGCGCCTTTTTGAGGCCGGAGTTCGCTTGGCCAAAATCCTGAATGAAAATCTTAAATAATGCCATTTATATCTGTCGCATTTAAAACCTGAATTTTTTAATCGGTTTAGATAACTGACTGAAAGTACATTTTCAGTAGGGAATGATTTTCTCTTATCCAGGGCAAATGGGATAATTATTTAAGTATTTTAACTATTTAATCCGATAATCTCATTGAGGATCAAGGATTATGGTCTATAGATATTTAGGGAAGAAAACTCTCAGCTTAATTTTGAGCATGCTCTTTGCTCTCAGTGGTTGTTTACCATCTGATATCCCTTCTTCTCGACAACAACTTGCTAACAATGCTGTACCCTACGGAGAGAGCACGTCCGGTGTTGGTGCTGGAGCGACTACAAGTGGCTCTAGTAGTGGATCAAGTACTTCCTTATTACCAAAAGTCGAAGTCAGGCATTTAATTGAACCAAATCTTTCTGCCATTCAAACCTATTCTTCAGGAACTGGTTACACTGGAGGAGGAAGTTATGTACGTAAACTGACTCTGCCCAAAAATTTTCAGGGTAAGCTTTATCTAGCAGGAATTAATATTGGAACTTTGTCAGATAGGATCGTAAAAGTTAGATTTAAATTTGGTGTTGGCCGTGATGCAGTGACGATACCGGCGACTGTTGTTCAGGCCCCAGGAATTACCCCTCAAACAAATATCAATGTGCTGGTCATGGACATGCGTTCAGAGCCATTACGAAACGTTCGATTAACTTATGACCTCTTTGATTATAACGATTATTCATCGACTGAAACTCCGGTTCAAGACAACAGAAATACGGGTCTTTACTGTCGTGGATTGAGAGTAGAAGATGATCCCACTTTTACCGGTGTAGGACAGTGTGATGGCGCCCAACCTGATGAGGAGTGTCTTTATGCTTATGCAAAAGTCTTAGATCAGGGACTCGTTAAAGAAGTGGTGAATGGAACCTCAACAGTTTTAGTTCCACAGACACCATCACTGCCTCAAGTTAAAAGTGTCACTGGAAGCTCTTATTACCAAGACTACATGGCCCAGGCCTTAAAAAAGCCGCTGGCAGATAATACAAATGGTCCTTACAGATTTAGTGAACCGGCGGTCCCCGTGAATTCAACCGATTCAATCAATCTTATCCTGGATCCAACTGTGTCATCTGTCTGGAATGCTAAAAGTATTAACTCTGTTAACTACTACTATCGAGGTCCTTATAGGATCGTTAACAAATCAGAGTGGCATTTTAAATTCTCTGATCCTGTTGGTAATAAAAAGCTCTTTAAAGCAAGTCGTCCATACTCTGGAAGTCAAGGCCCCATACCAGAAGATAATACCATCTACTATGGCTCTTACTTATTTCCTCTTGCCACTCAACTTGATTTATCTGCAAATGTTTCCCACTTAAGTTCGGCTACCTGGGATGGAATTCGTAGTGAAACGACGCTGGCAGCTCCCGGAAAAACACTTTGGATGGATGGCTCGAATGCTCGCGCTCAGAGTAAAAATAGTGATCTAGAGCACATTGGATCTTGTAATGTAACTTCTAGTATTGAAATTATTGCCAAGGATAATAACAATAATGAGTATGTGATTGCCCTTTCTAAGGATGTGAAGCTTCAGCTCGTGAGACCTATGCTTCATTACACAGACTCTGGAAATGATGTTCTCTATTCAAATTTTAAAACATGTTCATCTAATGCCAGCTGTGGCGGTAATGAATGTTGTTTTAATAATCGTTGCTGGGATCAAACTCTTGTTTCTCAGTGCTTTGATAATTCAAGTATTCAAGGCAATAAAGAAATTGGTGACAGTTGTCTGAGCGACATGGATTGCAGCAGTTTATGCTGTAATCGAACCTCAGGCATGTGTGCTCCTCATAATACAGTTTTAAATCCTGCCGTTTACTGCAGTAAACCTATTGGGGATTTTTGTATTGCTAAAGAGTGGTGTCAGAAAACTCCTGTCGTCAAATGCCTGGTCGTCAAAACGGGGACAGATGCCCTTGGCAACGTCACTTGCCGTCAGCAGTGTTATACAACAAATGAATATGGGGATTGCAAAAATGGTACCTGTGTGGCCCCGTATCAGGAAGTTATTCCGACTTTTGATCCAAACGATCCAAACGCTTGCGACAATGCAGTGCCTGCGCCTAACTTTTAATGATTGATACACGTGTGGTTCCTGAGGCATAATAGAGCTTCCAGGAGTTCTTTTCTTATGTCTTTACCATTAACGGATGATTTTATTTTAGATCATATTGCGATTGCAGTAAAAAATATTAATGCCACCAAAAAAATCTACCAGGATTTTGGTTTAAAATTTTCAGATAAAATGGAAGAAGTAAAAGAGCAAAAAGTGATCACGGCTTTTGCCCAGATTGATCAGCATGCTCACATCGAGCTTCTCGAACCGACTTCTGAAGATTCTACCATTCATAAATTTATTCAAACTAAAGGTGAAGGAATTCATCATCTGTGCTTCAAAGTTCCAGATGTGAAAGAAAAGACAAGTGAGCTTAAGGCCAAAGGCTATCAATTTATTTATCCTGAAGCCAGAATGGGGGCCGGAGGTTGTTTGGTGAATTTTATTCATCCCAAATCAACTGGTGGTATCCTCATCGAAATTTCTCAGAGGCCAGAATGAATCAATATCAAATGAGTGCTCCCCCTCTGACCAAAATTAATAAGGTTATTCTTATTGCCACTGGAGTTTGTTTTCTTTTTTACTCCATCCTCAAGGCCGTAGGAGCTTTTAATCTAGTTTCTCTCCTTGGTTTGTCTGCCTCAGGTTTAATGAGTGGTTTTATTTTTCAATTAGTGACTTATCCATTTATGGAAGTTCAACTCATGGGATTTATTTTTAACTCATTAGTTGTTTGGTTTATTGGTTCTGAGCTTGAAGCTCAATGGGGAAGGAGAGTTTACCTTCGTTTTTTACTCATCAATCTTTTAGTTGTGGGTCTTTTATTTGTTCTTGTTAATACTCTTTTCTTTTACGGGACTGCATTTTACTCAACTCCGCTGCATGGTCTCACTGGGATTAACTTCGCCATGCTTATGGCCTATGCTCTTCTTTATCCTGATCGGCAGATGTCTCTCATGATGATTTTTCCTATGCGGGCCCGGACCTTTTGCTGGATTCTTGCGGGTATTGAAGCCTATATGGCGCTTTTCTCTGGCATGGCAGCTTCTTGGGCCCATCTCCTGGCCATGGGAGTGACCTATCTTGTGATTAAATTTCAAAACCGTCCTTTGCTCAATAAGGTTCTTCATGCGCAATTTGAAAAAAAGAAGCGCAGCAAAAATCATCTCTATGTAGTCAAGGATGAGGATCAGAAACCACCAAAATTCTGGCAGTGAGCGTTAATTCTTGCCTATGTGGATCATGCAGTGGTAGAAAGAGTTTCGTTTAAAAGTGAGGACTTATGAAATTGAGATTGGCCCTTGAAGAAAAACTTATGGATGCTCGCCTTCGTGACCGCCTTCTAGCTGAAGGAAAGATAACTAAGGAAGATGTTAAAAAATATCTAGATAGCATAGCTGATGATACTAAGAATGCTGTCTCTCTTGATCATGAAGAGCCAAAAAATATTCAGTAATTACTGAACGACGAATCCAGAAAAATAGATTTGTTTGACAACAGGTTGACCAAGCTTTGTGTTAACCTGTTTTTTTATTTTGTTTTCTAAAAGTATCTTCCCCGAGAGGGTATCGAGCTCATCTGGTACAAGGTGAGAGGCAACTTCAATCACTACATCTTTAAAAATATACTCATTCGCTTTAATAATTTCTGCTTGAGCATTATCAAAAGGCAGGATGTTCATTTCAACATCAAGGTAACGAAGACGCGTCTGTTTTGAATGGAGATTCACGACAAATTTTTTCATAGGAACAGGTTTCACTTGGGCCTTCTCAAGGGCCCCGGCCTTAAGTTTTTCTTCCTCTTCAACTTGATTTGTTGCTTCTGGCTTGATCATTTTGTGGGAGAAGAAAACGAGACCGGCCCCAGCTAGAACCACCACGAGATTAACAAGAACTAATATGTTTTGAAGTTTTGCCATAAAGATATGATAGCACGGGGTGGGAAAGGCGCAACGAGAAAGGGGCCCAAAGGCCCCTTTCTAAATCAGTCAGCTTATAGGTATTTATCTAGTTGAAGGGGAGTGAAAGGAAGCTCAAGATCTCTGGCCACTTGTTCATAGACAAGTTTGCCTTTGTAGATATTCACACCTAGTCTGAGAGCTTTATCTTTCATGATGGCCTTATCAATACCCATTTGAGCAATCATACGTGCATATTTTAGAGTGACATTGGTAAGAGCAAATGTAGAAGTTCTTGCGACAGCACCTGGCATGTTGGCCACGCAGTAATGAACAACACCATCAACAACAAAAGTTGGATTTTCATGGGTCGTCGGCTTACATGTCTCGATACATCCGCCTTGGTCAACGGCAATATCGACTACGACTGAGCCTTTTTGCATTTTAGAGATCATGTCACGAGTGACTAGCTTAGGGGCCTTCGCTCCTGGCACAAGAACCGCACCAATCACAAGATCAGAGTGAATCACTGAATCTTCAATATTTTGTGAATTTGAGAAAATAGTATGAACTTTATTTTCAAAAAGTTGATCAAGTTCAGCTAAACGCTTAGTTGAAAGATCAATAAGAGTCACATCTGCACCCATTCCAACGGCCATTTGAGCGGCATTTGTCCCTGCGATACCACAACCAATAATTGTTACTTTCGCACGACGAACACCCGGAACACCTCCGAGAAGAATTCCTTTACCGCCTTTATCGAGTTGAAGGTAAGTCGCACCAACTTGAACAGACATACGACCAGCGACTTCTGACATAGGAACGAGAAGGGGAAGAGAATTATCATCTAACTGAATAGTCTCGTAAGCCACACAAGTTGCTCCTGACTTCATCAGACCTTCAGTCTGTGGCTTGTCCGCTGCGAGGTGAAGATAGGTATAAAGAACATGATGAGGCTTTAGCAAAGCGATCTCATTTGGTTGAGGCTCTTTTACTTTAATGATCATTTCACCAATGGCAAAAGCATCCTCCAGAGTAGGAACAATTTTTGCCCCTGCCTTGATATATTCTTCATCAGAAATACCAATGCCCATCCCTGCATTATGTTGAACATAAACTTCATGTCCATCTTGAACGAGTTGTCGCGCTCCACTTGGAACAAGACCAACACGGTTTTCGTTGTTTTTAATTTCTTTAGGTACAGCAATTTTCATTTCAGCTCTCCTGATAGAACAAATTGAAAAAATATTTTGTGCTATTTTACTTGTTTTTTGGCCTTAAGAATAGAAAAAGCTCAGTCCATCAATGGCGGGAAAAACATTTTTCATGCCACGAGATTTAAGTTGAGAGAGGAGGTCAAGATATTCTAGTTCGTGACCCATGTGAGTCAAAATCGCATTTTTGGGAGCAATTTCTTTGATATAGTGTAGCGTCAGTTCAAAGTGAAGATGGGTTTGGTGAGGTTCATAGCGCAAGCAATCAATGACCAAGAGATCTAGTTTGGCCTGGGATAGTTGAGTTATGGTTGATTCAGGTATTTCTCGACAGTCCACAATGTAAGCAAGTTTTTCATGCATAAAGGAGAGTGTTTCACCGTGTCCATGGGGAAGGTGAAAGAAAGTAAACTTTTCTCCTTGAACTAAATGATCGCCATTTTCTATCGTGTGAAGATCAAGCTTAGGAATACCACCGCCAAGAATGGGTTTATTTAAAAAATATTTGTCTCGCTGAAAAATATAAGGAAATTTTTGGGCCAAGGATTCTGAGGTTTCTTGATTCGTATAGATTGGGAGACTCTGATTTTGTTGAAAACAATAAGGACGAAGGTCATCTAGTCCATGAGTATGATCTGCATGATCGTGAGTAATGACAGCACCATCCACGCGTTTCACTTGGTTGTTGAGTAGCTGAGTTCTTAAGTCAGGAGACGCATCGATCAGGATTGTTCGCTGGCCTTTGGTTTCAAGTAGCGCCGAGCATCTAAATCGTTGATTTCTTGGATCCTTTGATTGGCAAATACTGCATGAGCAACCTAGAATAGGTACACCCGTACTTGTGCCTGAACCTAATATTGTGATCTTGTTCATCAATGAGGATGTTACTATGAAATTTTGGTTTCTTCTATTAGCGATGTTGTTGGGATGTTCAACCAATAAGCCGACAAAAAATCTTTCAAACTCTGATCTTCAAATTGATGTCAAAGAGTTGAAATTAGAAAATGGAATGACGGCCCTCATCGTACCAAATTCAAAGTTGCCTATTTTTTCTATACAGATCTTTTATAAGGTTGGAGGAAAAAATGAAGTTCCAGGTATCACTGGGGCCAGCCACTTTCTCGAGCACATGATGTTCAAGGGGGCGAAAAAGTACGGCAAGAATACCATTGATTTCATCATTGAAGGGAGTGGTGGATCTACAAATGCTTATACGACCAATGATCAAACTGTTTATTATGAAAACCTTCCAACTTCTGAATTAGAGAAAATTTTAGATATCGAAGCAGATCGAATGGAAAACCTGCTTTTAGATGTAGATGATTTTAATAAAGAGAGACAGGTCGTTCTTGAAGAAAGAAAAATGCGCTATGAAAATTCTCCGAGAGGCCAGCTCTACCTTGAACTCATGCAGAGTCTCTATGCTGGGACTCCCTACGGAAGGTCAGTCATTGGTGATATTCCTGACTTAAAGTCAGTTTCCAGAGAGCAAATCCATGAATATTTCAAGAAATTTTATGCTCCTAATAATGCGGTACTGATTTTAGTTGGCGATATCTCTGTGCCTAAAGCAAAAAAAATTATTGAAGAAAAATTTGGTAAAATCCCTTCATCACCATCAGTTGAAAAAGCTCATCAACAACTCCAAGATAAGGATTTTGAGCCTAAAATTACAGGAAAGACATTTCTCACTAAAAAAGGGGAGTCTCCGAACCCACTTTTTATGCTCGCCTATCCAACCTATAAGGCCGGTCACATAAAAGGTTACGCCTTAGATGTTCTTTCTTCGATTATCGGCTCTGGGAAAAGTGCTTCTCTTGTCAATTCATATGTCTTGATTGATAAGCCTGTTGCTACATCCATCTATGCTGCTCATCAGTCACTAGAAAAATCGGGATTCTTTTTTATCGGGGGAGAGCTTGTTAAGGGAGTAAAGCTTAAAGAGTTTAGCGAAGATGTGATGAAAAAAATGAATGGATACTGTGACACAGAAATCACGGAGAGAAATATTCAAAAAGTTAAAAATAATTATCTCTCAAGCCTTTATAGTGGATTAGATACGAATGCTGGGCTTGCATCGTTTTTGGGAGAACGTCAGCTCCTTTTTGGTGACTGGAAATTTTATCGAGAAGAATTGGATATGTATGAAAGAGTAAAAGTCCAAGATGTCAAAGATGCTTGTCGAGAAGTTTTTGGCCGGCCTAGCGTTTTTATATCAGTTTGGAATAATCATAAGTGAGAAAAAACATGAAAATCATTCTTAGTCTTTGTTGCATTCTAATGTCGGCCCAACTCTTCGCGAGTTCTTTTCTTGAATCTGTGAAAAAAGAAAATTGGAATGGAATGGAAGTGGTATGGATAGAGGACAATAAGTTTCCTAAATTTACCGCCATGTTTTACTTTGAAGATGGCGCTATGAATGATCCTTTCCCTGGATTAACTCAAACAACTTTGGAGCAGCTAACTTCAGGAACGACAAAAGAATCTCAAAAAGAGATTGCTGATTTTTTTGATTTTTATAGTGCGAAGTTAAGAAGTTCTGTGACCCATGAATACAACCTCTATACTGTAAGTGCTCTGACAAAAGACATTGCCCCGGTCATGGGAAAAGTATGTGAACTTTTTAGTGAAGCCCAGTATCCTGAAAAAGAAATAAAATCTTATTTGAGTAGGGCCAAAAGCCAGCTGAAGAATTTAGTCACTTCTCATGCTGCCCTTGCTGATCGAATTTTTAGAAAAGTATCACTTGAGGAAACTCCCTTTGTAAATCCAACCGAAGGCACACTTAAGTCTTATGATAAAATGAACAATGTCCTTCTGAAAGAAAGACTTCAACAATTAAACCAGTCTTCGAAACGACTTTATTTAACTGGGCCAATGGAAGCATTGGAAATGAAAAAAATCATACTCAAGCAATGTCCATGGACTTCAGAACGCCACCACACAAGAGTTGATATTAAGAAACCACAATCACAGTCTTCTATTTACCTTGTTCCAGTGCCTGGGGCAAATCAGGCCCAGATAAGAATTGGGCGATATATGACTAAGAGTGAAACAAGTGGAAAAAATGATCAGCTTTCCTTTATGTCTGGTTTTCTTGGTGGAGGATTTACCTCTAAATTAGTTCAGGAGTTAAGGGTGAAGAGGGGCCTGACATACTCTGCTGGTGCCTATGCTTCCATCCAAAAAGACTATGGGCGGACGGGAATTATGACTTTTTCTAAAAATGAAACTGCAGCGGAAGTCATTTCTCTTATTCGAGATATTTTTCAAGACACTAATAACGGAAAATTTACTGAAAAAGAATTTAAGCATCAGCAAGGTCATCAAATTGGTGGATTTGCTTTTGGTTTTGAAGAAGGGCAAGCCTTTTTAAATCAGCTTATGATTTATGATCATCAAGGTAGAAAGTATGAAGAACTTGTAAGCTTTCCAAAAACAATTTCAGAATTAAGACCAGAGAGTCTTTCACAGATTAGTCTTGAGGCACTGGCGTGGGATAAGCTGACCATCGTCGTTGTTGGTGACAAGTCTTTAGAGAAAAGCCTTTCTCGTATTAGACCAGTTAGAATTTTAAATTATGAGGATTTTCTTTAATTAGTCTTCTTGAGAGTTGGCGCTCATTTCTACAATTGCACCAGGGTAGATGACCAGTCTGGAAGATTTGATAGATCCAGTGACTTTAGCACTGGATCTTATGGAGACAACTCCTGAACAGATGATCTCACCATGAACTTCACCAAAAATTTCAAGGTCGATAGCATTTATTTTGCCTTTAACAAAACTCCCTCTTTCTAGGATGAGTTTTCCGGCCTCTTGAACTTCAATACTACCTTCAATATCTGAGGTGATGATTCCATCTCCTGTTAAAATGAGGTCGCCCCTGATTTTTGAATTGGCCCCAAGGACATTATAATTAAACTTTTTAAAGTCATGATCGTTCATTTTTATTTACCTTGGATCGGATAAGCTTCAGTTTCTTTAATAAGGAGAAGGTCACCCTCACGGGAAAAAATATAAACAATAAATTTTGCACTTTCACCTATCGGCCTGGTGCTGAATTCTGCATTAGTTGGACGAAGTCTTGAAACAGCAAATGGTTCGCCCATTGAGAATTTGATTCCTTGTCCCATGGCCATTGCAGCAGATTCTGGGTAGGCGGTCACTCCTGCCTTAGAGAGCATAAAGACGATGACATGTCCGGAAACTTTATTTTCAGGATTTTTACTGATGATTTGAAATTTTAAAGTCGCCTTATCAGGTCCTGGAACAAATTCAAATTGATCAAGGGTGACTCTACTTTGAGAAAGGAAATTTTGCATTCCGTAAGGCTTTAAGATCCCCATCAGGTAAATATCATCTTGGTTTGAGTCAGCGGATTTTTGTGAAGATAATTTTTCCTGAACGAGATTGTAGCTTGCTTGCAAATTCTTGAGCTCCGTTTCAAGTTCAAGATTCTTAGAATCATCCCCACTCATGACCGAGGGAATATTGGGGCGAGGAGAGTTCTTCAATTCTGGAGTTAAAATTAAACTAATAAGAGTGAGAAATATGAGACCAATTAAGATAGGAGCAACAATAAATAGAGTTCTTATAAATTTTTTAGAAAATTTTAAATAGCGAGGGGGCAGAGGAGC
>Ga0315907_10008087_pt1 | contig 10854 bp, 5 predicted proteins | sample LakEriMetagenome_3_FD_203525 | JGI IMG/M metagenome (GOLD analysis project Ga0315907, IMG submission 203525) | Freshwater fungal communities from buoy surface, Lake Erie, Ohio, United States - Buoy 12 MA123 | ecosystem: Environmental > Aquatic > Freshwater > Lake > Lake biofilm | place: USA...
TGCTGAAATTGAATATCGTCTTCGTGTTCGGGTCCGTCAAGCCACCGGCACCACCGTCGGAACCGTTCAAGCAGCGCTTCAAGCGACGCGCCTGCCTGTCAGGCATCATGTGCCAAGCTGAACCACTACAAGCCCACATGCGGCGCACATCCCAATGAGCATGACGACTTCACGATCAGGCCTGATTGCCGCGGGCGCAATTGCGGTGTTGCTGCTCGGCTGGCTTGGTGCCGCCGCATGGACTGGCAAGCGCGCGCAAGCCGCGCTACAGGCAATGAGTTCCCCTGCCGCCACGGACGCTTCCAGTGTGCGCCTGACAAAGTTGTCGCATGAAGCGGGGTGGCTGAGTTCACGCGGCAAGGCAGAAATCGCGTTGATCGATGAATGCTCAGACGATCTGGCAGCGGGCGATGATCCTGAGCCTCTGGCAACGATTGAATACACCATCTCGCATTGGCCTTTGCCCTCCGGACTGTCGCGATTTTCCTGGAGTGCCGTCCCTGCAGGGGATGCAGCGCAGGAATTGCGCGCACTGATCGGCAGCGATGCCAAGTTGACCGGTCAGGGGCGGGTCAGCCTCAGCGGGCAGATCAGCAGCGATGTCTCATTGCCTGAAATCTCCCGCCGCCGCACCGGTCTGAAACTCGCCCCATCGCGCGGCTCGTTTGAAGTGGGCAGCAAGTCCTTCAAATTCGAATGGAACCTTGAGCGCTTCGGTATGCGCTCGGACGGCGAAGCCATCGACCTGCGTGGGGTGTCAATCCGCGTCGATCTGAACGATCGTCACCTGGGAACTGGCAGCTATGCCGTCAGCATGGACAAAGCAAGCCTGAGCGCCGGCTCTGCAGAGGGCATGCAGTTCCGCGCGGAGACGCTCGAGCGAGGCGATCGGCTTGACTCCTCGGCCTCGTACTCTGCGAAGAAACTGTCCTGGGGTGCACAGGAGCTCAACAAAATTGCCTTCGATCTCTCGGTCACGGGCATGGACCTCGAAAGCGCAGAGCGCCTCAATACCCTGTTTCGCTCCAGCTGCGGATTCAGGAATCTGACACACGACGAACAAAAATCCGCGAAGCAAGCCGTATCGCGACTGCTCGCACGAGGCCTTTCAGCCGGCATCTCCAAGTTTGCAGCCTCTTCGGAAGATGGTTCGTTCGATGGTCGCGTGTCCATTGAAATGGCCGCATCGAACAACGCGGTGCCTTCGCTGGAAAAGCAATTGCGCGCTGATGGCGAACTCGCCATGGTGATCAAGGGCATGACCCCGGATCAGAGACAGACCCTGCTTGACATGGGTTTCAAACCGCTGCGCGAAACCGGTCTGCGCGCGCAATTTCGCTTCAAGGACGGCCGGTTGACGCTGAACGACGCTACAGACGCCCATCGCGCTGAAGTGGACACACTGATGGCAGGGCTGCGCGAAGCCGATCAGGCGCTTGCCGAAGCCCTGTCGCCCGGAAAAAGCGCCAAGGCATCGAAAGGGCTCATGAGTGACGCGCTGTCATCTGCTTTGCCCCCCAGGCCAACACCAACCGCGCCCATGCCTTCGCAAGCGGAAGAGCGCTCGCCGCTCGCCGCTGCAGCCTCACCCCGATGCCCCGGCGACTATGATCCTGGCACATGGACCGATTGCGTAGGCAGTCGGCTCACGCCTTCAGGTGATCAGTACTCAGGCGGCTACCTGAATGGCAAGGCGCACGGCCGGGGTGCCTACACCTTCGCAGACGGACGAAAATACGTTGGCGAATACGATCAGGGCATCCGCAACGGCCCAGGTACCGAATTTCGGGCGGACGGTTCAGTAGCCGTGCAAGGACGCTGGGTACAGGGACAATTTGTCGGGCCGTGATCACTGATCACGAAATACGCAACATCCGAGCGCCGCACCCGCGGCGCTCAGACACAGCGCTATTCCGGCTTGATCCCCACCGTATCGGCAATGCCCTTGAAGCGCTGATATTCCTCTGACTGGTAGCGCCCCATCTCCACAGGACCGAAGGTGTACATCGGCTCAGAGCCCTGCGACTCGAAGTACTTGGTGAGCTCGGGTGTCTTCATGGCCCGATTGGTAGCCGAGACGAGCTTGGCATGCACATCGGCAGGCGTTTCCGTACGCACCCAGAACGCGGTCCACGCGTAGTTGATGTACTCGGGCCAGGTTTCCCGCAGAGTCGGCACATTAGGCAGCGCCGGGTGCCGTGCTTCGCCCGACACGGCAATCGCCCGCATCTTGCCAGATTGAACCAGAGAGAGTGCACCACCCAGGTCACCCAGGCCTGCATCCAGCTGTCGACCGATCACATCCGTGAACACTTGCGCCTGCCCTTTGTAGGGCACGTAGGTGAGCTTGGTCTTGGAGGACAACGCGACCCACTCCATCGCAAGCTGATAGCCCGCTGAATACGAGCCCACATTGACCGCACGCGTACGGGCCTGCGCCACCAGATCCGACATCGTACGCACCGACGACTCATTAGCCACGTACCAGATGTTCTGGCTACGCCCGATGCCATGTACCGCTTTAAATTCCTTCAACGGGTCATAGCCCAGATTTTTGATGACGATCGGATTCACCGACATCGGGGAATTGGAGCCAACCATGATGGTGTAGCCATCGGCTGGCGCCTGCTTGACCGCCATGGCGGCGACTGCACCGCTTGCACCAGGCCTGTTTTCCACCAGGACCGGCTGCCCCAGAATGCGCTGCATCTGATCAGCCAGAGCGCGGGCCGAACTGTCGGCGCCACTGCCCGCCGCAAACGGGGCCAGCATCCGGATGGGTTTATTGGGGAAGTCGGTGCCTTGGGCAACAGCGGTATTCGCCATCAACATCGACAGCGCTGAAAAAAGACAGGCACCGTAAAACTGCACTGACCGCATGAATGTCTCCTCGTAAAGGATGGAACCTGATGCGCGGATCCCTCAATGAAGAACCGCGTCAGAGGCATCATGCCTCAAGGACAATCTCGTGCGCCAGTTCAGCAAACTCAGAGCAGTTCCGCCTTCCCGGTGGCCAGATCAGCCACCGCGCCCACAATGTCGATCTGCCCGCCCTGGCAGGCCAACGATACGCGTGACGGCCTGCTCTTTAGAGAGCACAACAGTCGACATCCTGCGACGGCCCCAATAGAACCGGTGCGCCTCGCATCATCTTTCGCCCGACGCATTTTCTAGATGTGCGTTAAGCACAGTTTTTAAAAACGCCTCGAATGTACTGTTATCCTCGGAGCTAGTCTGCAGGAGACCTGCGTGCCGCACGCGACATCACTGATTTCCACCATTGCCGTCAGTCTCGTATTCGCCTTTGCGGGCGGCGCCTTGGCCACCCGCCTGCGACTGCCCGCCCTGGTGGGCTACCTGCTTGCCGGTGTTGCAGTCGGGCCGTTTACGCCTGGCTTTGTAGCTGATGTCGAACTCGCACCTCAATTGGCCGAGATTGGCGTGATGCTGCTGATGTTCGGTGTCGGCATGCATTGCTCGGTGAACGATCTGCTTGCAGTGCGGCGCATCGCGATCCCCGGCGCCTTGGGCCAAATGCTGCTCGCCACGCTGATGGGTGCGCTGCTATCGATGTATTGGGGATGGTCCTTGACCGCGGGCCTCGTGTTTGGGTTGTCGCTGTCGGTAGCCAGCACAGTAGTGCTGCTCAGAGCGCTCGAATCTCAGGGGCTCCAGGATTCCGACATCGGGCGCATTGCAGTCGGTTGGCTCATTGTCGAAGACCTGGTCATGGTCCTGGCACTGGTGATGCTACCCGCTGTGCTCAGCGTGCCCGATCAGTCGGGCGCGCCCACAGCGATCTGGACAACGCTTCTCACTACGATCGGCAAGGTCGTTTTGTTTGTGGCCTTGATGCTGCTAATGGGCAGAAAGCTTTTCCCATGGTTACTCGCAATTGCCGATCGCTCCGGACAACGCGAGCTCTTTTCGCTGGCGGTTCTGACGCTGGCCATCGGTGTGGCATTTGGTGCAGCCGCATTGTTTGGCGTGTCGTTCGCACTCGGGGCGTTCTTCGCGGGTCTGGTGATCGGAGAGTCGGAATTCAAGGCTCGCGTCGAATCCGAGACGTTGCCAATCCAGGACATGTTCGGGGTGCTTTTCTTCGTTTCGGTTGGCATGCTGTTCGACCCCATGATTCTGGTCGACAAGCCGTTGCACGTGCTCGCCGTTGTCGCGATCATCGTGATAGGCAAATCTCTTGTGGCCTATGGCATCGTCAGAATGCTGGGATACGCAGCGGCTACTGCGCGGTGCGTGAGCGCGTCTCTGGCGCAGATCGGGGAGTTTTCCTTCATCCTTGCCGGCATTGGTGTTGCACTGAAGGCGTTCCCGCATGGCGCGAGCGACCTCATTCTTGCAGGCGCTGTGCTGTCAATCGTGCTCAACCCTTTGGTATTCAAGTGGCTGAACCCTGTGCGCCACGCTGACCAAATACAGTCAGGCGCGAACAACGCATGAATGACGAGCGCAGTCGAAGGACTACAACCGCATAGCGATTGATCAGAAGACCGGAGCGACCTACCCGTATTAATCGGTCAGTCAGCTTTCTTCGCCTGTGAGCGACGAACCAGTCTCAAGGGCAGGTGCGCGGGGCCATCTTGCTGCGCGGGCTCTGCAGGCACATCATCGAACGCATATAACCCGATCCGAATCCGACGCTGCTGGCTCTGTTCGAGCGCAGCATCACGATCGACCCTGTCCCGCAACACCGGAACGAGTTCCTGGACCCATTTGTCCCACTTAGGGCCAATCAGGCTGCGCATCTCCTCGACTGAGGCGTCGGACAGGCCATCCGCAAAGATCGCCTGCTCGAAGTGGCTGCGACGCCGCAGCACATTATCGATCGCTGCATTGAGGTGATCGCTGACGTTGGCAGACAAGAACCCAAGCATGCGATCGTCGTCGCCATGCGGCACGGTTCCATCAGCCGAAACGCTGACGACATCCGTCGTCGGGTCATACGCGATCAGCTTCAGGCGCACCATTTCGTCGAGCAGACTGCGCGAATGTATATCGCGGGAAACCCCCGCCACCAGAGCCTCAAAACTGCGCCGCGCACCCAACCTGGGAAGCGCGCGTGGCTGTCCGTCCTTGTTCTGATAAGCCCGCATCGTGAGCCACCTTGCCATCACTTCACTGGCTCTGGAGTGATGGACCACAGAACGCTTAGGCTCACTTTGCTGGCTCAGTCGGGTCACCTCGCGGCGATTGATCCCGGTTGCAGCACTGATCCGACTGACCGCGCGGTGCAAGGGCACATGGGTCATGGTTTGCGCCGCCGCATGGACCATGGCCGACTTCAATTGCTCTTCAATGTCTGCGTACGCGACGCCCCGTGCTACAGCCAATCGAGCGATGGATGCAAGCAGCGAATCGATTGCCTCTGAGAGTGCACTTTGGTTAGAGGGCGCACTCGGCGTAGCCTGGCCAGTCATAAGGCAACACAATCTATTTGAACAGTGCACGCATGCATGCAAAAACCTTGAAGCATCTTTATTTCAAGTGTATCAAGCATGCTCATGACGCAGTCTCTTCGGATCAAACATCGCGGCCGTAGTAGCTTGCGACATCTCTGCCGCCATCCACCACAGCATTCCTGAGAAAGTCATCGACGCTCTCACCGTCGATCCTGGCAGCCTGCCAGCCGTCGTGTTCAATGACGCGGCCTTGAGTCACCAGACTCACAGCATGCTCACGCAACTGGTTGAACCGTGACTCGGTCGCACGTACCTCATCGCCCGACAACAGTGTCAGCAGTGTCGGGCGGACATCTCGCGCGAAGTCAATCTGATTCCAGCGTTGCGCCAATTGTTCATCAATCAACCGGGGAAGACTGGACAGACCATTTGCCGGAGACGGGCACAAGCGATAAGAGCGACCAAAAGAAAGGTCATTGTCAATTCCGGTGATGCGGACTCGACCCTCATCGGTCACGTCGACCATATAGTTCCCGGGATGCCGGTCTGTCTGTGCACTGAGTGCGTCAAGCCACTCCAGGTTGCTCAGTTCACGCTGAAGGTCAGCGCGGACAGACGGAAGCGTCGACATATTTCGAAGCTGGTTGACGACTTCTCGAGCCTCCCAGTTTGAAGGGTCACGCAACAGCACCTCCGCCTGGTCGTACTGCTTTCGCTGTAGCGCATCGAGTTGCTGCAACAAGCCCTCCCGCCCTGCCTTGAAAACAAGGTTAGCTCTGCGAAATACACCCTCGAAATCATCAAGCGACATCTCATCGACCACATGACGCAACTGAGGAACCTTAACTGTCAGAAAGTTCCTCTGTTCCTCAGACATGGGGACCGGCAAGGAATCCCTCGCTGGACGACCGTCCGCCTGCGACATCCCCAAGTGCAGCCTCTGCTCATGGAGCACGAAAGTGCTTTGAACAAGTACATTCAGTCCAAGCACGTCGTTCACGAAACTCATCGCCACATTTCGTGCGCTGTAGTTGGGTGCAGTCGGATCGATGCCTGCAGGCTGTAATTGCTGCATGACGACGTCTTCATTGGCTTCGTTGTATACAACGGGCTTGAGGATCAGAGCCGTCGCCGTGTCACCCTCGCCATATCTGGCGCGCAAGACGGTATTCATGACGCCTTCGCCGGCAACGCCAACCGGCGTGTTCCGATCCAGATTCGCGTCGTTAAAGCGTGCCACGGAATCGAGCAGCCGGTACCGGGCGCCCGCCATCACGCCCTGCCAAGTCATCGACTGAACAGCGCTTGGCCGCTCGCGAGCCAGTACCACCACATCGTTGAGCAATTTCATCTCGTTCAACGCCTGTTGCTGCATGGTTTGCATGGCGCTGATCGCTTGCTCCCGCCTGGGGTCCCCTTGGTGCTGCTGAATGTATCGCTCGGCACTTAAGATGAGACGGTTCAGTGCATCGACCATTTGCTCAGCCCGTTGACTGACGCCAGCCGCGTCTCCAGGGACAGGGCGATTGAGGCTCGCCTGATACTCCCCGAGCCCTTGCAGAACTGCCAGGTAATTCGCTGACGCCCCAAATGCCCGTGCAATGCGGTTCTCAACCGGGGCATGCCCGACCGCCTGCTGAAAAGTCTCTGCATCTGTCAGACGGGACACCTCACTCAACCCACGAACGACCGAACCAGTCAAGGACGGCGCAGCAACTGTCTGCCGATTCGATGGGACAGACTCAGGGTCATTCACGCCCTCAGTGCGCCGCGGTCGAACTGACTCATCCGTACCCGGCACATCTGGCGTCGATACGCCGACTGAATCGGCGCCGCGTGCGCTCGACACCGTTGGAGATTGGGGCGGTAAAGGCTCGACGCTATCCCAGTGGTTGCGTCCGTTATTGATTGCAAAGATGGGCTGCACACCGGGATGCGCGGCGCTGAAAGCAGACATGAACTCTGCGATCGCACGCGAATCGCTCGGGCTTCCATTGAATTCGTGTTCGGTAATGCTCAGAGATGTCGGATCTGCCAGCATCACCCGGCCAAAGCCCTCGCCAAATTGCTCCCTGTTTGAATAATTGAGCATCACCAATGGACGACCCGAGCGCAGACTTTCAACCAGGAAATGCCCGGGCTCACCGTCGCCACCTGCTGCATAGGGGCGGCTTACTGCATCACGCAAGGGCTCGAGAACCCCGAGAGCGACACCCGGTTCACTGAGAGCTGCCTTACTCGCGCTAGTCGTGGCACCTGCCACATACAGCGCTTGAGCCGATGACGGTCCAGTGCCCACGGGCCTGCCGTCTTGCAGCCCGGCGTTTGCAATGACTTCGTCAAGCACTTGCCTCAACTGATTGCGGTACTCAAGGACAGCCGTCTTGGTACTATCGGGCACGACCAGTGTCCCGGCAGCACCCACCGCAAAACTCTGCCTGGCACCAAGCTGATCCCTCAGTGTGTGGAACGCGCACTCCTGGTCCCCCGGCATCCGTTTCCACTGCAAACCCACCGCGTTCAGCACCTCATTGGCCGCGAGCTGATTTCGGAGCGACTGCTGAATCGCCGGGTTTGCCTCTGTTTGCAACCGCGTCATGAGCACAACATCAGCCCTAGGGGCTTGTGAAGGCGGCGCGGCATCAGAAATCATGCCTGGCTGGGGTGCACGTGCAACAGGTGATTCCACAAGCGCAGTCAGAAAACGCTGGCGATCCTGCGCACGGGCTTCCTCGTTCCCGCCTCGGCCTTCGTTGTAGACCTTCAAGAACAAATTGAACGCGGCCTGGCGATCAGCGTATCGCGCATCAGAGACCAGCCGATGCACCAGGGCGACAACGCCCTCTGGCTCAAGATCATCCACCACCTCATGTACACGGTTGAGCAGCCCATCCAATTCGCTCTCCAACCTATCCTTCACGCTGGGTGCGTCAGCGCCAAAGACCAGTGCAGTCGAATTGAGTGGACTGTCTAGTGCCGCGGGTAGCAAGGCATTTGCAATCGCAAGCTTGATATCTTCGATCGATTGATCCAGGCCCGCACGCGCATTCGTATCGTTGGGGGCGGCACGCTGCTGCTCGAGGGCCACTTCGCATCGATCCAGTGCAAGGCCCATGCTGGGAATCGAGCCTAATGGCAATCCTGTGGCCTCGGACACGACACGGTCAGCGAGGCTGTTCGAGGGGACAGCTTGCGCCGAACGACGGGCACCGGACATCCAAATGTCTGGCGAGGTCTTTTCCTGAAGCGCAGCGAATAATTCGGATTGCTGAGGGTGTGCCGACATCCGCAAAATGTCTTTGACGAAATGATCATAGACGCGCGCATCCGAGATGTTCGGCTCCCGCTCAATTTCGCCTCGGAGATCCTGGAACGATTTCAGACCAGATACGTCGCTTAAGAACTCGGCAAGGTTCGCCTGCCGGTGTCCGGAGGGCTGATCCGGCATACGAGGTGCCGAGCTCGCCTGGTTGATCGCTCTGGGCGCTGCTTGCGCAGCGCGATGCGCGACAGGTTCAGGCGGCGCCAAGGCCTTCGTGATCAAAGCCTCTAAGCCCTCAGCTGTTCCAGCAGGCACCCGACTGGACCACTCGGAAATCAATCGTACGGGATCTTGCACAGAGAACGTGCGCTCGGCACGCGTCTGCGCGTCTTGCCAGGCTCCTTGCATGAAGCCTGTATTGAGCAACCCGTTGCGGTATTCCGGCGCGCTCGCACACGAGCGTTCGAACAGGGTTCTGCAGAGAGAAGACATGAGATCGTCCTGTGCCTGGCTCTGCGAAATGCGCGAGGCATGCGCCACATGCGCGGAATTCAGCTCATTTTTCCGAGCCGGTGCAAAAGGCGACGAAGCTTCCATGGCGCGGATCCGATTGCGCTCAGCTGCGCTTCTTGCGTCCGTGCCCAGATCTGGATCGTTATCACGGGAAAAACTCCTTTCGGAACCTAAACGATGATTGGCACCTCTGGAAACGTCCTGTCTGTGCGATTCGCTGATCGCACGCGAAACTGCCATCGCATCGCGTGCTACGTCGGTCTGTCGGTCTTCAAGATGCCTGAACGCTGCTACGGCCTCTTTCAGCGGCCGAGCCGAACCCACTCCGCTTGCTTGCAGAAACTGCTGCAGGCGCGTCTGATTGGCGCCGACATGGCCCTGCTGAACTTTGTCCAGCCTGGACTCAAGCGTCTTGAATGCATTGGACTGCACGGCTGACCGGAGGGCTCCAGCAGACAGCGCGTCTGTATCCAGTCTCTGGACAGCCTCACCGTTGATGGATGCAATGTTGAGCGCCCCTCGCAGGCCCTCAATGGCGCTGGCGCCACGTGTGACTTGCCCAAATCTCTGTTGCAGCACTCGCTCAAAACTGTCCAAAACTTCACGGGCATTTTGGCGTTGCGCGTCGTACTGAGCTACGGTGTCCCGCGCGTGCGAATCCCCGACTTCAAGCTTTTCATGCAGCCATGCCACCACCTGCGTGCCCCAGCTCGGCGGCTCGAGCGCGCGTACCGCCTGGAGCGCACCGTTTTGGTGGACTAACAGGCTGCCTGAGTCCTGTCCTGCAGCGGCTGCTCGAAAATCTGCGAGGCCTAAGTTTGAAAATGGTAACTGCGATGCGGCAGAGTCCATACCGGGCATTTTAGAATTTCCTTGATCGGTCGATTCAGGCGCATACCCGCAGCTCGTCAGCCCGCATCAGAGGCGGTACATCATGCCTTCCATCACCCCATTAATTTCGCCGAAAACGGACTTGAAAAGCCGATGACATGCTTCGGAATTGTCTGTGTCTTGAAGCTGGTTCAACTGAGTGACCAACATGCGACTGTTCGCATCCGACGCATTGATCACTCGCTCTCGCGCAGCGTTGTTCGAATCAAAAAGGGTTCCAATTGCTCGCGCTCCGTCTGGGGTCAAGTGCCTGCCTTGCGCCAACATTTTCAAAAATTCAAGCTGCTCACCCGCAAACTCCGCTTTAGCCATCGCATCCATTGCGCTCCGAACGAGGCTCCCCTCAGGAAAACTCACAGCCAAAAACGGGTTTTTTCCGAACTCGGTCATGAACTCCCTGATGCTTGGGTTCAGATTGAGTTCAGTCAGGCGCAGCACGATCGAAGCGTTCAAGAAAACCGTTTCCTCGAAACCGCGGATATTTTGCTTCGCACATGCAGCAATCTCTCTCAGCGAATGACAGTCCCCCAGCGCACTGACTAATGTCTCGACACGATGCCCCAAAGCTTCGGGGATGGGCATTGTGGCTGGCAGTGTCGCGGTCGTCAGGACCCTCTGAATCCCTGCATCCACTGCAGCGCTGCGCTGTCTTGCGTTCTGGTCGAAGTTCAGGCCCGGTGCGCCAAAATCCTCTCTCCTACGGTTCGGATCAACGCGTGACCTCGGGTGTGGCTCACTGTGCTTCTCATCCGAGCGCTCGGACGGCCTGCT
>Ga0315907_10008094_pt1 | contig 10849 bp, 7 predicted proteins | sample LakEriMetagenome_3_FD_203525 | JGI IMG/M metagenome (GOLD analysis project Ga0315907, IMG submission 203525) | Freshwater fungal communities from buoy surface, Lake Erie, Ohio, United States - Buoy 12 MA123 | ecosystem: Environmental > Aquatic > Freshwater > Lake > Lake biofilm | place: USA...
TTGACTTTTTATACAGCAACTCAACTTCCACTCCTTTGTCCACTACTTTATTGTTGTTAAAATATTTATTATTTACATAACTGTAGTCAATTCCATCTTTGAGATTTCGCTGAAAAAATACGGCTCTAGCCAATAATGATTTTTGCATCATATAAACTTGTGCACCTGCCTCATAGCTTTGCGATCTTTCAGGTTTTAATCCGGCAAATCCACTAAAACCATCGTATAACTGATATAGAGTTGGTGCTTTAAAGGCCGAACTGATGTTCACAAAATATTTCCAATCCCCTTTTGAAAAAGATGGATTAAACGTGTACGTAAGATTATTACCATAGCGTGAATGGTTATTCAGCCTCATGCCACCTTCCACATTCCAGCCGTTTTCATGATTCCACACTCCAGAAGCAAATACACTGTACAAGGATGTTTTGGCAGAATCGCCGGATAATGCTGTAGTATATTTACCAAAAGAACTGATCGACATATAGGATTGTGTGGTGGATTGCCAACGGGCGTCTCCTCCGAATACTAAAGACAATCTTTTTGATAATGATGTTTTACTATAGAGCTCAGCAAAGTGGCTTAAACTTAAAAATTCGCTTTCACTATAATGTGCAAATCCTCCTCTTGATAATGAATCGTCCAAATAATTTCTTTTCGATGAGTTGAAGCTATAATTTGCGGTGATCTTAGTGTGAGAAAGATCATACGTAAATCCAGGTGTAATCATGAATTGATGATTGTCAACATTATTGTCTGCATCATCTTTAAATGCGCTGGCATCTAATTCAGTTTTATAGGTGCTAAATATGCTGTTGATATTGAAGGTTAATGTATTGGTTAATCTTGTGTTGATGCCAGCCGTAACCTGATGTTGTTTAAAACCATCTCGATCAAATTTCTTTTTGCCACTGCTATCTAACGCTGTAGAAATACCATCTGATTGATGGAGATCATATTGTATTCTGTATCCTGTTTGTCCACTTGTTCCGGATAATCCTGCCTGTGCATGGATGCTACCAAATGAGCCAGCTCCAAGTAATGCATTTAAAACAGATTTGCCGGCTGTAGCTTTTCTTAATATAATATTGATCACACCAGCAACCGCATCTGATCCATAAATGGTGGACTGACCACCTTTCAAGATTTCGATACGCTCAATCATTTCTGGTGAAATATAATTTAGATCAAAAGCCGAAGAGATTGATGCGGCATCATATACCGGTGTGCCATCTATTAAAATGAGTGTATTGCCTAGCCCTGCCCCTCTGGTATATACATCAAGGTTAGTACCTCTGTTATTATTGGCTCCGGCAATGGTTAATCCAACGTATTGTCCAAGAATTTCGCCCAGGTTTCGGCCAGTATTTTTTTCAAGGACAGAGCGTGGGATCACGGTCATTACTTTCCCAGTTTGATTTTGTTTTTGTGAAAATCGATTGGCGGTCACCACTACTTCATCGAGTAGCTTGGTAGTGTCTGTTTGTGCAGAAGACTGTAAATAAAGTCCTGCCATCAACATCAGTAATAGTTTTTTCATCATTACGAATTGATGAGCAATAAGGTGAGTGGAAAGGGAAGCGGGTCTGCACGTATTCAGACCAGATCACCAGTCCGGCTTTTCACCCGAAAGCCCTTGGTTAAAAAAAATGACGAAGGCAGGTCTTCTGGCTTGCATCTTGCACCTTCCCGGTTTTCACCAGTGGTTTTTTACTGCAACCCTTTCGGGCGATGCTTACAGCTACGGGGATAGCGCCGGACTCTCACCGGCTTCCCTTTTCATTTGTCTCGCGACAAAACCATCGTGATACAAAGATGTAGTTCGAAATGGAGATCAGGAAAAAATAGTTTCCACGTCTTCACAGAAATTGTGTATAACTATTATCTTGAGATAACGTATGCATCAGGAAAGGAAAAATCTATTGAGTTTATTCGATATGACCATGATTGTGATTGGGTTGGTCATTGGTCTGGGTATTTTCAGAACAGCTTCTGATGCCGCGCGCGCTGCCATTACGCCTAATGTATTTTTCTTAGCCTGGTTGTTTGGCGGATTAGTGGCCCTAAGTGGAGCTTTAACATACGCAGAGATTGGATCTCGCTATCCGATTACAGGCGGATATTATAAGATTTTTGCAGTAGCGTATCATCCATCTATTGCTTTTGCCATCAATGGTATCATTTTAATATCAAATGCCACATCACTATCCGGTGTAGCCCTGATTGGCAGCGAATATTTAGGACAGGTCATTTTCGAGCAACCACCATCAGATCTTACGCAATCGCTTATGGCTATGGCGGCGATACTTCTTTTTTATTTCATCAATTTATTAGGGTTAAAATTTAGTGCGAAAACGCAGAATGTGTTGATGATGGTGAAGATCGGTATGTTGCTGATGTTGATTATAGCTTTATTCTTTCCAGAAAAGCATACTGTTATACAACCTGCTGCGCTGAACAAGATTAGTTTTGGAGCGATGGATTACATAAAGTCATTCGGGCTTGCCCTGATTGCGGTTTGCTTCACTTATGGAGGATATCAGCAGACAATAAATTTTGGTGAGGAAGTTAAAAATCCAAGAAAGAATTTACCCCGAGGCATATTTATCGGCATAATCGTGATCATTGGTCTTTATCTCTTGGTGAGTTTTGCATATTATAAAATGATTGGCTTTGAGGAATTGCGGACTTCAAAAGGCATTGCCAGTATTGTTGCCGAAAGACTATTTGGCGAAACGGGTAAATATATTTTTTCCATATTATTATTCATCGCTGTACTAGCTTATGTGAATGTCATCCTTCTCAGTAATCCACGTGTGATGTACGCTATGGCTGAAGATGGCATTCTGCCTGAAGTGTTTAAAAAGCGCAATGGAAAGAAAGGGGTGTTGACATTTAGTTTGACGGTCTATGCACTGATCAGTGTAGGTAGTTTATTTTTTCTGGACACATTTGATAAAATTTTGGGCTTTACTATATTTTTAGATTGTATCGGTATGGCATTTTCTGCAGCTACTATTTTTATTTTACGCAAAAGAAAAATTGGTGATGAAGGTGAGATCTATCGTGTACCTTTTAAAGGATTCCTACCCGTTTTATTTATTTCTACATATTCTTTTGTAGCACTGAGTATCGCCTTTGATCAACCATTAACGGCATTGACAGGAATTGCTGTGCTATTGGGCTTCATGCTTTTTTATATACTGGTATTATCAAAACGCAAAAAATAAGATATGGATTTGTCTTACATATTAAATGAGTTGGGTGAGAACAGAGCCTTGTATTATAACGCGATCTCTCCTCCCATTGTGCAGACCAGCAATTTTGCGTTTGATACAGTGGATGAAATGCGTAAACGATTCCAGGACGAGATGGGTGGGTATATCTACAGCAGAGGCTTGAATCCTACTGTTGACATCCTTCGAAAAAAACTGGCTGCACTGGATGGCGCAGAGGATGCACTGATCTTCAATAATGGGGCAGCAGCAACTTTTGCCGGTATTCTGGCCAATATAAAATCTGGCGATCATATTATCAGTGTGGAGCATCCATATAGCTGGACTAAGCATTTGTTTGATAAGATCTTACCCCGATTCAATGTAAACACTACGTATGTGGACGGAACGGATAGTACAGCATTTGAAAATGCACTTCAATCGAACACTTCACTGATCTACTTGGAATCACCCACTTCCTGGTATTTGGAATTACAAGACCTTTCAGCTGTTGCGCAATTGGCGAAGTCGAAAGGAATAATAACCATAATTGATAATACATACGCAACAGGCATATATCAGCGTCCTATTGAGCTGGGAATTGATATTGTGATGCAGACAGCTACAAAATACATCAGTGGGCATAGTGATACACTTGGTGGAGTGCTTACGGGGTCAACTGAAATGATGCGTAAAATCTTTTTGAGTGAATATATGTGTATAGGTAGTGGAATACAGCCGTTCAATGCCTGGCTGCTTCTCAGGGGGTTACGTACTTTGCCGGCTCGATTAGAACGAATTGAGCGAACCACGATTAAGATCTGGGAATACTTAAAAGCACATCCAAAGATCGAATCATTGATTTACCCGTTTGACCCGCTCTATCCTCAATATGATCTCGCCAAAAAACAGATGAAGGCTGCTCCTGGTCTTATTTCCTTTTATGTTAAGATCTATGATGCCCAGGAGATTGAGGCATTTTGCAATGGATTAACGCATTTTAAGATGGCAGTTAGCTGGGGCGGGCATGAATCGTTGTTGATACCCAAGTTGGCTACAATGCCCAGGGAAAGTTTTGATCCTGCCATTAAAGACCACCGGATGATTCGTATTTATGTTGGCTTGGAAGATGCAGATTATCTTATTGAGGACTTAAACCGGCTTTAATACCCCTTATTTCATACAAGCGGTCTATTTCATACATTAGTGATTTTGCCATTCCCGATTTTGGTTGAATCTTTGTGCCTTGCCGGAAGTTCCGGTGATTCAAACCTGAAATGCGGATGCGTACATTTTTTTCTGTGGTTTTTGCCGGGTTCTTTGTTTTGTCAGTTCAAGGACAACATTCGGCTATATGGGATCTTAGACGATGTGTGGAATATGCTATGGCGAACAATATATCGGTTCGACAAGCAGATATTCAGGCACGTGCAGCAGAAGTCATCCTGAAGCAAAGCAAATATTCCAGACTTCCATCATTGAATTATAGCCTTAATCATGGTTTTTCATTTGGTCGTTCCTTGAACCGAAATACCAACGTATTTCAAGATGCGAATATTATGTTCCAGAATCAATCCTTGCAAACAGGGGTAACCCTATTTAATTGGAATAGTGCAAAAAATTCAATTGCTGCCAATCAATATTCCGTAGAAGCTGAAAAGTCGAATGTAGAGAAAGCAAAGAATGATATTGGGCTAACTGTAGCAAGGCAATATTTATTGACGTTACTTAGTCTGGAACAATCAAAAGTAAATGAAGTACAACTGAAGCAATCTCAGCTTCAATTTCAGAATACGCAAAAATTAGTAGAGGCCGGAAGCCTGCCGCCCATAAATGCACTTGAGCTAGAGGCGCAAGTGGCAAGGGATTCGGCTACATTAATTCAATCTCAAGCGCAATACGAAATCAACAAGCTTACCCTCAAAGGGTTATTGAATTTGCCGGCAGATGAATCTTTTGAGATCGCTGCTCCTCCTGTTGAACTGATTCCTGTTGATAATATTTTAGAATTAACACCTGCAGGGGTCTATGAACAAGCTATACGATCACAACCTCAGATCAAAGGCAATAACTTGCGATTGCAAGCTGCAGAAAAAGCATATCTGTCATCGAAAGGAAGAATGATGCCTACGATAAGTATGTTTGGCGGGTTGCAAACGAACTTTAATAATACGTTCACGCAGAATTACATCAGTGGGACAAGTGAACAAAACACAGGCTATTATATTAAATCCCCCGTTCAACAGCCTGTGTTTGGACTCGTTCCTGTAATTGCTCAACGTCAGTTGGATATGGCTACTATCTGGAATGGTTATGGTAACCAATTACGGAATCAATTGGGAAAGAGTTTAGGATTTTCTGTTCAAGTACCCTTGTTCAATGGTTGGCAGTCTAAGGCTCAGGTGCAACGATCTAAGTTAGATATAGAATCAAGTAAGCTGGCTATCACCAGAGATACGTTACAATTAAAGCAGGATGTTTATAATGCATTTCAAGAGGCTCTTGGCTCTTTCCAGATTTATTTAGCCAGAGAAAAACAAGTACAAACTGCTGAGCGATCTTTCGAGTTGGCAAATCGAAGGTATGAATTAGGCGTTATGCAAACGATCGAATGGCAGACTATTCAAAATAATCTTACAAGGGCTAAGATCGATAAATTGGTATCACAATACGATTACGTATTTAAGATGAAAGTGCTTGAGTTTTACAAAGGACAAGGATTACGTTTATAATCAATAATTGAACTATACTATCATGAAGAAAAAATGGATATGGATCACGGTTTCACTGGTTGTAGTCATTGCAGCTTTAATTGGACTGAAAACGGCTGGTATAATCGGTAAGGAAGATGCGACTCGTGTGTCTGTTGAGAAAGCCTCTCTTCGAACCATAACAGAAATAGTTACTGCTAGTGGTAAGGTTTATCCGGAAGTCGAAGTCAAGATTAGTCCTGACGTATCTGGTGAAATAGTAGAATTGATGGTTCAGGAGGGAGATAGTGTACAGAAGGGGCAATTACTGGCAAGAGTATATGCTGATATTCTGGCTACACAACGTGATCAGGCTGCAGCTGGTGTGAATCAACAGCAGGCTCAAGTGCAGAATGCCAGTGCATCTCTTGGTTCTTTCAAAGCTCGATTGGATCAAGCTGAGAAACAATATAATCGGCAGAAGCAATTATTTCAGGAAAAAGTGATCTCTCGTTTGGAGTTTGAACAATCGGAAAGTGCTTATCTCACCACAAAGGCTGATTACACGGCTGCGCAGCAAAGCATTAAGAGTGGTCAGGCTGGGGTACAAAGTGCGCAGGCAAGTTTGCAGCGGGCTAATAAAGATCTTGGAAGAACGAGTGTTGTAGCGCCTATGAGTGGTGTGGTTTCATTATTAAATGTAAAAAAAGGAGAGCGTGTAGTAGGCAACTCCATGATGGCGGGAACAGAAATGATGCGTGTGGCTGATTTGCGTGTAATAGAGGTGAGAGTAGATGTGGGTGAGAATGATATTCCAAAAGTTAAAATCGGCGATTCTGCTATTGTTGAAGTTGATGCCTATAATAAGCGAAAGTTTAAGGGAGTAGTAACTCAAATAGCTAGTACCAATCGTGGAATTGGCGGAAGTACTCAGGTGTCCACAACGGATGTTACCAATTATGAAGTTCGTATTCGTTTAGATGCATCTTCTTATCAGGATCTTATTGATCCGTCAAAACCAAAGAATTTCCCATTCCGTCCAGGTATGAGTGCAAGTGCCGATATTCAAACGAAAACTCATGTTAATGTATTGGCTGTTCCAATTAATGCTGTGACTACAAGAGACAAAGGAGATACTGGTATAGTGGCTGTTAAAGAGAAAAAGGAAGAAATGAAATCTGATGAAAAGAATGAGCAGGAAGAGATGAATGCTGTTGCAGATGAGCCTGAGGAAGTAGTCTTTATTTTACAGTCAGACAATACAGTAAAACGCGTTGCTGTAAGAACCGATATTCAGGATATGAGTCACATTGAAGTTTTAAGTGGCTTAAAAGAAGGAGATCAGGTTATTACGGGGCCATATACTGTTGTGAGTAAGTTGCTTCGTAATGGCATGAAAGTAAAGGTGGTCCCGAAAGAGGAATTATTTGAAGTGAAAAAGAAGTAATTTTTATTTTACTTTTACGACCTCCAGGATAAACATCCTGGAGGTCTTTTATTTTAAAGGGGTAAATATGAAAATTGGTGTCATTGGAAGTGGTAGCTGGGGAACTGCGCAAGTAAAGATTCTTACGGATAATGGGCATCGCGTGAGCTGGGCTGTTCGTAGTGAACGCATTCGTGAACAATTAGTAAAGCGTCGTCACAATCCCCATTATCTTCATTCTGTACATTTTGACACAAACCTACTCGATATTCGTACGCACGCTAAAGAGGTCATTGAAAATACTGATCTTATCATAATTGCCGTGCCATCAGCTTATATGAAAGATGTATTGGAGGGAATGGATAGGAAAACATTAAATAGCAAGTACATCGTCTCTACAGTAAAAGGGATGATCCCTGAACAGAATTTATTGTTGAACGAATATCTGGAGAATCAATTTTCCTTTTCTTTATCAAACTATGTAACCATCATGGGTCCTTGTCATGCCGAGGAAGTAGCTGCAGAAAAATTATCATATTTAACGGTTTCCTCTATCCATCCAGAACTGGCGGATAAGGTTTCGCTTTTATATGCCAATAGTTATATCAATACCATAGTGAATAAAGATATCTATGGTGTACAATACGCTGCTATCATGAAAAATATTTATGCATTAGGTGCAGGTATAGCACATGGTTTGGAATATGGAGATAATTTTCAAAGTGTATTTATGGCCAATTGTGCGCATGAGATGGCTGGATTTTTACATTTAGTTGCGAAGAAAAAAGGAGGTATGGTTGAACCTTCTGACTTCATGGCATCGGCTTATCTTGGTGATCTTCTGGTTACAGGTTATTCTTTATTTAGCCGGAACAGAACGTTTGGCAATATGATCGGCAAAGGGTATTCTGTTAAGTCTGCTCAATTGGAGATGAATATGGTTGCTGAAGGCTATCCAGCGTCTCGTGCTATTTCTGAAGTAAGTAAAGAAATAGGAGCACAACTTCCGATTGCCGAGAAGATCTATGAGATCTTGTGGGAGAATCATTGCCCAGAAAAGGGCTTCAAGGAGATCGAGAACGTATTGATCTAAACGTTACCGAACATTATCAATAGTAGAGTCTAGTGATTGAAGTAAAGCCATCACCACAGGGTAGAAATCATGCTTTTGGGGATGCTTGTCAGAAAGTTTTTCACGAATTCTGTCCATCATAGCCATTAACGCTTCTTTACTGATACTTTCTGTTTGTATTTGGTTAGGCCCATGTATCTCAAAGTCGTCGCGTAAAAGATCTAAAACAGAAACTTCCAGAATCTGAGAGATTTGTTTTACATGGTTTACAGTAAGCTGGGTAATATTATTTTCAATCTTGCTGTAGGCATTCTGTGAAATCCCCATTTTACGAGCCACATAATCTTGGGAATAGTTTCTGATCTCTCGGTACTTGCGTAATACTGTGCCTGGCATGAAATTGTTTTATCTATTAAACATAATAAAAGGTAAAAGGTTGAACAAATAGACAATTTTTTATTCTGAAATTCAGGGTAGAAAAAAAAGGTCTGCGGCAATGCCATCTGCAAAAAGTTTTCCATTCTTTGTCAGTATCAGCCTGTTTTCAGTCGCAATAAGGTTTCCTAGGGTTATGTATTTTTGGGCATGACTTTGAATTTGGACGGCATATTGTTCATTCCATTTTGATCTTATCCATTGAAGATCAATCCCTTCTATCGTTCTTAGAGCGGTCATGATGTATTCATTGAGATGCTGGATCTCTGTAAGTTCCTCCTTGTCGAAAGGGATAATTCCAGCCTGGATGGACTCGATGTAGAGATTATTATTACTGATATTCCAGTATCTCGACTCGCCATCGAAAGAATGTGACCCTGGACCTAGACCAAAATAAGGAGTACCTGCCCAATAAGAGGAGTTGTGTTGAGATCTGTACCCCGCTTTGGCAAAATTGCTGATTTCATAATGTTCGTATCCTGCCAGATTCAGCATATCCATCAACATTAGAAATTGCCTGGCCTGCTGTTCAGGATCTACATCTGCTACTTTTTTATTTTCGATAAGATGACTTAATGCTGTTTTAGGTTCAACGGTAAGGGCATAAGCAGAAATATGTGGCACTTGGAAATCAATTGCCTGTTGAATATTTTGTTTCCAATCCTCATCTGAAAGGCCAGGCACCCCATATATAAGATCTATACTAAAATTATCAAACCCAGTTTTTCGGATCATGTTGATGCCTTCAATAGCTTGTATTGCGGAATGGCTTCTGTTCATCCAGTTCAGATCCTGATCTCTGAACGATTGAATGCCTACGCTTAATCGATTGAAACCCATCTCTTTCCAGAAAGCTAATTTGTTTTCATTCAGATCATCTGGATTAACTTCCAAAGTCCATTCAGCCTGTTTATGGATTTGAAATCTTTTATGTAATTCTTGGACGATTGCTCTTAATTCTGTTCGGAAAAGAATAGAAGGAGTGCCTCCCCCAAAATAGACCGTAGTTACTTCCCGGATCTTTTTACCTGGTGTTAGGTCAATTTCTTTAATCAGTGCTTCTAAAAAGCGGGTTCTGTTGTTTAATGAAGTAGAAAAATGAAAATTACAATAGTGGCATGCTTTCCGGCAATACGGAATATGAATATAAAGACCTGTTGCCGGAAATGCTATATTGTCCATGTTCATCGTCGTTTTCTAGTAGGAAGCTTTTGCTTTTATTCATTTTTTGCATAGGTGCTCTTCATGGAGTCCTTTTGCTCAGATATGGTATGATGTTCGCTATGATCTGTCACGCAAAGATACTTTTACCATTTCGGAATTAATTGGACTTTAGCTTGTATTTTCCACAAAAGATATTTGTATTAACTACACGCGAAACCGGGTAAAAAATAGACAATGCCGAATAAATTTTTAACCGATAGTTTGATTTCGTTTTTTCAGAGAAGATTCTTGAAGGCTCGAAATAATGGTTCTCCGATTTCGGTTGATACATTAGACTATCCGAAAAATATAGTTGTGTCTTTTGTGACAAATACACATAATGGAAAAAGGATTTAGGGTTTCATTTAAAAGCATAGGAGGTTTGTCGAACCTGAGATACTCCATAGGTAAACAAAATAGATCTAATATTTTTTATTGCGACGAAAAAATCATTTGAGCTTTGTTTCTATTTTTTAATCTTTGCAATTCATGAGGGTATCCGTTTGGTTAATTATGTTTTTCATTCCAGTGCTGCCTGTTTTTGCACAGCAAACAGACTCACTAATGATTTCTGTTAAACAAATGAAGGATTCAGTTTCAACAAAAACGGCTGATACCATTTTTAAAATAGATACAACAGGAGCTATTCCATCCATTTATGGAAAATTTGCGAGTGCTGCATTGCAAAAGGATGAACTTTTAGGCGTTACTCGTCCAGTAAAATTTATCCCAGAAAAACGGAGAGTAGTACAGCAAATGGATTGGAAATTTTATCTTTTTTGGTCGATACTTTTTATCCTGGCTATAT
>Ga0315907_10008096_pt1 | contig 10846 bp, 9 predicted proteins | sample LakEriMetagenome_3_FD_203525 | JGI IMG/M metagenome (GOLD analysis project Ga0315907, IMG submission 203525) | Freshwater fungal communities from buoy surface, Lake Erie, Ohio, United States - Buoy 12 MA123 | ecosystem: Environmental > Aquatic > Freshwater > Lake > Lake biofilm | place: USA...
GGTGTTGTACGCGGCCGCAGCCTGCTTGTCCGGGTCGGCAGCCTTCTCGTCGATCTGGGCCGGCAGGAACGCCTCGGAGTAATTCTTTGCGACCTCATCGAACGACGCGCGCGAGCGTGCGCCGCCGGTCTGGCGCATCGACTTCAGCGTCTCGTCAGCCTGAGCGATCGCCTGATCGGCTCCGACCTGGGTCGCGAAATACTGGTCGAGCGCCGACTGGAACTTTACGCGGGCGTAGGGCGTCATCTTGTCCATGACCTCGGACACCGCCGAGTTGAGCGCCTTGCCCTTCATGGTGAGGATCTCGCCGACGTTGACCTCGACCTCGTCGCTCTTGGCGATCGACTCCATGGCCGCCTTCGCCGCGTTCGCGGGTTCGACGTACTTGGCGACGAATTCAGGGTGCGATCGAAGGTCGATGATCTTGAGCCGCTCGGAGTAGGTCTTGTTCTGGGCCTCGAGCTCGGCCAGGCGGGCCTTGGTGGCGTCGTCGACCGTGGCGGTAGCAGGTGCAGTCTTGAGCTTCTTCTCGAGCTCGAGACGCAGCTTGCGCTCCTCGCTGGCGCGCTTCTTCAGCTCGTCCCAGCCGGCGCGAGACTTGGAGTCTTCACGCGGCGCCTGTAGCCCCTTGTCGATATCGTCGATCTGCGGATCGGCGTCAGCTGTCGGGGCGGGCGCCGCCTGCTTGCCCTTCAGCACCGCAGCGAGCGGGTCGGTCGCCGGGGTCGGTGATGTGGCAGCAGTGACTGCCGGCTTCGTTTCGGCCGGAGGCGGAGCAGCGTCCGCGGCAAAGAACTTATCCGCAGCTGCGATGTGGGAGATGTCCGCATCGGACGATGCGGCGTCGGGACTGGACTCGGTGCTCATGTATTAGGTTTCTAGTGACGGGTACGTTTCGACAGGATCCTTCGCCTCCTTGGGAGTTTCGGCGATGGACAGAAGTTGGTCGCGGTAGCTTTCCCAGCCTTTCACGCGAGCGATGAAAGACACCGCTGCGCGCTCATCCCATTCGCTCCGGGCGATCGACGGGATTCGGAGTCGCGTGCCGGGGTGACGCGCCTCCATGTGCGCTAGTGCCTTCTGCGTCAGCGGAAGGTTGAGCCACTCGCGAAGGTCCATGCGCTCGCGGGCGGTGAGCGGTTCTGCGAGCGGTGACGGGACGATGATGACTGTCGGCTTTCGACCGAACAGGTGACGGATTCGGGACAGCATTACTGCGGGGTTGTTGCTCCCACCTGCGCGGCCGGATCGAGTTGTCCGCCCGGCGGTGTGGGACTCCCGCCTTGCTGGACATTGTTATGCATTCGCTCGACCATTCGGAAAATGCCCTCTGCGCCGGATCGGGCGGCAGTGTATCGCGGCCACAGCTGCTTGAAGAGCTGCTCCTGCATCTTGTCCGCCTTGAGGAACTCAAAGTGAGCGTCGAGGTGCGGGATCGCGTTTTGTATTGCGATGAGACCGTTGGGATCGATCTTCCCGTTCGCGTCGAAGTTGTGGACGATGACTTCGAGCGGCTGGAGGTGGACCGGAACGTGCGCGGCGTGATTGTCCTGCGGGTCGACCGGCAGAGGGTTGCCCTCGCCCATGTCGGAGTTCTCCATGAGCGCGAGTCGCGCACTCTTGATGTCGCTCGTCGCATCTACAGGCAGCAGCGCCTTGCTCACAGCCTGCGCGCCGAACGTGGCTGCGATGTACTTCTCTTGGCACCAACGCTTGTTCGCTTCCGGGAGCGCCATCGCTTCGAGTGCCCGCTGTCCTTGGACCGCGAGATTGGCTGCACCCGGGTCCGAACCAGTACGGAGAGAGATTTCACCTTCGTAGAAGACTTTCTCAGGCATCCCTAGATCGTCGACGCACCGCTTTTTGAAGAGCTTCGCATCCGGATCCGGGTTACCGCGCATCCGAAGCCGACGGAACTGCTCCGCGAAAATATTCCGCGCGATCTGCTTCAGGTACAGCGTAGCGTTCGCGACGTCGACCTGCGACTGAATGTTGGAAAGGATGTTCGCCTGGGTCGCCGTGTCCGTCTGCGCGATCTGCTTGCCCTGGTCGCGGTAGCGCGCGTTGTTGAACGACGACTGCGAGTCGATCATCTCGATCGTTTCCAGGATCGATCGGCCGGTCGGGTATGACGGCAGCTGCTCCACGTCTTTCGGGAGGAACGTGAATGGTCCGATCGTCGTGATCGGAACCGTCTCACGCGCACCCTCGGAGAGATCGCGGAAGTTGAGACCGTCGAGGAGCGTTCGATCGACTCCGCGACACTTCAGACGGTTCTGCACCGTCGAGATCTGGAAATTCTTGATCCCAAAACCCTTCGTCCCCCACCAGTCGCCGTTGCCGGCGTCGAAGAAGACGGCGCCGAGGATCTCGTTCATCGAGCCAGGGCGCGCATCGCTTCCGGTGTCGTCGAACAAGAAGTCGTTCTGGTGCTCCTGCATCTCCGCGAAGATCATGCGCGAGATCTTCCCGTCGTAATCCTTCACCAGCAGGTGGACCAGCTTCATCGGGTCGTGACCCGTCGTCACGCCGAGAGCGTTGTCACGCATCAGGCGCTGCAGTTCAAGCAGGTCTTGGCCGGTGACCGGCGTCGAGACGTTGCCTTCCTGCTTCACGAACTCACGCACCAGCGCAGCCTCGATCGCGTCGGTATTCCACCCACGCTTGCGCGCGGCCGCCTTTGCTTCCTCGGTGCGGACCAGCTCCCAGAGGTAATCGATCTCCAGCTCCTGGCGAACGCCGACGAGCGAGAGCTTCTCGACCGACGCCTTTGAACGCGTCGGCACCTCGACCTCACCGATGCGGATCGCCTCCCAGCGAGGCGAGAACTTGTCGTTCCAAAACGCGACCCCCACGCCGAACGCGACGTGATTCTGCGAGAACAAAAGGTAGTTGCGGACGTAGTCCGGACCCCAGTCGTCGACGAAGCGGTTGAACGCCTGCTGGAAAATCTGCTCCCACTTCTCCGCGTTCGGATCGTCCGACGTAACGTATGATACCGCCGCCAGGTTCGTCGTATCGTGCAGAAGGCGCCAATACGAGATCAGCACCTGTTCCAGCGTCGACGCCGCGTCTCGGAAGTTGATATTGCAGCGCCAGCCCTGGCCGAGATCGAGCAATTCGCGATTCGCGAACGGAGGAGCACCGTCGAGCTGGTTCTGAACCTGCGACCACTTTTCGCGCCGGACCACCGACGCGGTGCGGAGCTTTAGCCACAGACTGCGGGCCGTGGCTGCGTCGCGGATGCGACGTTCCGACACCGTCGGGAGCGGGGAGTTGGCGTTTGATTCCATCGGCGGTCAGGAGTCTTTAGTTGACTTTTGCGTCTCGGACAAGGGGTCGCCGGGTGTTTCGGTCTGCCAGCAATATGGCGGGAAGGTCACTTCTGTGCTGTTGCCAGCCTGCACCACATACAGCGGCAGGTTGACCTTCGCCTGGAGACTGCACCCGCACGCCATGCACACCGAGATCCCTGGCTGCCGGCGATCCTGAGGTATGGTGGCCTCGATCGCCTTGTACACCGCTGAACAGGAACACAGGGAGCTCGGCTTATTGAACGGGCAACCCCGGCAGATGGTGGCTCGCCGCTGCGCCTCCTCCTTGGAAGCCAGGGGTAGCTTGCCGGCGGCTACCGCGGCGAGGGCCGCGACCACTGTTTTCCCAAGGGACAGCGCCATCCCGGTCGTCAAGCGGGCGGTGAGGTCGGCCACCGGACGGTAATTCTCCCCTGGCTCCGGCTTGCACCACCCTTCGTCCAGGCCCAGGCACAGCTGCCGCTGGACGTCGATCTCGACCGACTCGACCGGAAGACCCTTGTACTTCCGGTGCGGAATGATCTGGGCGATGAGGTCGTCGTAGTTGTCCGACGAGAACCAGACCGCCGTCTCCGGCTGAACATAGCGCCAGCCTCCGGGCGGCACGTCGCGAAATGATCGGATGAGGGCCATCAGTCGGGCTGGGTTACGAACTCTTTGTCAGGGTTCAGGAGGTTGGAGTACTTGACCGCCCGCTTCTGGAGCCGGGTGTCCCGGCTGCCGGCAGCCCCGGCCAACGGGGTTCCGGCGACCCCGCCTTTCCGGCGTAGGAGCTCGATCAGCATGACAAAGGCGTCCGCTTCGTCGGGCGAGTAGCCGAGGCGCTCTTTCATTTCCCGCTTCGTCTCGATCCGGATCTTCTTGTCCTTGACCGTCTCGTACTGGCGGGCGATCAGCTGGTCGCGGAGCATCTTGACGTCGGCGTTCACGCCGCCCACCAGGTTCTCCTCCATCCAGGCGCGGCCGGCCCACCAGAGCTCGGACACAAAGCGGTCGAACAGCTCCGAGCAGTTCTCGGTGTCCGCCACCTTGAGTCGCCGTTCGGTAGCGCCGCCGCCGAAATTGCATCGGTTGATGTCCGCGCCCCACTCCTTCTCGAGGATTGCCCCCACGCCTCGGCCGGCGCCAGTAACGTCGAGGATGAAGTTCTCCGGCTTCACCTCGTACTTGCCGCAGATGCGCTTCACCTCGTTCGCGATCAGGAAGTCGAGCGGCTCGCTTCGATCCGTCACCGCGATCTTGATCGGGATCGTGGTCACCAGGTTCATGGCGTACCGGGAACCCCGGGCATCACCGTACTCGGCGATCGCGAGTACGCACTGGTCGCCGCCTTCAAACGCAGGGTCGAGCGCGGCGATGCGCGTCGGCTGGAACTGATACTCGATCTTGGCGTCAGCCTTGTTGAGCACCGACGACGGGAAGATGACGCCGAACAGTCCCTCCGGCGCGAACCAGCCGCGAACGAACGTCCACCAGCGGGGCGAGCCCTCGCCGAATGCTTTTGCCACGCTGTCCAGGTAGTCCTGGCGGATGAGGAACGGGAAGAGCGTCTTCCCAGCCTTGATGTTCGCCGACTTCAGCCCGTCGAGGCGGACGCAGATGCCTCCTCGCTTCGTTTCCCAGAACAGGTCGACGTCAGGGTCGATGCCTCCCCACCCATGCTCCGGCTCGCACCAGGTGCCGAACTCCGAGTACCGGCGTGTCGGGTTGGCGAGCTGCGCCATCCGAAAGTCCGGGTCGGTCATCAAATTCGCAGCAGCCTCGAAGATCGCGGACGGCGTTCCCTGGGCCTCGTCGATGACGACGTACCGGCGCTTGCGCGAGTGAGTCCCCTGGATCTTCTCGACGGCGTCCTGGCCGCGGTCAGTCGCGATGCCTTCAATGACGTACTTGTCCTCCTTCGTCCCTGCGGGACGGATCGTCATGTCGTGATTGCGGACGTCGTACACCACGCCGCCGGCAACTTCCGGCGTCAGCTGCGCGAGTCGGATCGCGGAGACCGTGTCGGCCCAGAGGCGCTTGCGCAGACCCGGCAAGTGCGTCGAGGTGAGCGTGATGATCGAGTTGTTTGCGTCAGCGATGTAGCTCGCCGCAGCGATGTGGCCGAACGTGTGAGTCTTCGCCGCCGATGCGTGACCGATGACCGAGATGACGCGGTAGTTGCACCAAGCCCATGTCAGCATCTCAAGGTCGTCGCGCCAGCGCGGGACTCCCGGCTCGACCTCGCCTCCGTAGACCTGAGGCCAGAGCGCGATCATCGCGTTTCGCAGGTGCTTCTGCTGGCCGAGGCCGCCATCTTTCTGCTGGTGGCTGTTGGCGTAGCAATACAGCTCCACCATCGCATTAGACCAGCCGTCCGGGAAAGGCAGTCCGTAGCGGTCCTGAGGCATTATTGGAAGAAGACGAGCGAGAACCGTCTAGCGCCGGCGCTGGTGTTGGCTCCGTCGAACCGACTCACTCTGATGACAGCGTTCGTCGCCGAGTTGCCGGCCGCGTCCCAGTCGTACCGCGCGTGATAATCTTTGTCGCTCGCGCAGTTGCACACCCCCGCCGTCGGCGCAGCCGTAAATCCGTACCCAGAGATGTTGACGTTGAAAGTTTCTTCACTGACGCCGCCCGCCAGCGTATAGACGTCAGACTTTGCGATTCGCTGCGTGAGATCGCAGCCGTTGAAGATAAACCCACCGTCGGTCTTGAGCTTGCCGGCGGTGTATCGGTACAGGTTGGTGTCGCCCGCCCACGTCAATCGCGGGGCGGATCCAGGGGTAACCGAGCCGGCGATGGCGAGGAACGTCGAGTTGTCCGAGCTGTAGACGTAGATCACGCCCACGGTGTCCGACCCAACCGTCTGGCACCGCATATCGAGCTTCATGCTCGAACCGAACTTCGCACGGATCGCCGCGGTGCCGATCGCGTAGTTCTCCATCGAAATGTGACCCTGCGACGTGTTTCCGTAGGTCGCCGCACCCGTCGCCGGCTTGTAGAAGCGGGCATCACCCGTGCCGATGTCAACCGTACTGCGGATCACCGCATCGTCCATGTATACGACGCCGCCAGAAACAGAGAACGGCGCCGTCGCCGTCACTCCGTTGTATATCTTGAACGACGAAGCCTGGAACGTGATGTCGGATACGTCCGTCCCGCTGCCCGTCGCCGAGGTGATGTTCATCCCCGTGACGATGTTGCCTGCGATCACTTTCAGGCTGTATTTCCCGGAAAGATTTCCATCAGCCGTCGCTCGGGCGCTGGACTCAGTCGCAACGGCCGCACCGATCGCTCCAGACGCGACCTGCGTGTCTACCCACGCGGTTCCGCTCCACCTCTTCAGCACGTTAAGAGTGCTGGTGATGTCGATCCAGATGTCCCCGACAGCCGTTGCCGTAGGAGTGCTCGACTGATAGAAAGTGCGGTTTTTTCCGTCGGCCGTGGCCGACACCGAAGAGATCGACGTAGCGAGCGCCGAGTCACCGTTCGCTCGCGCCGTCTCCTCCGTCGCGATCCTCGCCTTCAGCACCGTATTCCCATCCGTCGCGCTGAATACCGTGGCCTCAAGGGTGGTGGCCCGCGACGCAAGCGCAGTGTCGGCGGTGGCTCGCGCTGTCTCCTCGGCGATGATACGGGCATAGCTCGCAGCCACGCCCGTCGTCGGGTGGTTTACCGTGGCCTCCAACGTCGTCGCGCGGGTCGCGAGCGCCGTATCCTCGGTTGCCCTGGTCGTCTCCTCAGTCGTCAGTCTCGCAGCAGTCGCAGCCACACCCGTCGTCGGGTTGTTGACCGTCGATTCCAACGCCGTCGCACGGGTCGCGAGCGCAGTGTCGGCGGTGGCCCGCGCCGTCTCTTCAGCGAGGATCCGGGCATAGCTCGCAGCCACGCCCGTCGTCGGGTTGTTCACCGTAGTCTCGAGGGTGGTAGTCCTCGACGCTACCGCAGATGTCGATGTCGACACCACCGTGATCTGGTCAATCACGGTCGCGATGTTGCCGTTGAACACCGCTTGGAGGGTCAACGTCTGTTGAGCCTGCGCTTCGTACTGGTCCGCCATCGCCGTGCGGATCTCCGTAATCGACGCCGCCGACGTCGTGTCGAGATCGGTGACCTTTGCTTCCAGCGCCGTCACCTGCTCGGCCAAAGCGAACCCCGGCTCGACCTGGGTTCGTAGAATCATGCCGGCGATCGCCGACGCATTCACCGTCCGACCAGCGATCTTGGTCGTCAGCTTCGATGCAGCGACCGTGATCTTCTGCTGCGTCTGCTCATTCGCCGAGTCCAACGCGGCTCGAAGCGCCGCGATCGCGGCCTCTCGCGCCGCGGTCTCCCTACGCAGCCTAGCGAGAAACAGTTCGTCGGGAATTCCGGCCATGTGAGGATACTACCGGCCCCCGGTCAACGGGACAACGGGGTGCCGGGGCTTACTTCCGGGAATACCTTGAGCCGAACCACCAGAAGAGGGCGGTGAAGGATCCGAATACAATCTCGTCGAGCATCCGCTCGCGAGCGGCAGCCGGCGTTTCACTGAAGACGTAGACCAGGACCAAAAGCAGCGCCCAAGTCAGCCCCGGTCGGGTGAAGTTACGCAGCGCATCGACCGCCAGGTAGACGTCGACCATGAAGGGCGATGCCGTGGGCGGGATCTTGATCCCACCCGACGGCTCCTGCGACCTGGCGAAGGCATTCCACGCGGCTTCCTTCTCCGCGGCTGCCACCTTCGCCTGCATGAGCATGATCTCGACCTCCGCATCCTTCTTCTTGCGCCACGTCTCGAAGAAAGACGTGCCCAGGTGAAGCAGGCCGCCGACGATGCCGCCGCCGGCGGCGTTGAAGAGGAGATCGATCATTTTTAGTCGGGGATGACGTCTTCAGGCGCAGGAACAACGTCGTCCAACAGGATCGGCTGGAGGGCCGAGACGACGACGCCAGGAATCGGGTTCGCACCGGAGATCTTCAGGCCGGACAGGCGGACACGCAGAAACTGCGCAGACTCCACCTGATCTTCGATCGTCTCAGACCGCTCGAGGAACTGCTGGAACTTCTCCGGTTCCTCGGCGCGCTTCAGGTCGCGGCCCACGCCGCCCGTGATCTCGCGCAGGATGCCCTCGCGAGCCTTGTCGGCGTCCTTCACGATGCGCTCGGCCAGGCCGAGGTTCTTCGTGAGGTTCCACCGGGCGTTGTCGTCCAGTTCGTAAGGGACTTGATTGACTGTCTGGCCGCCGGGACTCCGCGTAACGACGGAGTGCGTTCCGCTGGTGACCGTGATGAGAGCGTTAAGGAGCTCCCGAGCCTGTTTGACTTGGATCTTCATGTGACGAGTGAAGATCCGCAGGGTACGAAGCACCCGACATCCCGTCTAGAGGGTGCCGGGGTTTCGTAGTCAGACGGGGGTCAGGCCGGCGTTCTGGGCGAGCACTCGGTAGAACGCCGCATCGTCCGCCCAGGCATCGCACTGCTCTTCCGTCGCCGGGACGAGCTGCGAGCTCACCTCAACCGAGGTCTCGCCGCCCGTGTGTAGGTGGCAATCGGCGACAGCGGTGCCGCGGATATAGTTGACGTAGCGTACCTCGAACTGCGTCGCCGACTGAATGCCGGTCGGAGTCCACACGGATACGGGGATGATCGGGATGGTGTTCACAAGTCATGCGGCCTGAGCATCAGCGACCCGGAAGATCTCATCAACCTGAGCGTCGGACAGATCGAACGCGCCGGCGATGGAGCCGACTAGAGGGTGGTTGCGGCGGATGCTGGTGGCGTATTCCCACAGGTCGTCAGCGTCCTGCCGGTCTTGAGGATCCGGGATGAGTTCGATTTTCGCCGACACCATCGGCGGCGTGATGCCGTGCAGTCGACGGAGCGCGATGCGGAGATACGCCGGCGAGGCAGACTCGGGGACCGGCGGCGGGGGTGGAGGCGGGGCGGGGTTCTGCTCCTGCCAAGCGATGAACGCAGCCGCATCCATGAGCGTCCAGCCCTCCGGCGGGGTGTAGTCGGAGACTCCGTCCCAGAGGATCGCGGAGACTTCCGATGCGGATTTGACCAGGTAGAAGGTGTTCATGGCCTAGAGATAGGTGATGACGTAAACAATTCCCGCGCCACCCGCGCCACCCGCGCCGGATGCGTTGCCGTTTGAGGAACCGCCGCCGCCGCCGCCGCCCGCACCGCGACCGCCCGCGCCGCCATTGCCTCCCGTAGTTCCACCACCGCCACCGCCAGCACCGCCGGTGCCGCACAAAGAACTGCTCGGCGCAGCACCAGCGTTTCCGTTCGGGCCGGCCCCCGTTCCGCCGCCACCAGGTTGACTCGCGCCGCCTCCGGTAGTGTAAGACGCCGTGTTACCACCGTTTCCGGCCGCGTAGCCCTTGCCATCGGAACAACACGGTCCACCCCCGCCACCACCGGGTCCGCCGAACATAGAAGACCCCCCAGAAAAACCACCGTTCTGGTTATCGCTGGTAGAATTTCTGCCGCCAGCTGCGCCGCCATATTCTGCGCAGCCAGCAGTCGCTCCGTCAATGGCTCCTTGTCCCGCCACGGCAGTCGCGGAGGTGTAAGCGCCAAGACGGGCGGCAGAGCCGCCATTGCCTGCGGTCACCGTTCCGGTGCCTTCGATGCCACCAGCCCCCGCGCCGCCGCCGCCAGCGAACACCCAGTTGCCGAAGGTCGTATCTCCACCAGCACCGCCAGCGTTGCCGTTTGTCGAGTCGGTCGTCTGCGCGGCCCCAGCGGTGCCGCCTGCGCCCACGGTCACCGTCTCGGTTCCGCCCAGCAGGGATGCCGGAAAAACCATTCGCGAGAGAGCCCCGCCGCCACCGCCGCCACCGCCACGACGAAACGTTGCAGCGGCCCCACGTCGTCCGCTGCCGCCGCCGCCGCCGCCGCCGATGCAAATCACTTCGACCGTTTTGGCGTTGGTCGGCTTGGTCCAAGTCCCTGACGAGGTGAACGTCTGGAAGTCGGCTCCGCTCGCAGTCAGCGCGGCGCTCACCCACGTCGTCCCGTTACTCTGGAGGACGTTTCCGCTGGTGCCTGGGGCGACCGTCTGAAGCGCCCCGGTTCCGTTGCTGAGGATGACGCGGTTGGCAGTCAGGCTCGGAATTGTGACGCTGCCTCCGAGATTAGTCGTGCCAGTGCCCGACGGCGTGAGTGTCACGCTGCCGTTGGCTGCAGTGGACCTGATCTCGATGTTGGTGGCAGCGGAAAGCTGGCCGCCCTCGGCTGAAAAAGCCGTTTGCCGGAGCTCGTCGCCGGTGGCCCCGTTGAGTTGCACCAGGCGCCCGTCGGCCAGCGCTCCCGAGGTGTAGGTGAACGTCCCGTAAAGTTCCCACTCCGCGACGCAAATGTAGGGGTTGCCCGTGGCATCGTTGCCCGTCTGAAGGATGCGGAGGTAGCGGAAGGCGGTCGTGTTGGACTGATTGGGCGTGTAGTTCGCCCAGGCATTAGCGCCCGACATCGTGGTGTCGTTGCTGCGGACGTCCAGGTCGGTCCACGTCGCGGCATTAATCTGCGCCACCGAAGTCCCGGCGACCGAGTTGGTGCCCTGG
>Ga0315907_10008098_pt1 | contig 10842 bp, 8 predicted proteins | sample LakEriMetagenome_3_FD_203525 | JGI IMG/M metagenome (GOLD analysis project Ga0315907, IMG submission 203525) | Freshwater fungal communities from buoy surface, Lake Erie, Ohio, United States - Buoy 12 MA123 | ecosystem: Environmental > Aquatic > Freshwater > Lake > Lake biofilm | place: USA...
TTTGCCATACCCAATCAGGTTTTTAAATTCTTCTTCAGACAAAATGGTTACACCCAAATCCGTCGCTTTTTTCAATTTACTTGGTCCCATGCCCTCACCAGCTACTAAAAAATCTGTTTTCGCTGAGACAGAACCTGTATTTTTACCTCCATTTATATCGATTAAGTGTTTTAACTCATCCCTTGAGAACGAATCAAATACACCGCTCACTACCAATGTTTTACCTTCGAGCACTGTTGAGTCAAGCGCACGTTTTTCTACCTCCATATTCAAGCCATGAAGCTTTAATCGTGCAATCAATTGCAAGCTTTCTTGGTTCTTAAAGAATGAGATTAAAGAATTCGCGATGCGTTCTCCGATTTCATCAACTGCTAAAAGTTCTTCAAATGTAGCAATTTGAAGCGTATCCATAGTACCAAAGGCATATGCTAATTTTTTCGCGACTGTTTCACCAACGAAACGAATTCCCAAACCGAAGAGCACCCGTTCAAATGGCACTTGCTTACTGGCCTCTATACCGGCGAGTAAATTATCTACAGATTTATCCGCCATTCGATCCAAGGCGAGTAAGGGTTCACGGGTTAAGTCGTATAAATCCGCCAGCGTTGAAATCACCCCTTCATTCACTAACTGCGCCACAGTTTCTTCACCGATCCCATCGATATTCATTGCTTTACGAGAAACGAAATGCTGAATTCTACCGATAACTTGAGGGGGACAAGAAACCTGGTTTGGACAAAAATGCTGAGCTTCTCCTTCCTCACGAACAAGAAGTGAATGACATTCTGGACAGTGGGTAATAAACCCTACTGGTATAGCATTCGGCAAGCGCTTAGCAAGGTCCAGTCCAACAATTTTGGGGATAATCTCGCCACCTTTTTCTACAAACACTAAGTCCTCGAGGTGAAGATCCAACTTTTCGATTTGGTCCGCATTATGCAGCGAGGCTCGTTTAACGGTAGTTCCACCAAGTGAGATTGGAGATAAATTAGCCACGGGCGTTATTGCACCGGTTCTTCCGACTTGATAATCTACTGAAAGCAAGCGTGTTTGGACTTGTTTTGCCTTAAATTTAAAGGCTGTCGCCCACCGAGGAGATTTAGCGGTAAAGCCTAATCTGCGCTGATGCTCATAGGAGTTCACTTTAATAACGATGCCATCGATTTCAAACGGCAATTCAGTGCGGTGTTCATCCCAATAGTGAATAAAATCCATGACCCCGGCGATGGTGTTGGTACTGGAAATATACCCGTGCGCCTCCGAAGGAATTTTAAACCCCCATGAACCGGCTGCTTTAACGGCATCCATATGAGACTGAAAGGACAAGTCGTTTCCATATACGCCATACAGAAAGGTGTCTAAGCCCCGGGTAGCTACAACGGCAGAATCCTGCAATTTCAAGGTGCCGGCGGCAGTATTTCTCGGATTCGCAAAGCGTTCCTCTCCGGCTTCGTCACGCGCTTCATTTAAATTATTAAATGCCGCTAGAGGCATAAATACTTCTCCTCGAATCTCAAATTTATCTGGAAAATCGCCTTTTAAACTCAAAGGAACTGTTCGTATGGTTCGTACATTGGCTGTAATATCTTCCCCCTGCTCTCCGTCTCCACGCGTTACCGCACGAACCAACTCCCCCATCTCATAACGCAATCCAATCGCTACCCCATCGTACTTTAACTCACAAACAAACTCCAAGTCTTCCATTCCGGCTTTGCTTATCCTTCCTGCCCATTCTTGAATCTCCTCTTCGGAGTAAGTATTTGCCAAAGAAAGCATAGGGAATTCATGTCGAACAGACTCAAACTTTTTAGTGATATCTCCCCCCACTCGCTTAGAAGGACTGTTTGGAAATGCAAAATCTGGAAATAGAGCCTCCAGGGATTCTAATTCTTTTAAAAGAAAATCAAATTCTTGATCAGAAATCTCTGGTTTAGCCTGAATATAATACAAATCATTGTGCCGATTCAGTTCGGCAGACAAGGATAATATTCTAGCTTTTGCTTCCTCCGGATTCACATCATAAAGATACACGTTGTGCCTTAATCATGCGCGGTTTTCCCTGCAAATCTTTCCTCAATTCAATGTTAGCAAATCCAGCCTGATGAAACAACTGGATGGTCTCTTCAGATAAATCTTCGTGAATTTCAACGAATACATAGCCCTCTTTTTCCAAATACTGTTCACTAAAGGCTACGATACGGCGATAAAAAAGCAAGGGGTCCGAATCAGGTACAAACAAGGCCAGATGTGGCTCATGATTGAGAACATTAGGCAACATAGACATCGCATCCGCATTGGGTATATACGGAGGATTTGATATCACAACATTAAAATTGTCTTTAATCGCAAGGTCCGAAAAGTCTTTCAATAAATCCGCAGCTTCAAAGTGAACATCCAAGGCCAAGCTTAAGGCATTGGTTCGCGCCAGCGCTAAGGCATCTTCACTCACATCTATCGCAGAAACTTGCCAAGACGGACGTTTAGCTTTTATTGCCAGGGGTATGCAACCGGTACCTGTACCTAAATCAATCAACGCGCAAGAAGGCAATTGAACTTCGCTTAATACCCAATCCACCAATTCTTCGGTCTCAGGTCGCGGAATAAGTGCAGCAGGGTTACATTGAATTTCAAGGCCATAAAACGATGTGTTACCCAGCACATATTGCAAGGGTTCGTGCATTGAAAGGCGGTGAACATCTGATTTTAATTGTTCCAACACCTCATCGGACAGCTCAGATTCTGAAGCTAACAGATATGCTGTAGAATTCAAGTTCATGCGACTCATCAACAGGCTTTTAGCGAGCTGATCTAATTCACTGTTTGAATAAAAATCTTGTAACGTATCTTTCAACGCTGATCGAAATTCGGAAAGGGTCATTTAATCTTTTCGAAGTTTAATAAACTCCTGAATTTTCTCATTTTCAATTACCACACTTAAGTTGTAATAAGCCAATTTCCAGCCTTGCTTTGTTTTTTCACACACCCCACTCCCTCGACAATCTAACATCCATGTTTGCAGGTCTTCATCAAACCATGCAGTTTTTCCGTCTTTTGAAAAATTCCAAACGCGATTGGATGGTGTAAATCTCCACGTTCGAGTAGAGTCGAAATAAGGTTTACAAAAGGTTTTAAACGCTTCCTTATCCCATTTCTCTGCAGGTGCTGTACCATAAAACACAAAGTTATCAGAGGTCGCTGCAAAATACTCGTCGAACTTAGCTAAGGTTGCATTCTTGTGCCAGCTATCCATTAAGGAATTCAGGCGATCCTCGGGTGTGATTTTAGCAACACTACCTGATGGATTTTTTTGAGCAAGTACAGCTATACTAATGACACTAAGCAGCGCCAACAATGAAAATCGCATCCTATTTATATAAGTTCTGCAAATACTTGGCTGCGTTATACACGTTCACGACACCACCCGTAATGCTAATGCTAGTAAGTTGGTCATATTTTGTTACAGTACGTGTAATCGCTTCACTAATTTCCAACATGCTTGCTTGAGGAAAACGAGATTTTAATAAAGCAGCCACTCCTGCTACCATTGGCGCAGCCATGGATGTTCCCTGTAAGTTTTTATATGCACTTTGAGGGACCGAATTATAAATTTCATTTCCTGGTGCAAACACATCTACTTCCATGGCACCAAAGTTTGAAAATGAAGCCACTAAGGCATCACCAGACTCTTTCGTATTTGCTCCAATGTTTAGAAAAAGTTTTCTACTGGTAGAATCGATGTAATCAAAGACCGGTTTTTTAGGAAAATTATCAGTGTAGTCAATGTCAGACGCATCGTTTCCTGCCGCGTGAATCATCAAAACATCTTTAGACACTGCATATTGAATGGCTTCTTGTACTTTTTCATGGTACGGAGAAAAACTCTTGCCAAAGGACATATTGATCACTTTCGCGCCATTATCCACGGCATAACGAATCGCATTGGCCACGTCTTTATCGTGCTCGTCACCATTGGGTACAGCACGCACAGACATAATCAACACATTATCCGCAACACCATCTCCGCCTTTTTTATTTCCTCGTACCGCACCAATAATTCCAGCTACGTGTGTCCCATGTAAAGCATCTGGACCTTCAGCATCGCCGTTTCCATAAAATTTATCGTCGAAATTATCGGGATTATCTCCAATTAAAGAGCGGTCGTCGAAGTCAGGATTTAAATTAAACTCCAATTGATCACGTAAATAATCTTCAGTCTCTTTATCGAACATTCCTTTACCGATCATGTCACGATATGGCTCATATTGAGAAACATCTTCGTTTAGCGAACTTTCGGCATTCACATACATTTCGTGTATCGGATCATAAGCCAAGGTTTCTGGGTCAATATCCTCATATTTTTGACCATACTTTTTAACAATACGTGCTTTTTCTAAGCGTGCTTTTTCTTGGTTTTTACCATTAATGTTTCCAAGAAAATTCCACCCATGCACATCATCGATGTAGCCATTTCCGTCATCATCTTTTTTGTTTCCTGGAATTTCTTTCGCATTCGTCCAAATCTTTCCTTGTAAATCTTCATGCTCCAAATCCACACCTGAGTCAATAACAGCTACAATAACCGGTGTTGACTTTTTCTTTTTCAATAGTTTCTTGTATGCTAATTCTGTGGACATTCCAGTACCGGTTCCGTTGTACCAATTAAGGGTTCCTGGGATGGGTTGAGCAAAGGATAGCGCACCTAAAAACAAAAAGGAAAGCGCAAGATTATTTTTCAGCATTTTCATTGATTCAGAATTATTTTAAATGTTCGAATTCCCAAAAATACGTTATTTTTACTTCCATGGGCAACTCAAAACTATTCGAAAGGCATTTCAATTTGAAAAAAATGTTAATCTGCTTCATTGTTGGATTAACTTCGTGGTCTACGATTGCACAGCAGCGTGATTTTCATGGATTTTCCTTCAAGGAATATGCGATCGCACATCCTGATCAAGAACTTTGTCTAAGTGCTTTCAACACGATTTATAACCAACAAACTTTAAAATCGCTGGGTATACCCACAAAACAACGCACTGCAACTTACCTTTACTTCAACGCCAAACCAAGTCAATTGCTTGACGCAACAGGCTTTTGCAAAATAGAGGGTCTTTATTTTTCTTTCTCTCGACCACAAGCCTTAGCCGATAGCGCCTTGGTTAAACATCAAATCAATTTAGTCCATCAAGGATTGAACGGTGTAGATACGGCATATACAGGCAAAGGAATTATTATGGGTGTAATTGATCAAGGAATTGATTTCAATCATCCGGATTTCAAAACCGCCACAGGAAAAACCCGCGTATTGCGGTATTGGGACCATTCGGTTAATGGCGCAAATCCGCCACAACCCTATAACTACGGAATTGTTTGGGATAGTTCGTCCATTAATGCGGGGACCTGCACCAGCTTGGAAACCGTCACAGCACATGGCACTACGGTCGCTGGAATGGCTGCTGGAAATGCGCGAGCCAATCTAAAAAATAAAGGGGCCGCACCCGAGGCAGACCTCATTGTAGTTGAAACCAATTTTAATTTACCCAACTGGACCTTAACGATTGCGGATGCCTGCGATTACATTTTCAAGGTGGCTGATTCCTTGGGTAAACCAGCAGTAATTAATATTTCCTTAGGGGATTATTTAGGCAGTCACGACGGAAACGATCCTGCAGCCGATTTGATTGAATCCTTGCTTGACTTATCCCCCGGACGAATTGTAGTTTCCGCCGCAGGCAATGCCGGAAATCAAGGGAAATTCCATGTGAGAAACAACAGCATTGGCAGTGATACTACGTTTTTCTGGAATATTCCAAATACTGGAATGACCGTAGCCGGTCCCAATAAAATTGTATTTGACCTTTGGTCGGATACGGCAGATGCTCATTACTACTTCGCCTATGGGGCGGATAAGATTTCACCGAATTATTCATTCCGAGGAAACACCACATTCCGTTATGCAACGAGCAACATGAATCAAGTCCCAGTGACAGACACCTTATTTAATGCAAACGGTCAGCGCATAGCCATCATCGACAGTTACCGTGAAATTGTAGGGGCTAACTTCCATATGATGTCGGTTTTTACTACGATTGATTCATTGGCCTATCGATACCGTTTTATGACTACTGGTTCAGGTAAATACGATGCTTGGGGCGGCAGTTGGATTCAGCTAAGTAACTTTAGCACCTCTATTCCTACACAAAATCAATTCCCAGCGATTCAGCATTATATCATGCCAGACTCCCTACAAACTATCGTGAGCAGCTGGAATTGTTCAGAGAAAGTAATATCTGTTGCCAACATGAGAAACAGAAAAGGACACATTACAAAAAACAATACGTATTATCAGCCGGCCTCAACGACTCCTGTTGGTAAACTAAGTGAAAACAGCAGTAAAGGTCCTGCACGGAACGGGACGACCAAGCCAGACATTACTGCAGCAGGCGATGTTACCTTGGCGGCAGGACCAGTTTGGTATCTGAATAATACGGCAAACAATACCACCATTGATGTAGGTGGATTCCACGTACGTAATGGCGGTACCTCCATGGCTTCTCCGGTGGTGGCAGGAATCGCTGCGCTGTATTTGCAAAAATGTCCGCTGAGTACCTACCAACAATTCAAACTTGATTTAAGTAACACCGCGGTAGTAGACGCCAACACAGGCGCAACGCCTAATTTCGGGTATGGTTTTGGGAAGGCGGATGCATTAGGATTATTGACCTCGAAAAATATTGCGTTGAGTATAGACCCTATCCTAGGTATATGTATAGGATCTACCGCCACGCTTCACGCCTCTTCCCCCTCCACCTTGTACAATGCCGTATGGAGTAATGGGACTGTTGGGGTTAACATGACAACCGCCATTGTTGGAAGTTATTATGTTAAGGGGTTGGATAGCGCAGGATGTTACACCCGCTCAAATCCGGTCGCCTTGGGCACCTTAGCCTTACCGTTTGTGGATGCGGGCGCAAGTTATACCACGTGCCCCGACGAAGAAATCAGTTTATTGGGAACAGGAACTGCGGTAAGCTATCAATGGGATAATGGCGTATTAAATAATGAACCGTTTGTCCCGCTTAGCTCTGGGGTGTACTATGTTACCGGAACGGGTTCTAATGGATGTCAAAACATGGATTCCATCACAGTAAATCTATTCGATGTTGACCCGGTAAGTTATAATGAAACCACTACGACAGTGATGGAGGGATCGGGTCCATTTAATGTTGCACCCGGTTCACCGAGTGGCGGTGTTTATTCTGGTCCGGGAATTATTGGCACTTCCTTTCACCCAACGCTCACCGGACCTGGATCATTTTATGTAACTTACAGTTACACGGATGCAAACGGATGTACAACCAGTGATTCTTCATTAATTGAAGTTGTTGACTTAAACTCAATATCTGTTCATTCCATGCAAGTACCTTGGATTAGCCCGAACCCTGCGCACGAATGGCTTACGATTCATGGATTAACCGCACGCACAGCCATATCAATCATAGATTTATCGGGGAGGGTTTTACTTCAAATGAACAGTGAAACGAATGAAGCAACGTTGAATGTGCTCGGATTAACAAGCGGAATATATTTGATAGAGGTGAACAACCACGCCATCCCTTGGATTAAAAACTAATTACTCCAAATCGTACCCACCAAGGAAGCATTAGAAAAATTCTCGCCATTGATGGTCGTATTTCCGGCGAATCCGCCCAAGAATCCTAAGGTATCGCAATTGGAGGTAAGCACATAGGCTGGAAGATCGGCGCCACAGGTTCCCATATTAAACACGAAAACTTGTTCTTGCTGAAAGGTATACTCTTCTACCGAGGCACCTTGGTCACAACATTCATTTTGAAAGGCATTAATTTTTGAATTGATGCACTGAGAACCCGTATGTTTATCGCACTGAAAAGCCAATAAAATCAATGAAAGCGCAAAAAACATGTGTATTGCGCGCGGTTTATATTGTATTCTTAACATAGAACCGAAATTAATCATTTAATTTTGCAGTCGAAATATTAAACTGAAAAAGAAATGAGTACAGCCCTTGGAAATCACATCTTGGTTGAATTTATGAACTGCGACCCGCACATCATGAATGATGTGGCTGCAATTGAACGCGACATGGTAGATGCTGCGAAGAAAGCAGAGGCTACGGTTATAAATTCTACCTTTCACCATTTTTCACCTTACGGTGTTTCTGGGGTTGTGGTAATCCAAGAAAGTCACTTAGCGATACATACTTGGCCAGAATACGGCTATGCGGCCGTTGATGTATTTACTTGCGGCGACATGAATGCTTGGATTGCCTTTGATTACTTAAAAGAGAGTTTTCAAGCGAAATCCTATTCAGCCATTGAAATGAAGCGTGGTTCGGTGAACTTGCTTACACGAAATGACTTTGATATCTCCACCATGCGTCAAAAAGCGAACGAATGGGTGAATCCCGGATTTTACACCCGAAATGTATGGTTTACGGATAAAGACGAAAATCAAGCCTTATCTCTTCGTTTTACGGGAGATGTATTTTACGATCACCAATCGTCCTTCCAACGGGTTAGAATCTTAGAGTCTTACAAATACGGAAAGATGTTGGCTTTAGATGACATGGTGATGACCACAGAGAAAGACGAATTTCATTACCATGAAATGATATCACATCCTGCCATGTTTATGCATCCAAATCCAAAGAATGTATTGGTAATTGGTGGCGGTGATGGCGGAACGATTCGTGAAGTGTTGCGTCACCCTGGCGTAGAAAAAGTAACGATGGTTGAAATTGATGGTGCGGTAATCGAGGCTTGTAAAGAACATCTACCAAACATTGCGGCATCGTTTGACGATCCAAAACTCACCTTGTTGGTTGATGACGGCATTGCCTTCGCTCAAAACGCGGCACCGGGAACTTATGATGTCATTCTTGTGGATGGTTCAGACCCTGTTGGACCGGCAGAAGGACTTTTCTCAGTATCCTTTTACACGAATTGTTACAATGCACTAAAGGAAAATGGGATTTTAGTGGCGCAAGGTGAATCACCAAAATTCAATGAAAAGGCATTTAGAGAACTGAATCATACATTACAGGATATTTTTGGTGCAGACAAGGCCCCTGTATCCTTATTTTTTGTTCCTACCTACCCTACGGGTATGTGGAGTTTCCAATATGGGTTGAAAGGGAATATCGAAGGTCCAATTCACCAAAAAGAGGCTGAAATTGAAACATTCGTTAGTACCCATGGACTAAGATATTACAATGCCGCATTACACAATGGAAGCTTTGCCTTACCAAATTTTGTAAAAGAACTTATAAAGAAATAACCCGCGTAATTTACGCAACTTAAACACAGATAACAATGCAAATAGCAGCAAACACCGTGGTTTCGTTAATGTATAAACTTACAAACCATACAACCGGAGAACAAATCGAAATCACTGATGAAACGAATCCTTTGGTATTTCTTTATGGAGTAGGTTCTTTAATTCCAGATTTTGAAGCAAACCTAAGCGGGAAAACTACAGGAGATGCCTTTGATTTCGCGATTCATGCAGCTAATGCATATGGCTTGCCATCTGACGACGAAATCGTAATGATTCCTAGCAATGTATTTCATGACGAAAACGGACATTTTGATACCGAGATGTTTAAAGTTGGTGCGTTAATTCCAATGAGTGACGGTCAAGGTCATCAAATGCGTGGAAGAATTCTTGAAATTACAGATGACGTAGTGAAAATGGATTTCAATCATCCTTTGGCAGGAACAGATTTACATTTTGAAGGAACTATCCTTGAAGTTCGTGAGGCTACTGCAGATGAGATTTCTCACGGACATGCCCATGGACCGCATGGTCACCAGCACTAAATTCAATTTATTTGACTGACAATTAGTTATTTAGCTAATTTTGTGGTTATTGCTAAATGAAAAGCTATGGCTACAGTATTTGAAACACGACTAATTGGAAACATCGGTAAGGACGCCATTGTTAAACCGATGGAGCGCGGTATCATTGCGATCAACTTTCCAGTGGCGCATAATAAGAATTGGCGCGATAAGAAAACAGGTTCCTCCAAAACAAAAACCACGTGGGTGAATTGCACCATCTGGAAACGTGAAGGAAGCAATATGCGTATTGTGGACTTTTTAACAAGGGGCACTTTGGTTGAGCTGGTTGGTGCTCCATATGCCAAAGGCTATATTACAGACGACGGCAATGTACGCACGGAGATTAGATTGAATGTATCCGATACCAACATCTTACGTCCTTCACAACGTGTTGAAGGTGAAGTGGATGATTACATTGATCGCGATGAATTTTCAAGTGAGGATGAGGATCACTTTGACGATTTCAATATATCCGACGAAGATTTTTAAATTTTTCTTTACTATTGAATTGCAAAATATAGAAAAGTTTCTATCTTTGCCTCCACAAAATTCCTCCTTAGTCATGACGAAGCGCAGCTTGTCATGATGCCGACCGGAAGCGTCGGCACTCAGTTGGACGACTGATTATAAGGTAGCAACATAGAAGGACATTCCTCCTTAGTCATGACGAAGCACACCTTGTCATGATGCCGACCGGAAGCGTCGGCACTCAGTTGGACAACTGATTATAAGGTAGCAACATAATAGGACATTCCTCCTTAGTCATGACGAAGCACAGCTTGTCATGATGCCGACCGGAAGCGTCGGCACTCAGTTGGACAACTGATTATAAGGTAGCAACATAATAGGACATTCCTCCTTAGTCATGACGAAGCGCAGCTTGTCATGATGCCGACCGGAAGCGTCGGCACTCAGTTGGACGACTGATTATAAGGTAGCAACATAGAAGGACATTCCTCCTGAG
>Ga0315907_10008100_pt1 | contig 10841 bp, 7 predicted proteins | sample LakEriMetagenome_3_FD_203525 | JGI IMG/M metagenome (GOLD analysis project Ga0315907, IMG submission 203525) | Freshwater fungal communities from buoy surface, Lake Erie, Ohio, United States - Buoy 12 MA123 | ecosystem: Environmental > Aquatic > Freshwater > Lake > Lake biofilm | place: USA...
TATACATATCATAATCCGTAAAGGTCATACATCCGTAATCACCCTTTTCATTCGTCATTATAAAATATGTCTTCGGCTCCTTAGTGTCATCATCGTTCATCTCTTTCCAATCAATATATATTATATATAAATATAATATTATATATACAAATATAAGGTTGAATATATAATGTTGAATATGCTAAAAACAATATCGCTATTAGTGTATATTTCATTTATTCACACCATATATATAGACAAATTAAACCCGTATTTTAAAAAAGAAGCTGGGAATTTGTTAGCGGCAGCTATGCCTCCTGCTACGGCGGCTGCGGCTGCTACGGCTACGGAGAATATTACGAAGATCAGACCGATGCGAGGCAAACAATGTAATTTTAAATGCGATTGCTTCTTTTCGCATAGTGTCAAAAATGACAACATCTGTGTTCCCATATGGATTAGGCCGCTTGGATTATAGTATAAATCTTATTTTTATTTAATATTATTATAATATAATAGATAATACAAAATGTATGTTCGTTCTCATATAGAAAATGTATCAGGTATTAATAAATATATATATATTGACACCGAAGATGATACTAATAAGAAATATATTAGAGAAAAGAATATATATTATCCTGTTAAAAAATACAAGGGAGTTTTAAAAAGGGTTAAAAATGGAAAAGATAGTAAAATAAAGCGCGGTGGTGCAGGAAAAAATATTAAATTAATTGCACACATATATAATGGAGATACTACAGATAAAGATAAAGATAAACTGAAATCTGAAATTATTCAAACTGGCGATATTGATATAATGGATGGCGTAGTAGAGTTATTGAAAGAGGATAATATCAATATAATTAGGGATAATAATATACTCATATTTAATAATAATAATATAGATAGAGATAAAATAGTTGAAGAATATTATAGGATTTTTGGAAAAACTGATAATATAGGAGGTGTTAATCATTTTATAATTATTAAAGAAAATGACGATAACTATATAGAATATATAAGAAAACACCCAGACCAGACGCAATCTCCGCAACTTCTGCAACATCCAAACGTAGAAGAATTGATTGCAGATAATTTAAAAGGTTTTTATCATATTATGTATAGAAGGAATAATAAAATTACTAAACATTCTCTTGAAGGGTCCGATAAAGAGTTTTTAGTAATTTTTTCTATTTCTAAAAACACAGGCGCTAAAATTGCCTTTAATACAGATACATATAAGAAGTCTTCTTCTAAAGCTATATCTAAAGACCTTTATGATACTCTAATACAAAGATTGGGTAATTTATTTCCTTAGTTTTAGTTATTACTTAAATAATAAGAATAAAAAAAATAATAATAGTTTATAGTAAATCATATGAATGCAAATACATATGTTCATAAATCATCAATATTAAATGAACATGAGGAAGAACAACCAGTTGAACAACAAGTTGAACAACAAGTTGAACAAACCCCCTCGCAAAAATTCAAATTAAATGATAATTATAAAAAGGAATTACTAGTTCAATTAAATAATCTATATTATATATCATCAAAAGAAAATAACGAACAGTTTAAACAAATAATACTAAACAATATAGAAAAAATCAGTAATATTAATGAAGCTAAAAAAAATGATATTATAGAAAATTTAAATAAATTGCTGTCACCCTTAGAATCAACAAACGTTCCTGATATGAATGAAATTGCTGCTTATATTATTACTATACAAAACAAATTTATTGAATATCAATTATTAACACAACCCGCGCCTGCTTTTCAAGAACACAATAAAAAATCACCGCGTATAGTAGTTGTTGGACAAGATTCAAAAGCCGAGACTTCTTCTGTTTTTGTTAAAGAAGGTGATCCAAAACGTACAATAAGTAGTGATAGATTTGGAACAGGAGCAGCAACTAAGGAAGAGGAAGAGGAAACACGTACAAAATTATATCATAAATTAAGTGCCATATTCGCTCAAAATAAAAAGAAAATGGAACTTGTACATACAATTTTAACAAAAAAAAATAAAATAGCAAAATTGAATGATAAAATAAAAGACGGAGGTAAAGATAATACAAATAATTTAGTGTTGTTAGAAAAATTAAAATCGGATTTACAAGAATTATTGAAAAAACCAAATAATAGCCATACAAGTAATACTGATACTTATAATGAAAAAGAAAGGATAAAAAAATTGAAAAATATATCAGGTTCTCTGCTTTTTTATATTTCAAATATACCCGATGAGGTGGAAAAAAATAAATTCTATGAAATGCTTGAAGGCAATATGGATGAATCTGCTCTATTTGAATTTTTAGAAATACTATTTCCTTTTCAAGAAAAACCAGCGCAAGTAGCTTTGTCAGATTCGTCAGATTCGTCAGCTTCACCTGCATCACAAGTAGCATCACCCTTACATGCGGATAAAACAACATTACTTCAAACATTATCACATCAAATGTTAAAAGAAAAATTAACGTCTCTTAATCTTAATACAGGTGAATCCACAAGCCGAACAGGAAGCCTACCAGCAAGTCCAGCAAGTCCAGCAAGCTCGGCAAGCTTGGTAGTACTACAACAAAGATCAGAAGCTAACACGCAATTGAATGTATGGTCGCAAAAATTATCGCAAAATTTTTTGCAAGAAAAATTAATGTCTCTTAAATCTGAGCAAAGATCAATGCAAAAAAACCCCGTAATTCAGAAAGATGGATATGAAGATGAAGATGAAGAGGGATATGAAGAGGAAGAAGAGGAGATTGCATTTGATGCCACAGATTCGGAAGATGAAGGATCTGTTCAGAAATTATCGCAAAAAATTTTGCAAGGAAAATTAACGTCTCTTAATATAGGTGAACCTGCAAGCCTACAAGGTAACCAATCACCACGTTCAGGAAGTAGCCATACAGGTAGCCCAATAAGTAGCCATACAGATAGCCCAAGAAGTAGCCAATCACCAAGTCCAGAAGCTAACACACAATTGAATGTATGGCATCAACAATTATCGCAAAAAATTTTGCGAGAAAAATTAATGTCTCTTGCTTCTCAAAATCCATTAGGAAACCAAACACCAATTCCGGCAGAAAGCCAACCATCAAGTCAGGTAGGTAGCCCGACAGGAAGCCGTTCATCAAGTCCACGACGACGCCGTTCATCAAGCCCGACAGGAAGCCGTTCAGGAAGTCCGACAGGAAGACTGCAGTCAGGACCGAGTACGCCCCAAAGAGGAGTAAAAAATAGTGATGAACCTTATTTATTTAAAAAATATAATGATCATAAAGATGAAGAATATGCAATATATTATAAGGACGATAAACCTTCTAAGGACGATAATCCTGATGTAAATATAGCTAATATTAAAACAGATAAATGTTTCAATTATTTTATATATAAAAATAATGATAAGTTTATAATAAAGCCTGTTAAGAATTATTATAGTTTAACAGATATATTGACAATTATATACAATAAATGTAAATATATAATTATAATATCAAAGAATGCAAATCAATTATATCCCGGCGTTTTATATCAGTATAAGGATTATAATAAAATAAACTTGATATTTATCTATGATAATTCAGAAATAAATATTATATATGGTAATTTGTTTGATGATACAACAAATACCGAAGATGGTAGTGTTCCTATTATACCTATAGAAGATGATGAATATTATCAAATAAAAGATGAGATATATCCCGACGGACAAGACACCAAATCCCTTTCAAATATATCTTCTGCGCTTTTAAGTTTCAAAATCAAATCCATACAAAGAACACAATAACCGCATATTTCATATAAATATTTTATTATTATAATATAAAGAGATAACAATAAACTAATGCCCAACCCCACGATTCTGCCGCCCCTGCAACCACAGCAGTCCCCCCCTGAGCGCAGACACAGACGACGAGGCCATGCAAAACGAAGTAAAGAAGGTGAAATTAAAGCCCAAGAAGGTAATAAAGATGGTAACAAGATAATTGATGACATAATTGGTGACTACTATAATCAACAAATAGGACATTATATTGGATTTGATGATGAGATAACTGATATTTTAGGAATAACAAATACGTTAAATAAGATATATTTAGAAGGTTTGACCCATTCGGGTGAAGCAATTGAGAATATGTTATTAACAAACATAAATGATGGCGCCGATAAAGAATATTTATTATCTATTAGATTATATAATGATGATAATGAGGTTAATACGGCTTTTACAAATACTTTGTATGATTTTTTACAAAGTATTGGCGTAGAAATATATTTGTTTGATAAGGATTTTCGACAATTTTATAAAGTTGAAAATATAAGAATAATAATGCCGAATCAGCTATCTTTAAAATTTATTTTATTTGTAGATAATGATATAAATTATAATATTAAAATTAATAAAATGGATTGGAAACATGAGACTTCACATGATAATATAAAACTAAATTCTTTTAAATATGACAAAATTATATTAGGTTGTTCCCTTACCTCTTCCTTTCTTGAAGGTCTTGCTACTAAAAATAGTACCGCTATTGCAAAAATTAATGCTAAGACTATCTTATCTAAAAGCGCTATGTTTTGTATATCCCTTATTTTGTATATAACTTATACAGCGGAGATATTTTACAGTGATTTTCCAGAATACCGCCTCCTGCCGCAACCAGCAGGAGGCGGCAATAATCAAGCATTAGGCGGCAATAAAGTAGTTAAGAAAAAGTGCAAGAATAAATTACCGAAAAATAAATAGGTTAGATATATGCGTGTTATGAGAGGTTCGTGGTAATTATAAACAGGCAAATTTACAAGATACTTATCCAGCCTTCTTTGTATTTTTTGCCTTATTTCGCTGTTTCTTTTTCTTTTTCTCTTTCTCTTTTTCTTTCTCTTTTTCTCTTTGAATCTTTATTTTAGTAAATAGATTTTTTATTTGCATTCGTTTTGTCAAGATTTTACTTTTATTCTTTTTCTTATTATCATTAAGCTCTTTAATTATACCTCTAATTTCTTTAATTTTATCCAAATATCTATTTATAACTTTAGATACATTTTTTGAACCACCATAACGCTGTAAACCTTGTATATTTTTTCTAATATTATTAATATAATTATCTAATAAAGAAATATCATTATCAATATTAAAAATGTCATCATATATAATTTCCTCATCAAATGAATTTGATGTTTTTGTTTTTAATATGTTTATCTTTTGTTGTTTAATATCTTGTAGCATTTTCATTCTAATTTCACTAAATTCAAGTAATTTTTGAAACTGACTAAGCTGTTGAAACTGCTGAGGTAATTGCTGAAACTGCTGAGGTAATTGCTGAAACTGCTGAGGTAATTGTTGAGAATGCTGAAAATGTTGAGACTGTTGATGTAATTGCTGAAACTGCTGAGGTAATTGCTGAAACTGCTGAGGTAATTGCTGAAACTGCTGAGGTAATTGCTGAAACTGCTGAGGTAATTGCTGAAACTGCTGAGGTAATTGTTGAGAATGCTGAAAATGTTGAGAATGCTGAGGTAATTGCTGAAACTGCTGAGGTAATTGTTGAGAATGCTGAAATTGTTGAGAATGCTGAGGTAATTGTTGAGACTGCTGAGGTAATTGTTGAGAATGCTGAAAATGTTGAGAATGCTGAGGTAATTGTTGAGAATGCTGAGGTAATTGTTGAGATTGCTGAGGTAATTGTTGAGAATGCTGAGGTAATTGTTGAGAATGCTGAAAATGTTGAGAATGCTGAGGTAATTGTTGAGAATGCTGAGGTAATTGTTGAGAATGCTGAGGTAATTGTTGAGAATGCTGAGGTAATTGTTGAGAATGCTGAAAATGTTGAGATTGCTGTGTTATATCTGGATGATCCGAATCGGGTTGCTCTTGAGGATACTGCGATGATACTTGAGATATGGAGGGTTGTTGTGATGACTCGCGATGAGATATAGCAAGTGGTATTTGATGTTTTTTTTTGTATTTTTTCCATTTTATTAATATTTTTTTAAGATTATCAAATGTGTTTTTTAAGTGTATTCCATCTTTATATTGTTCTGTTAGCATATCCATCGTAACAAATAATTCATCTGATAATCGCAATAGAAAATTGATAGATTCGTTAGCAGAGATTTTATTTAAACCTTCTATTGTATCTATTAACTCTTTTAAGGCAAGATTGCCAATTAAGGCAATTACATTATCTTCAGTCAGCCTATCTACGACATTACCCATAATATCCTTTGCTTTATAATTAGCTACATCACAATCTGACTTTTTATTATTGTAATATTTGTCACAATATTCTTTAAATGTTTGTTGGTTTGAAAAAAATGTTCTTAAATTTTGTAACTCTGTATCAGTACGAATAGTACCATCATTACCTCTTATTAATTCAGTATCATAAAGAAATGTGTTGATATCCTTAAAGCCTTCAATACCAAACAAAAGCCTTTTAATATATCTTTTTATACCAGTTATATTTGTTTCTTCCATAAAATCTATTAAATCAGAAATAGTTTTTAATGAATTATATAATTTGACATTTGTGTCCTTTATTTTAAATTTTTCTTCATCTATATCTCTTTTTACAACTTCAATTATATTTGTTATATCTATTTTCTGTCCGCTATTATCTATCATACGTAATTTATCATCTATTTTTTTTACTATTCTGTTTATAATAAAAGATGATGTAAATAAATATACTAATTCAGAACAAAAGCTCCCTATAAAAACACCTGGTATTATAGTGTTTAAATAGAGAGATCTGTCATATTCTTCTGGCTTTAATTCTATCAAAGATTTAATTAAATAATCAATTCTTTCTATTGACATATAATATGATCGGTATTTTGTATCGCTTGTTAAATGTATAGGCGTTAATATAGATTTATCATCTGAAAACCTCATTTCTGTGTGCGATGAAGTCTTAGATATATCACTTATACCTGTCATTACGGAGCCCTTGGCGGAGCCCTTGGCTTGTTCTTGGAATATTACAGATGCTTTTGAATGTCTAACATTATCGTATTTTCTGTTAAAATGAATTGTAAGATGTAAATACAGGTCTTTAAAAAGAATAAATATATAATATTTTAGTAATTTTTTATTGCTATTATTAATAACTTGTAATGTTATTGAATTGCCTAAATATTCAAAATCTAATTTTAGCATATTATTAGAAGAATCAAAGCAATTCAAGATATCTATTGTATCAATTGAAAGTTTATTAATAATCTCATTATATTTGCCGTGTTGTTTATTATATATTTTTATAAAATACTTCCATAAAGCGCTAAAATATTGAAATCCTATATCACCTTCTATTTTTTTTTTCTTAGCATCACTATTTGGATAAGTTTCATATATCAAAGCACCGCCATTTACAGTAAGAATCTTATGATTCTTATTATTATATATAATAGATTTATTCATAATTTATCTATATATATTGTAAATATTATAAATATAGAGGAGTTTTTCGGTGTGTATGAGGGAGACATAGATGCATAAAAGTATTGTTTGTTTTTCCTAACATTACATAATAAAAGCACATATATTTTATATAAATATATAATATAGAATAATAAATTACATAATATTATGCAGTCTCCCTTAACAATCACACTAGATAAACCTTATATAGATAGTGTAAAAGAAATATTTTCTAATCCCGAAGATATATTTAAAATTGTTGGTTCAAGATTCAATATAAATAAGATTGGATCCAGTCATACTTGGTATGAGCAAAATAATGGTAATGATAATGATAATGATATATATAGTTATACTATGGTTATATTAGAACAAAATAGCGATGATACTATTGATATTGCTATAATATGCCAATTTAATAAAAATATATTAGGTGGTGAAGAAGAATATAAGTATGGCCTTGATACAATATGTCAAGTTATATATAATGAAATAGATACAGATAAAGAAAAAAATAAGGATAAAGAATATTATATATATATGCCTGATAATAATTATGGTGTCGGTAAATTATCAAAGATGAAATATGATGAGAAAAAATCCGATAATGATGTATTATTTAAAGTATTTATTATAAAGAATGTTGCAAAGATGGATGGTAATGAAATATTTAGTATTACAATAGATAGTGATAAATTTGTTACGATTGATAGATTTGATATTGTTAAAAAAGATGTTTCGCCCGCCACGCCCGCCACGCCCGCTTCTTCATATGATCTAAATAAACTTGATAAATCATTGTTTTTATTGTTATATTATATAAGCTTTCATAGTTTTAATGTACGTTTTTTTTCACAATTAAATAAGAAATTCTTAGGAATTACGACAGGTGGTATAACAACGCCTACAACTCTTCCGCCACCTCCCGTTGAACCGCAACAAAAAACTCCCGTTGAACCGCAACAAAAAACTCCCGTTGAACCGCAACAAAAAACTCCCGTTGAACCGCAACCTGAATCGCAACAAAAAACTCCCGTTAAATCGCAACCTCCCGTTAAATCGCCAAATAAAAAATAATAATGATACTTCAATAACAGGAATAAGAAAAGATAGTAATGGAAAAGAAGTAGAATATGTAATAAAAGAACCAGATAAAGAAGAAGCAGAAGCAGAAGCAGAAAAAGAAGCAGAAAGAAAGTAGAAGCAGAAGCAGAAAAAGAAGCAAAAATAAAGAAAGCAGAAGCAAAAAAGAAAGCAGAAGCAGAAAGAAATAAAGCAAAAGCAGAAAGAAATAAAGCAGAAGCAAAAAAGAAAGCAGAAGCAGAAAGAAATAAAGCAAAAGCAGAAAGAAATAAAGCAGAAGCAAAAAAGAAAGCAGAAGCAAAAAAGAAAGCAGAAGCAAAAAAGAAAGCAGAAGCAAAAAAGAAAGCAGAAGCAGAAGAAAATAATTATAAACTTGAAGATATAGTTGATAATGAAAAAGAAGAAGATGATTATAATTTCGTTCCTCATATTTATAATAAAGCTACCAAAAAATTAATAAAATATCTATTTAAAAACTACAAAGGGACATCGGAACAAAAATTTAGCAATCTGTTAGAATTTCCTCCAGATAAAAAACCTATAACAAAAGGAGATTTTATAGATTTATTTTTAGACAAAACTTCAAAAGAATATGCTGAAATATGGTTCAATGCTGAATTTCCTAAGCCAGACAATATAGTTATAATAGATAATCTTTTAGCTGCTATAAAAAAAAATAGATATAAAGTAATATATATAATGAAGTAGCAAAAAAAGAAAAAGAAGAACTTGAACTACAAAAAAAAAGAAACTCAAGAAGAAGTTGATAAATTATTAAGAGTAGGAGAACAAGGAAAAAAAAAATATTAGAAGAAAATAAAATGAGAGAAGAGAGCGCAAAAAAGAAAGCGCGCGAGAGAGATGAAGATAAAAAGATGGCTAAAAGGTTAGATGCAACGCGTGAAAATGATAATAGAATTGAGCAAGAAAAGATAAGAGAGAGAGAGAGAGAGAGAGAAGCAGAAGAGCGCAAAAAAGCCTTACCGGAAGAAATGGATCCTAGATATAGTTATAGAACGACAGGTATTTGGGAAAAAACCTAAAAAGAGCAATAGATAGCGATGATGTGATTGCGGATAGCGAGAAAAACAAACACCATAACAAAATAAACTTATAGAAGAATTGTATAGAAAACTTCAAGATAATCAAGCTAATCAAAAAGCAGCTAATCAAAAAGCAGCTAATCAAAAAAGCAGCTAATTATGAAAGAGGAATTGATGCCTTTATTTTCGTTTAATCGCGGTCTTCTTTTTTCCTGCACCGGTACATTCTATATCTACAGGAGTCTTATAAGTAAGTGTTGAGACCGAGGTCTTGTTGTTATAATTTATTTCAGCTATGCATTCGCTATCGTCTATGCTGTCCTGAATTAAATCTATGTGCGATACAATAACAATCGTATCAAAATATGCTAAGAGTGATTTTAGGAAATTAGGAACGATAGATAAATTATATTTGTCAAAACTTACAAATCCCTCATCAATATATAACTGCTTACATATCGCCTTGTTATTTCCAAACAAACACAACCGTAATGCAAGAGATATCACGAACTGCTGGAATCCCGAAGCTTGATTTATAGAAATAATCTGCTTATTATTATCGCCGCTGCTTCCGCCGCTACCGCCACCACCACCGCCAATATTAACATTTTTAATTAACCAATTGATATGTATCATATCTCGTGATACATTTGTTATGTAGTCTAATTCAAAGGGTTTTGTGATAGAATGGCAGATATTTTTTAGCATCTTATTCGTATTGCAAAGTAATTTTTTTAGCACTACATTATCATAGAGATTAATGCGGAAATCCTGAAAGTTAATGATAATCGTGTCTAATATCGTTAGCATATTATTTATTTTCTCCAAAATATCTCGCAATTCATTCAGACTCTTGATATTCGCGCTATTATAATTGAATATTGCCGCCTTTTCTGTTATATAATCGCGCTGTTTTATGATGGTTTTCTCGCTATCATTTATAATTTCCTTCAATTCCAAAACCCTCGCGATAATCGGCTTAACCTCGCTATAACTCTTGTATATTTCGTTATTTCTATAATTCTCTTGTATCTCCTTGATTTCAAGGTATTCTCGCGAATGTATTACATTTATATAGTCGTTGTATCTCTCCCATTTATTATAACTTTCTACTAACGAGCGATACGCTATGATGCGCGGTTTAATATTCTTATTATAATTAGCTATATCAGCGTATTCTTTCATATTCCTGTCAATCTCATTCATCCTGCTCGTATTCTCGCTATATTTAGTTTCCCACACCCGATACTTTTCGTAATTTACTATGTTATCAAGGTGCTCTCTCAATTCTCTCGCCTTTT
>Ga0315907_10008102_pt1 | contig 10840 bp, 5 predicted proteins | sample LakEriMetagenome_3_FD_203525 | JGI IMG/M metagenome (GOLD analysis project Ga0315907, IMG submission 203525) | Freshwater fungal communities from buoy surface, Lake Erie, Ohio, United States - Buoy 12 MA123 | ecosystem: Environmental > Aquatic > Freshwater > Lake > Lake biofilm | place: USA...
TGAGCAAATTCGCGAGCGCGTCGCTCCATCTCGATACGGGTCGCACGCTCTTTTTCCAACTGTTGACGCAAAGATTCGAGCCCGTCTTCAGGCGCAATATCGCGTGAACCGGCTTTTCCGGCCGATTCATCTGCTGCAACTACCCGAATTTCGGGATCGCCGCCTTTTTTCTCCGGCTCAACTTGTATTTCAATCTGTTCGTCGTTGTCTGCCATGATTTTCTCCGTTACCAGACCTGATCGGGATGCTGAATGCGGCCGCGAACGTTGATGTCATTCAAGATTCGGCACAAAACGCCGTTGACCGTAATGCTCCAACCGTCTGCGGGTCGAAAAATGATCCAGTCGTCGATGTCTACGCTAACGCCGCTGAACCAAGTGTTGGTGCTATCAACGAAAGCATCTGGACCTTTCTTTAAAACAAGGCCGACCTTGCCTTGAAACTTATCTTCAGAGCGGTGTTGGTCGGGCAGAACAATGCCACCCTTGGTCTTTTCGGGCCGAATGTAAACAGCGCACAGTAACTGATTGTTAAATATCTCTACGTCGTCCAATTTTCCGATTGCTTTCAGTATTGTTTTACGCGGATCAACATCATGTTCCATTTCGATCTGACTCATTTTCACTCCATCAGTATTTTTTGGACAAAGTCGTCTTAACTTCTTCGCACATCTCCAGCACCGACATCAGTCCTGCGACCCTGCCGACCTGTTGTTTGTACGTTTCGTAGTCCGGCACGGCTGATCCGCCGGCCAAGTTGTCTTTGATTCTTTGTATTTCCTCCTCAATTAACTTCCTTAATTCTCCCTCAAACGCCAAATTCAAGTTGTACATGTTTACGCCGGTAAATATTTAAGGCGAAAAAAGAGGCGGCCGAGAATCCCCAACCGCCTCAATTCTTAACGCTTGCCTTTCTGATAACGCTGGATAGAAACCTTTTCCAGTTTACCGAGGCCGCCAGCCGAACCAGCATCCATATCCGAGGCTTCGTGATACGTGCGGTGACCGACTCGACCCGGCTTATCAACGCCCTGCAAACGACCGCCTTCGCGACGCAGCGTGCGACCGCCGGTCTTGCGAGGCATCGGGGGCATACCGCCCGCAGGAGGCATACCACCCATCGGAGGCGGCGGCATCGGCATCGGGGGAGCGCCCATGCCCGGAGGACCACCCATACCAGCCGGCGGCGGGGCGCCTACCGGGATCGGGATTCCAGCGGGGGGCATCGGGGGACGCGCCGGCATACCGGCAGGCTGCTTGGAACCGTCGCCAATAATGATATTGACGTTCATGCTCCCTTTTTTCTTGTTATTGCGGCCACCGTCTTTGCGAGCCAATCGGCCGCCCGTCGGGCGAGTTCCCTGCAACGTGCCATCCAACGCTCCACCACGGTTCTTTTTAGCGGGGGAATTGCGGGTGGGGGGACCCTTACTTGCGGCTTCTTTCTTAGCCTCTTGAGCAATTTTGAACGCGTTGTAGTCATTTGCTACATCCTCCGGCATTTCTGGCGGTTTTGGCGTCACGTACTTGTTAACGTCAACCGGGGTCGGCGGATTCTGCAGAATTCGCGGAGAAGTCTGCGGCGAAACACCGCCAGCCTGATAGCCACCCGCGGCTTTATGCGCATAACCGCCATGCCTCAGTTTGGTCTTCTGCTTGCCGGGGTGTTTGGCGGCTTCATGCTTGTGCACTGCCTTCTTGACCAGTGCCTTGTCCATCTTCATGTCTTCGTGCTTGGCAGCGCCACCCTTCTTCATGCCGCCAATGTGCTTCTTGCCTTCGCGCTTCTCGTTGGCTTCCTTCACATCGCGGTTGATGATGCTGTCGGCAGTCACAGGCGTAGATCCGCCGTTCTTGCGAGCCTTACGGTCAGCGCGGAACTTAACCGGCTTTCCGTCCATCATCACAACCTTGCCGCCCTTCTTAAACTGGCGACGCGATACCGGGCGCAGGCCCGTCTTTACGTCTGCGTCAAGCGGTTCAGGCGGGATGTAACTGGACCCGTCTACCTTGGCTTTGGGATCGGTACGCATCAGGCGGGAAATTTTGTCCCGCATCGCACTGCGCGCCTTTTTTGCGAGTTCTGACATGTCTATGCTCCTAATGAGGAATCAACGCTCTGCGGGAAATTACCGGGGTTGATTCTTCTCCAATTTCGTGCTGGGGTCAATCGATCAAATCGCGGTCGCCGCGTCGATCAAAATCTTGCGGAAGGTTGGCATCCATCTGCGAGTTATACGACGGCTCTTCGTATACCGGAGAGGTGGCTTCAACCGGCTCTTGCTGTATATCCGGCATTGGGGCGCCAATCGGATACTGCATCGTATCTTCTCGATACGGCGCAGCCTCAGCGTATTGCGTATCGCCTGAAGGACCTGCAAGAGTGCCCATGGGACCCGTGTAACCCGGCACAAATAGTGACGGAGTTTCCGGGTAATTAATTCGCGTCTGCGGATATTCATCCGGGTACTGATCAAACCGATTACGGCCGACATCCGGCGACACAGGCCGCAAATACATATCGTCTTCCGGTACGCCACCAGTTGTCGGGGCCGGGGCCTGCGGGAGATACGGCGGTCTGGTGGGGTACGTGTCCGGCATCAGTGGCTGATTAGGCTGGAAGCCCTTGCCGCCCGTCGATACTGGCGGAACTGCCGGCTGAGTTGGCGGACGCGCCGGAGGCAGCATCGGCGGATTTGATCTGAAGCCCTTACCGCCTGTAGATGTCTGCGGCGGCGGAGGCTGTAGGGCCGGATACATCTGCATCGGCGCAGGTTGTCTCGGCATCATCGGATAGTTGCCGAATGCGCCCATGGCACCGAGGCCACCGATGCCATAGTTGTTGTTCAGGTTAGCCATCTGGCTACCAATGTTCGGGTAGTAGAAACTGGGCTGAGCCAACTGCATCTGCGGAATGTTCATCGGCGCGTAGGCAACCGATTGCGCAGGCGTCGAGCGCATACCCTTGCCGCCGCTCGATACTTGATCGACATACGGCTGCATGACGGGGGCGGGTTCGTAATTCGGCTGGTTCTGCCGGAAACCGTAGTTTCCAAAATTGCCGAAATTGTCGTAACCGCCGCCGTAGTTGCCAGCGCCTAGTCCGTAAGTCATGCCAAGACCGGCAGCGTCGTATCCGGGCGGAATACCGTAGTCCTGAGGGTTATTGTCGCGAATTCCGCGCTCAAACCCAGTGGCCTGCCTGCCCATGTTGGACACGCCTTGGCCGTACCCTTGGATATTAGGCGTCTGGTACTGACCGCCGCCCTGCAAATTGACTGAACCGCCCATGCTTATCTCCTGCCGTACGGCGGAATCATACCCGGAAGTATCCCCATTCGACTGGTTAGTTGTAACGCACGATCTACGTTTGGAGCAACTGCGTTATTAATCGGTCGACGAGGGTGATGGTGATCGTCGTTATATTCTTCGTGCCTGTGTGCATTATGCATCTGCACGGCAAAACTGCGCTCTGGGAAGCCGGCAAGATCGTCGGTGATGTACTCCCCATCTACGGCACCACCGTCTGCGCGGAATTTAATTTCCTGCGGCGGAACGTACTCGCGACCGGCGCTGGCTTCCTGAGCCTCAGGCGGATCAATTTGATACTCGCCATTATTTTGCTTGGCGTAATCGATGTGATCGTCGTTGACGTTATGAGTGAACGACGTCTGGTGACCGAGATTGCTGGTTGACGTTGTCGGCGTCGTCATCAAAATAGCGCCCGCTTCCTTACCGTTCTTGGTCATAAACCGGTCTTTTGGCAAATATTCGTTGTCTTTGAACCGAGAATCGGTCGGAATCAAATGCTCAATTAACTCGGTTTTGCCGGTTTCCTTGTTTTTCTTGCGCTCCGGCACGTTTACCAACCGCGGATGCAAGATGTGCTGTTTCTGGTAGTCGTAACGGCGGCCGTTTAGCGTTGTATGCCCAAAGTGCGCCTCATCTGGCGTCGTTGGGTTGCCCTCTCCGTCAAAATGACCCTCTGGGCCTTCCGCCATTTCCTGAGGCGACAACTCGTTTGGCATTCTGCCGGTCGACCAATACTTGGCGTATTTGATGGCCTTTTCCATCTCTTTGTTTAAGTCAGAGCCACGTTTGACGTCAGTCACCATGTACGAATTTTTCGGCGGCGTGTTGTTGCCCTGCTCGTTTTGGAAATCGCGGCCTGCGGCGTCGGTCGCCGAAATAGTTGAGCGAGCACGCTGCTTATCGCGACTAATATTTTCCGACACTGAGTAACCCAATTTTGTCTTCGGGCCAGCGTTTGAGTACGTGACGTGATACCCGTTTTCTGGGTCGTGCAACTCGTTAGTTTTGCCGTATGAGTTGGCAACAATTGCCGGCTTATCTTCAGCCGTCCGCTGCTTGTTAAGGTTGCTAATGGCATATCGCGATGACGTATCAGATTCGTCAACAATGTTTGGTCTAAACAACACAACTTGGTCGTTTTTATCAGCGCGCAATGCGGCGTTACGCAATGCACCGGTGTGCGCCAAAATCCAATCTGAAGTCATGGCCGGATCATGCTTAGCCTGCGCGTGACAAGCGCGACGCACGGCCGCATTTACGTACTGCGACTCCGCATTTGGCGCAAAACAAGTGCCGCGCATGGTGTCGACGATGCCGCCGGGGCCTACACCACCGCCGCAGCCCGTGGTTTGACCCGGACAAGTGTTAAGAACGACTTGTTTTTGATTTGGTCCGTATCCAGACGTATATAAAGCATGCCCTGCGATGCCTTTTGATCCGTATGCAACGTATGTGCGGCCCTTTTCGTCGGTTTCGTGGCGCACCGTATCCAACTTTTCGCTTTCATCAAGCGTGTCGGCGCCTTTATTGATGTGCCGAGCCTGCTGCAATCGTTGCAAAGCGGCTTTTTCAGCAGCAATTTGCTGATCTACCGGCTTGGCAAAGTGATCGTCTAACGTTTGCTTGTGTACTTTTCCAATCTGGCCAATGGTCAACGGATCTCGGTTCTCAGCACCATAAACTTCTGCGCGAGCCTTGTTGATATCGCGCATGCCGGAGGCTTTATCGGTGCCTTCCCACATATGTTTTGGCACAACAATACCGCGGACACCACCCTTACCCTCTGCGTTTACCAAAATACGCTTTGGATTTGATGTCGACGTAATGTTGGCCTGAGGTGCCTGCTCTGGCTGATCGCCGGTAAGAGCCCCGCCATCCTTCTTCGCAATCATCAGTGCGCGGCGAATAGCCCTTTCTCGATCCATGACCGGAACCTCTATAGATTTTGGTTCATCGTGGTGATGGAACAAGTGCCCCTGCACGGCGCCACCACGCTTAAATGCCTTGAAACCGCGCTTGAGAATGCTGTCACGCATGCGCGGCGTAATGTCGAGCGACGGCAGATTCTTAATCTTGCCGGTTGCGCTTTTCAGCGGCTTGATCTGCGCTTCTGGGTCATGCTCTTGCGCAAGAGCCATCAACCGACGCGGGAGAATACTGTTGTAGTACTCGCGCATACCTTTGCCACCGACGTTGAGATCAAGGCCGCGGATCATTCGAGAACTTTCATCTGGCCTATTAGGATCTTTAGGCTCGCCGTGACCTTCCATTATTTTCTTGGCCATTTCACGGCCAACTACGTTCGGCAATTCTTTCTCAGTGGCTTTCTCAGACAGTATTCCTCGTCCGTTTCTAGAACCCATGAGGTGATACGTGCCGTCATCAGACTTCTTATATTCAAGAGAATCGATGAAGTTGCTCAGTTTGTATCTATCAACCTGAGCCTCGCCCGGCGTCCAGATCAACTTGTCGTAACCACCACGCGCAGCCTCAACAAGGGCACGCTTCAAACCCAGATCTGTCCACTGGTTTGTGCTGGTAACGTACGGGCCTTCGTCATGTCCAGCCCCTGCCACAACAGCCTTTTCTAATTCTTCCGTTTTTTCTATTGCACGCTGCCCAAAATGTAGAGCAAGTTCTTGCGGCGATAACCCTGCAACATGAAGATTAATTATATGGTCCCGAAACTCGGGATCTTCTTTTGCTTTTTTATCAAAATTGTTAATTTCGTAAAATGATTTGCGCATTCTAGACAAATCATAAAGAGCAGAACTTCCAAGGTTTTTAATAAGTTCATCTTCGTCAACCGGGTCTCCATCTTTATGATTTAAAAACAACCCGTGCTCATCGTTTTCAAGCGGCTGCTCTACAACATTAAATTCATTTCTTTCAAAATAATTTCTTATGCTGTTTAGGTCTTGATAATGCCCTTGCAGAATCTCTTCTTTTTCAAATGGCTGTAGTGGCTGGCCGCTTGAAAGGCGGTTATGAAGCGAAGTTGCATACTCTTTTGCCATCTCAGCCTTCCACTTATCCATCTCAGCCTTGGCTTTTTCTAAAGCCGCAGCGTTGCGGAAACCGGCGTCTCGGCCTTGCTGCGCCCAGTCGCTCTGCAGTTCTTCGATGTGCAAGATTTTTTTGGCAAAAGGATTTGACGCTTTCTTTAGCGCCTCGCGTGCAAGTTTGCCGTTGTCCTTTGCCCACGCTTTGACGGTGTCAGGATCTTGCGTCCAGCCATCCCATACCTCGCCAAGGCGCTTTGCGGCGTCCATAGCCTGATGAAACGGGTATGCGTTGCCGCCAGTAGCATTCAGGCCGGTGCCTAAATGCGTGACTCGATACTGCCCTTTCTCGTCTGACTCCAGCGATTTGGTGACAACCAAGCCCGGGGTTGGCGTAGACCATGCATCTACGGGACGCAGCGCCTGACCTGAGGGGTCCAGCGGGGTGTTCATCATAATGTTGGCTTGCGTATCGGGCTTTGGCGGCTTCTTTGCCGGCGCAAACTCGCGATCTTTGAGACGCAAGTGCGCAACCACGTTCGGCTCTTGCCAGTGGCTGCTCTTGTAACTCATTTTCTCGCCCGGATACGTCTGTTCTACGTCTTCCGGTCGCATGTGCATGACAACTTCGCGGTAGTTTTGGCCACCGGGAAGCGTGTACTGGCCATATTTAGCGTCTGGGCCTTCAGTTGCCGACTCAACCCTGACGTTTTCTCGAAGCGGAGGCATTCTTTGCTCAAAATGCTGCGCTAATTCATCGCGGGTGACGGTCTTTTGGCCGGCAAACTTGTCCTGCACGCCAGACCAGCGTAGTTCGTCAGGCTTTACGCCCTTCATCGTCGCCAGCATTTGCTGCGGCGTGCCGCGTTCCTGCGGCAAATTGCGCGCAGCCTCAGCCGCGGCGCTGTACATGCCCATTGGATTCAGGTTTCGAGCCTGCATCTCGTCGTCGACGGCGCCACCTTCTGCCTTGCTCAATACCTTGCGAGCAATGATTCCTGCGCCAACGCCCTTTTCCGTATCAAAGCGCATCGGATCATGCATCGGATATAGGTATTTCTGGCTGCCCGGCTTGATGTCAAACGCGCTTCCGGCAGGCACAAGATGATGCGGACGCATTTTGTGAAACATGTCGCGGTCAGCAACGATCGGCTCGCCGACAGTTACTTCACCAATAGCCTTTGCCGGGCCTTCGCCGGTGCGCACGATAGCAACGCGCTTGCCTACGTATGGGCGCAGAGAATCGCTGTCACGGGTCTCGTACTTTTTGTTGCCGTCAACGATCTCGTCAGCGTATCGAATGCCGGCTTTGTTGTCTGAACGGACGTTGATGCCCATGCCAGCGGCTTCTACTTCGCCGCCTTCAGCCTTAGCAATGTCTGGGCTAGTGGGATCAAACGTACCAACGTTGCCGATAGCGGACTTAACCTGATGCGGACCCTCCAGCATCACGGCCAGACTTCCCTCTTGCGAGCGAGGAATCCAACTGTCGTATCCGTTTGCCCTTAATTCATCAAACCACTCAGACTGCGCCTTTTTGTAGTTTTCTACGTTTTTGTATTTTTCAGGAAATTCGCCCAAAAACGGGTTACTTGCCTTGAGATATACCGGCATCACGCGACTTGCCGTGTTTTGCGGTACGAAGCGGCCGCCTTCAAAGCGACTGCTCATGCTGTCATTTGCTTCCGCATACATCGACGCATCTTTAGGGTCCGACGTGAACCATGCGCCGTGTCGGCCAACCTTGAATCCGGTAAACGGCTTATCTTTAGACGTACCGTGGTAATACGTTCTTGGGTTTCCTTCGTCGTGCAGGAAACTGTTACCCAGCCACTCTCTCAGATTCTGCGATCGCTCTGGGCTGCCAACTGGCAAAACGTTTTTAACTTCGCCGCCTTTGGCGCGCTCTAACGGCACACCTTCAGGGGGCATCGGCAAATTGTGGACGGCAAACCCCGGGTCGATCTTCGTGGCGATGTCTTTCGCCACCATCAACGCACGTCGAACGACCTTAGGGTCGAAGTTCATGGCTTCGGCAGGCCGATCTCACGTTGTACCTGTGCAACGTCGCGCTCTGCTTCAGGCGCTGTCGCCGGGTGCAACATGACTTCCTTCGCGAGGTTCAGCAACTGAACTCGCTCGCGGCTCTGGCGGTCGAGGTCGCGGTTGCGATCTTCCATGGCGTGAAACTGGGCCTTCAACTGCACATCCTGAGCACGCGTCTGCGCGTCCATGACGTCCGCCTGAGCGAGCATCTGATCGACCGGTGTGTCGACCTGCTTGTCTGCCGGGCCGCCCGTAGCAAGGCCTCCTGCGGCCATATGCTGTGACTCCATGCCCATCTTCTGGATCTCGGCCTGAGTCTTGGCTTCGTGAGCCTTGGCTTCGATCATGCGAGCATCGGCGTCCTGCTTCTTGATCTGCATCTCGGCGATGACCTTCTGCAGTTCCGGCGGCGGCTTGCCCTGAGCGGACGGCGGAGCGAGGAACTGCTGCGGGTTGTTCCAGCCAATAGCCTTCAAGGCCGCGGTATCGATGGCAATAGGGTCGTACATCGACGGGTTTGCAGCCTGCAGTTCTTTCAACGCCATGATCTTGATCAGGCGTTGAGCATGCGAGGCGGTGTTCGGATCAGCCTGCGGAACTAGTTCGCAGTTTTGCAGTGCTTCTTGGAACATCTGTTCGGTCCAAGGCTGACGCGAAATGCACTTCTGCTCGATAAAGGCTTCCGGGTTTTCGCGGAAACATTCGACGAGCAACTTGAATTCCTCAGCCTGAGCGGCGTGTAGGCGCTTGTGCACGGCGTTCATCACCTTGGCAGCCTGCTCAATCATCGCCAGAGCGGTGCCGACAGGCAGTTCTGCCTTGCCTTCGCCCACCATCGACTCTGACGTGCCGCCGATACGCTGGCCGGTCGTCGCCATGTTGTCGACCAACTGCATCAGGGCCTGCGAGGGAGGCTGATACGGCAGGGGCATCACGGCCTGACTGATCGGCATGCCACCCGTCTTGACGAGGGCACCGCCGCCCGGAGGCACGCGGAAGATGTTGGTGTTCTGCCGGGCACCCGTGTCGGCCATCAAGAAACCCGGGAAGTTTGAGTACATGCCGGCGTCGAGCAACTCACGCCATGCCGCGGTAATCGCGTTCGTCGTGTTGCCGAGAATGTGCAGGAGGCCAATGTCGTAGAAGCCCATGCCCGGCACAAACGTGTACTTAACAAATCTTTTGCGAGCAACAGGCAGTTTCTTGGTCTCTTCGTTGTAGTTGCGAACGATAGAGAGGGCCTGACGCGACGACACGTCAATCGTCACGATGTACGGAATCTCAAGACCAGTGACTTTGCCCTTGTGCTTGTGCTCAAGGCCGCTGATATCAAGTTCGCAGTAGCACTCGTAGATCTCGCGATCGCGATCTTCCGGGTTCTGGGTCTCCGGCATCAGGCCTTGCTGGGCTTTTTCTTCGCGCTGCAGCGAATCTAACTTCGGTGCGTTTGGCGTCTGCAGGTCGATGTCTTTGTACACATCAAGGATCTGCAAGCGTTTGACGGTCGAGGGACGCATGAAAATGCGCTGCGTGACACGCTTGGCGTTGGCAAGGTCGGTCGCGGCGTTGTTGACGATCAGATCATCAGCATCAACGGTTTCGGACACCGGACGGTTGCGAATCGGGCAGTTGTAAACCTTTTTGAAGGACGTTCCGCCAAATCCAAGCATCAAAAGCATGCGATCGGAGTCAGGGTAGTACTCGGTCGCGATGGCAGTCAGGTAGTGGTTGAGATCTTTTTCAAGCGCATCAGCCTGCTGGTCAGTCTCAATGCCGCCTGATAGGGAGTCGTTTCGTACCTTGACCGGGCCATCAGTAGGCAATAACTCGCTGCGAGCGTTGGCTTGAAATCGAAGCACCGCCTCCAGCAGGAGGGGATGCCTAACCTTGCTCATGCCTTCAACGGGCGCGCCATCCGAGGCGCCTTGGAGCCCCGGAATCTCAACTTTGAGGCCCATGAGTTTGATACCCATGGCGCGATCTTCGATCCAGTCTTTGCGTGACTGCAGGTCGTCTTCGATGCCGCGCATCAAATCGCTGACAATACGATTGACTTCGGAGTTATCGATCTCGTCGATCAGGTTGTCAAACCAACCACCGCGGGTGCCGCGCTCGACCTCTTCAATCGGACGGCCATCAAGGGAGACTGTGACGCTGCCATCACCGTGTTCGATGCGCAGGATGTTGCCGGCGTCATCAACTTCCGGCATATCGCCGCCTTCCTCAACCATTTCGACCATGATTTCGGGAAGATCAATATCACCCTCAGGCCCTTGCGGAGTCTGACGAATGTTCGGGACGAGGCCGGGTGTGAGCGGCATAGGTTTAACCCTTGTTTAAAAAAGCCAAGTTCTCCATCTCTTCAACAAAGAGTCGGATTCCTTCTTGTGCCGCCAAATTATCAGTTTTGGCCTGCAGAGTATAGGTGCGCCGATGACTATGCGGGGGCTGTCCCCACACCTCAATAGACCACGTCGGCAC
>Ga0315907_10008104_pt1 | contig 10834 bp, 4 predicted proteins | sample LakEriMetagenome_3_FD_203525 | JGI IMG/M metagenome (GOLD analysis project Ga0315907, IMG submission 203525) | Freshwater fungal communities from buoy surface, Lake Erie, Ohio, United States - Buoy 12 MA123 | ecosystem: Environmental > Aquatic > Freshwater > Lake > Lake biofilm | place: USA...
GATATTCGCTGTAGCTGCTGCAACAGATGCGTGTGATAACACAGTGACTTTGACGTTCAACGAAGTAACTACTCCAGGTAACTGCCCGGGTAACTACAGCGTGACACGCACATGGACTGCTACCGATTACTGTGGTAACTCTTCTAATGCTTCACAGACCATCAGCGTACAGGACATCACTGCTCCGGTAATCGCTTCATTGCCTGCACCAAGCACCATCAACTGCCCTGCAACACCTGTGTTTGCTCAGGCTACTGCAACAGATGCTTGCGACGAAAACGTAACCTTGACGTTCAACGACGTAACTACTCCAGGCAACTGTCCGGGTAACTACAGCGTGACACGCACATGGACTGCTACCGATGACTGTGGTAACTCTTCTAATGCTTCACAGACCATCAACGTACAGGACATTGCTGCTCCGGTAATCGCTTCATTGCCTGCACCGAGCACCATCAACTGCCCTGCAACACCTGTGTTTGCTCCGGCTACTGCTACTGATGCATGCGACGAGAACGTAACATTGACATTCAACGACGTAACTACTCCAGGCAACTGTCCGGGTAACTACAGCGTTACTCGCACATGGACTGCTACCGATGACTGTGGTAACTCTTCTAATGCTTCGCAGACCATCAACGTACAGGATATCACTGCTCCGGTAATCGCTTCATTGCCTGCACCAAGCACCATCAACTGCCCTGCTACTCCGATATTCGCTGTAGCTGCTGCAACAGATGCGTGTGATAACACAGTGACTTTGACGTTCAACGAAGTAACTACTCCAGGTAACTGCCCGGGTAACTACAGCGTGACACGCACATGGACTGCTACCGATGACTGTGGTAACTCTTCTAATGCTTCACAGACCATCAGCGTACAGGACATCACTGCTCCGGTAATCGCTTCATTGCCTGCACCGAGCACCATCAACTGCCCTGCTACTCCGATATTCGCTGTAGCTACTGCAACAGATGCGTGTGATAACACAGTGACTTTGACGTTCAACGACGTAACTACTCCAGGCAACTGTCCGGGTAACTACAGCGTGACACGCACATGGACTGCTACCGATGACTGCGGAAACTCTTCTAATGCTTCGCAGACCATCAACGTACAGGACATCACTGCTCCGGTAATCGCTTCATTGCCTGCACCAAGCACCATCAACTGCCCTGCAACACCTGTGTTTGCTCAGGCTACTGCAACGGATGCTTGCGACAGCAATGTGGACTTGACCTTCAACGACGTAACTACTCCTGGCAACTGTCCGGGTAACTACAGCGTGACACGCACATGGACTGCTACTGATGACTGCGGAAACTCTTCTAATTCTTCGCAGACCATCAACGTGCAGGATATCACTGCTCCGGTGATTACCTGTCCCGCCACAGTTCAAGTGAACTGCGCGCAGAACGTACCTGCACCTAATACGTCTTTGGTATCTGCAACTGATGCTTGTGACAACTCATTGACTATTGTTTGGGTTGGCGACTTAATAAGCAATCAGACATGTGCTAACCGCTACACCATCACACGCATGTATCGTGCTACGGATGATTGCGGTAACAGTTCTGACTGTACTCAGCTCATTCTTGTTAATGACCAAAATGGTCCTGTCATGCAATGCCCAATGAACGTTACCGTTGGCTGTGTAGCCGACATTCCTGCACCGAATGTTAATTTGGTAACAGCAACAGATGGTTGTGGTGGAGCGCCGGTGATTACTGTTGATGCTGATGTGATTTCAAACCAAACATGTGTAAACCGCTATACTATCACGCGCACCTACCGTGCAACGGATGTATGTGGTAACGTGTCGACCTGCTCACAAACAATCACTGTATTCGATAACACACCTCCGGTTATTACATGCCCACAAAACATTGTAGCCGGTGACTGTAATACAACGGATATCTGCACTGCAACAGCAACAGACAATTGCACTAACGTACCTGCACAAATCACCTACAACTATGCATGTGGAAACAACTTCCCGGTTGGTAACACTGTGGTTCAGGCGACTGCAGTTGACGCATGTGGCAATACTTCATCATGCAACTTCACGGTGACAATTGTTGCGAATCCTGTTTGCAACCTAGCAATTCCTGCGATTCTTCCGATGGCCGGTTCAACGGGCAATACATTGTGCGTTGCAGCCAATAGCAATTACACGTATGCATGGACCGTAACCGGAAACGGATGGTCAATTAACAGTGGAGCAACTAGCAACTGTATCACGTATACTGCGGGTGCTGCCGGTCCTCAGGCTACTTTCTGCGTAACAATTACCAACCAATACGGCTGCAGCACTAGCTGTTGCGTATCCTTCGGTAGTGTAAGCTACCAACAGTGCACCTATACACAAGGATTCTACGGTGGAAATGGTAAGAACTGCGCAGGCTTGAAGGTAATTAATGTCATTAACCAGGCACTGTCTGCTGCCAATGGCGGAAACATGGTTATTGGAACTCCATCTTCTACCCGTGTACTCACTATTTTGAGTAGCGAAGGTTCATGCTTGAACTCGAAGATGCCATCAGGTAGTTCACCAGCAGTATTGCCTACTTCAAACGGCAATGTTACCTGCAGCACAGCCAACGGCAATGCTTACTTGCAAGGCGGACGCTTCAAGGGCGTGTTGGTTGGACAAACTATTGCACTTGGTTTGAACATACGTAATAGCTACGGTCTATCATCGTTCGTATTGGAAGGCAATGAGTTGACGACCAACTCAACAACCACTTGCAGCAATGGATCTCCGGTTGCCGGAAGTGAGCGCACTTTCTGCATTCCTTTCAACGTATGGGAATACCTGAGTGAACCAAAGACTATTGGTAAGCTTTACACCCTTGCTAACCAAGCGTTGGGAGGTAACACACCTTCGGGAATGACTATCTCCGACATAAATGCAGCGGTAGATGCTATCAACAATGGTTTCGACGGATGTCGTATTCTCACTTCATTCGGAACGTGCAATGCAACTCGCGCATTCGAATACGCTGACGTTGAACATCCATTTGAATCATTGGAAGGTCGTCTTGAGTTAACTTCATATCCGAACCCAATGGGTGAAGAAGCAACGATGGAGTTCTACAGCGAAACCGATTCTAAGGGTACTATTGAAATTTATTCGAGCACCGGCGAATTAGTAACAACTATTTTCAATGGTGAAATGAATGCCGGCGAAACTCGCTCAGCACGCTTCAACGCTGCAGGTCTTGCTAACGGTATTTACATTGGTAAACTATCAGCAGGAAACCGCGTTAAGTATGTGAAGATTATCATCAGCAAATAATCGCAACACTCAGCATTAAAAAAGGCCACCTTCGGGTGGCCTTTTTTGTTTTATCTTCTATACAGAAATGTTCATTTCAGTAAGTACCGTTCTTCAATAATGCCGCAGTGATGCAGCGTGTGCCCTACAATCATGAAGCCCAGCATTTCAGCCGACATGGACAGCCCATTGGCATTGCCCATGAAAACAAGCATTTCAGAACTCATTGTTTCAAACAAGCTAAGCGTTGACTCTCTGAGTGTTTGAAACTCACGCAAGGAATGCTCTTTCGAAAATTGAACCTTACTGAGGTGCGCTATAAATTCATTCTCATTAAACCCGGGTAAGGGAGTGATATCGAAGCGAGAGAATCGCAAGGCACGATAGGCGAATATTCTTTCTGTTTCAATGATGTGACGAACAACTTCCGCCACGGTCCACTTTTCCGGAGCATAGCTGCTGTGCCACTTATCTTCCGGAATAGATGTTATAAAATCAGCAACATAATTCCCGTTTTCTCGGAGTTCATGTAGCAGATTATTACTTTCTATAAGATCGAAATAATAAGTGTAATAAGCCGGTGCGGCTGAATAAAGTGACTTGTCCTGCATACGTGTTTATTGAATTAGACCAGCTTTAGGTATTGCTCATCGGTTTTCCAAAAACCTCGAGGTGTCTATGGTTGTAAATGAGCGCCCGTTGAAACGATACAACGCACCATCATTACCTGCAAACCACACCATACCTTTCTTGTCGGAGGCAATCGTATTGACTGATTGCACGGGGCAATCTTGAGCATCATCCAAATGATGGAATGCTCCCGATTCGAAGTAAGAGATACTCTGAGTCTTGTCGTCGCCTAGCTTCTCAATACCCATCCAAATCTTTCCCTTCTTGTCTTCGTGTAAACAGGTTACACGCGTGGAATTAAAACCATGGTCTTCGCCATAGTGACGCATCGATGTGCCATCATAACGTAAGATACCGCTCCCGTCTATTCCCAACCAAACATCGCCACGGCTGTCTTGTAAAGCACATGTAATATTACCATGTGGGATAGTCACTTTAGCGACCAATTTGCCTCCTTCCATTTTATACCCACCGCCGGCCATCCATATCATCGCATCTAAATCCTCATAAACGGCATTGGCCTTGAACGGCTTGATAAGATCTACATAAGTCTGGCCATTGAAGCGCATCAGTAATTTTTGCCCTGTTGTCGCATCTTCTACTCCCATGAGCACGTGGTCCAGATGGTTAACGGCCAAACCATGCACCATACGGTCAAGCTCATTGGCCGCGGCTACATTTTGGGTAGCGGCCATATAGGGCCCTGACATCGGTATATCTTTCCAACGCTGGTAGTCATACTCAACCAATCCATTCTTGGTTGCTAACCATAAATGTCCTTGTGGATCCAACGTCATAGCGTAGAAATTTTCACTAGCAGAATGACCTACCACGGTATGGGCTTCGATTGAACTACCATCCACTTTCCACAGTCCTTCCCCTGCTGATCCTATCCACAGCACGCCTTGTTCATCGAGCTTACTGCAGGAGAAATCGAGGGTTGACACATCATTCTGTGCATTCATGCCGGCAGAGAATGCCAAGGCACTAAAAAGGGCAACACGGTTTAGTTTCACAGTTTAAAATTTTGCAGATCATACGCATCCGCCGTACACAACGTTACACTGATTTACGTCAGTATTTTTAAACAAAAGTCCGAGCTATTAACGAGCGCTTGTTGGTATTGTACAAGTACCTATTTTCGTAGCCAATCGCCTCACTGAATTTGATGCTCCACGCCCTGTTTACACTTCCGGACCATGACTTAAGTCAAGACTCTTCGGTTGACCCCATGGGCATTAGCGCCATCTGGACTTCCTATGGTCAAGCGATTTTCAAGGACAGGCTTACGACAATCGCGAACGATGCACGTGTTTTTACTATTAACGTGTTTCACCATGCTGTTCTGCGCACCTTGTTCGAGGAATACTCCGACGAGGTGGAGGCGGCGCTGAAGCAATACAGTGATTGGCGAAGTGAGTTCGAAATGAAATCGGGACTCCTCATATTCATGGAAGATGTTTCTACCCTAGCCTACAGCGACGACTACGACACGTCCCTGGCGGTCGAGAAAAACGGGGTGCTCGGTCTTTCCAAATGGCGGAGTGTAAAGAACAACGGTGATCCTCAAGGTTATGTTCTGCGTGCGTCCCGCAATCATGGCATATTGAAGAGGCAAATTGTCATGGGCATGAGTGGGCGATATAAGAATCCCCTCATTGAAATGGGATTCTTCGACCGCTTCTACCGCTATGACCACCCTCGTAGCATTCAAACCTGGAAGCAATGTGAGCCCTGGCTGCGAGATTGGGCAAGCGTCAACGAATTGCACTCCTTGCTGTTAGCGTATTTACGCAATGTCTTGCTGACTCGACGAACCAAAGGACATCCCTTCGTCACACTCAAACAGGCCGAGCAGGAATCTTCCTTTGCACAACTGCTCAGCGGCTATCGTAAGGCTTTTGGTAAGCGTGAACTTCATCTGCTGGCTCAAGAGTTCTGGCTCGATCAGCTGGGCATTCGCCGAGGTGCCGGCATGGCGGTATACCATGCACTCAGCGAATGCACGACCGAAGGCGGACGCATTCCTTACGAGCGCGTATTTCAGCAAGCCCTACCCAAAGTGGCCGACGAACCCGAAGAGCGGACCAAGGTGATGTCTATTCTGGAAGTCGCTCCCTTCCTCTCGCATGGGGAATACACGCTTCGATTTTTAGCCCAGCGAGGCATAAAAAAAATGGAAGACCATCGCGCGGAACTGGAGCAGTTGCGGAAGCTATGGCGCGACTCTGTCGTGTTTGAACCGAACACCGCGCTTCCGCGCTTGCAGCAACTCGTGCAACTAGCGCAAGTGCCGGGCGATCTCACCGAATGGATCAACGCCCTGTTCCAATACCATGCTTCCATCATGGAGGCGCGTGGTGGCAGCGCATGGGTTCAACTCCTTGCCGACCATACACTGCATCATTTCTATGCTCCTTCACTGACCGCTTCGTATAACACGATTGGCCAATACATCGAACTTAAACCGTGGCTTCACTCCTACTACCTCGACAGCCTGAAATTCATTCAACAAAGCTTGTAACATGCAGTCGGGTATACAACTCTATTCACATTGGAAAAGCCGTATGGAGGAAATGGGTCGCGTCCGCACGGCATGGTTCACGGCGTACAATCTCGACATTGGTTTTTTCGAGAAATACATTTTGAGTGCATTGGTGGGTATCGATGCCCGCGACATGAGCAGGCCCGAAGATTATGAGGCTATCAGCAATTCGCTCAGTGAAGAAAGCGGTCGGGAGCGCATCGATGCACGTGTATTCTACGATGCACGTGCACTCATCAATACGGGTAAACCCAAGCTAACGACGGTAGATCTGCACGCCATTGACCCGCAGCTCATCGATAAGCGGTTTGCCGGTGGTGTCTTTCACCCTAAAGTAGCCCTTTTTGAAAACGACCACGGGCAGTTTTGGCTGCTCACAGGCTCATTCAATATGACACTTAGCGGTTGGGCACGAAATCGTGAATCATTCTTCCTTCAACCTATTGAAGATAGCGAGAACGCGCTAGAGGTTTTTACGTTCTTTTCGAGACTAGCCTCTCATTGTAAAGTCGAATCGCTCGACGTGTTGCAGCGCCTTCGCAGAGTCAAGAGCGATACAACCGCAACCTGGAAATTTCGAAGCAGCCTGAGTGAGTCTTTTTGGCTCGACGATTTGCGACGGAAGGGACAAGGCTCAGACATGCGCATTTGGAGTCCCTACTTCGGTGAATCCCTGCCTGATCTTATCGCGCAATTGCATGATCGCGGGTGGAGCGTATTGGAGGTCATTCCGGCTACCAACGAAAGTCAAAAGATTCGCATAGAGGCCGACAACTACGCTGCAGCATCGAAGCTCGTTCAATTTATGCGCGAGGATGTTACGGGCGTGGATCCCGACGTGTTTGTGCATGCCAAAGTGTGGCTTACATCCAACTCCGTGGCCATCGGTTCGTGGAATATGACACAGGCCGGTATGAACCTATCGCCCGGCGGGGGCAACAATATCGAGGCGGGCGTAGTGGTTTCACTGAGCACCGGTGAGCGGCAGGCTATCGAGAAAACCGCGCGCATCAGCAAGCTTGATAACCCCGTGTGTTGCGATGGAGGGGAATTAAAGGATGATCCCGATAATCCCGGCATAGCGCCAACGTTTGTAGTCGACCTTCTGCTCGATTGGGAACACCGCCACGTTAGCCTGCTTTCACCTTCTTATGACGAATTGAGAGAGCAACTAAAGACAGGTGGATCTATAAGCATTGCAGGTTTGGGAAACATTCCGGTGAGTCGTTGGAAAGAAGCACAGTCCATACAGTCCTTTGAAATGCGATTCTTGACAGATCGTTACTTCACCGTAAAAGATGAGACCGGAAAGAGCATTTATCAGGGCTACATGCGCGAGCGAGGTTTGTCGTTTCGCCCTGTCAACGGTTACCAAAACCTAAGCGATTGCATGATGAGCTGGTTTACCGAAACGCCCGAGCGGCATAGCGAATGGCAGGTGGTGAATTATTCGGGAGAAGTAATTGAAGGAATTGACACGCAACGCCTCACCGATTTGAAGACCCACAACTACCAAGGTTGGTTCAATTCATTTTATGCCTTGGAGTGTCTGAAAAAGAGCATCACGGAAGCCAAAAAGAACGATGATCGTGATGTTCGTCTACGCAAAATCGGCCGCGTCATTCCGGGCAACATCACAGAAATCAAAAAGCATCTGCTTCACGAGCAGGAACAAGTAGGGAAATCGTTTTCCGAAAATGGTATTTACCTGTGGTTCATTGTTTCGAAGTTCAATGCTGTCATTGACTATTATAATCGGGCAGTAAAGGCGAATGAGGAGTTTATTGAACCTCTGCCCCTTCCCGAAAAGGAATTCAAGGAACTTCTGCAGTCCAAATACAAGTGCTCCACGCGACAAATCAATCAATGGACAGCGTTGGTGAATGAACGACTCAACAGCTAAGCATGCGCATTACCCCCGAATACATATCGCAACTCATCACCTTCGATTCGACTGATCCGAATTGGCAGTATGAGCCCGGCAACCCCGGCATGCGACACCTGCAAGCGTTGGGCACAGCCAAGGTGTTTAACCTCATGCAAGAGCACCGTGTAGCGCTATTGGCCGATGAGGTCGGAATGGGAAAAACCATTCAAGCGCTGAGCGTGTGCGCAGCCATGTGGCGAGAAAACCCAAAGGCACGTATACTCGTGCTTGTGCCGCGCGAAGAGATAGCTCGCAACTGGCAAGGCGAGTATCAGCAGTTTATCCGCAAGCATTATAGGCACAACGACAATGTGGTGAAGAGCATCGTTGGTCAACAAGCACTCAACGAACTCGTTTATTGTAGCAATCTTTACGACTTGGTCCACTCCGTGCAACAAGAATGGGGTAAGTTTTTCCTGGGGAAAATATCATCGTTCAGTGCCGTGATGGCCGGCGACCTTACCATACCTCGATTGAAATCGCTAGGCATTTCACCGCTCGATGAGATCAGCCGGAAAATCCGAAGTGAATCGCCCGACTGCATTACTGATCTAGCCTCCATTCTGCGGAACGAGATCGACACGTATGCCGAAAAAGGGAAACCCTATTTCGATTTAATCATCGTCGATGAAGCTCATTACTTCCGTCATGTGGAAGGTGCCAGTATTCGCACGCAAACAGCTAAGATCTTTTTTGGTGAATCCCCCAAAACGAAATCGCGCATAGCAAAGCAAGTGCTCTTGTTAACAGCCACACCCAATCACGGTTCGGCCAAAGATGTGCGCAACATCGTATCCTATTTCACCGACGCATTTGCTGAATCCGATCCGAACGAAATCCTCAACGCGCTCTGCGTGCGCAGGCTGCGCCGATTGGGTTCGGCCGGATTCAACAAGTATAATTATCGCGAAGAGCGAGAGCATGCGAGCGACTTCAGCGACGATCCGTTGGGCGAAATGTTTTTCGGCCTCTACCAGCATGAGCTCGCCAAAGAAGCCATTAAGCAACAGCAAAAAACAGGCGGTCGCGGCATTACGCGTATGCTCCGTTACCTGGAAGGAGTTGAACTCATACCCCAAAAAATTGCGCGGCCCAATGCCGAAGAAGATGAAAATCGCAGCGAACAGAAAGGCGATTTCAGCCGTGGTGCTGACGCGCACATACTGCAGAGTCTGTCGCATGAGTACAACCAAGTATTCAAGAAACATCCGGGTCACCCGAAATACGATGAGTTAGTCAATCGATTGATTACTCATCATTCCCGTGAAAAAGCGGTCGTGTTTGTGAGGCGCATCGCGTCTGTATTTGAGATTGCGCAGCGCGTATTGGAAGCACATGACCGTCTGTTTTGGAAAGAATTGCAAACGGGCGCATTGTCGGAGCTATCATATGAGCGATTGAGTCGAATGCGTTTCAATCGCTTCTTGCAAAGCACCCAACAAGAGGACGAGATTATTCGGGAAGAACTTGAGGGCCGCAGCAATATTCCTCAATCGAAAGTGCTCGAGCTGTTCAAGGTTAGTAAATCGGAGCAGCCTACCAGCACGCATGCTTCGTTATTCCGCTTGCGACTCAGTCACTCGAAGATTGGCCCATTCACACTCTTCTTTTCTTCCGGAGCCGATCAGTTTTCCCAGCCTTATGAGGACTTAACCGTTTATGACTACGACGGAGAGAGCGAGGGGAAAGAGAACTATTACCTATCGGCATTAAGGCATCGACTGTCTTCCATACCCGACCGAGCCAAGGCCGAAGACATACGTTCGGTACTCGAGATACGCTCACCGCTTCCGAAGAGCGCAACACCGATGAAACGGATCGATACGTTTTTCACCGTCTTCTGGGACGTGCTGCAAAACGACGAGAACCTTTCTGAGGAGCGAAAACAAGCTGTACTCAACGCCTACACGGCGCTCGATGCATACGAACGCGAGGCATTGTGCGCGTTTGTAGAGAAAGGAACCTTGCTGGCCTCCGAAGGATTGATACAACTTTATCGGCTATATGTAAAAGTCTCTGAGATGCATGACCGCAATCCCATTTTGGTATATCGCCAGTGGGTAGAGGAAGTCAGAAAATCGCTCCCGCATTGGAGACTTTACGAGCAAGTGCAAGAGAGCATTCTTCACTTCACCACCATTTACGGCAAGGTGTTCAACATTCATAATCGGCGCGATTTGCTCAATGAGAATTGGGATTGTTTTCGCAATGCGCAGCCCATTGTGCCCTACAACGCCGACAATGCAAACCAGACGATGCTCAAGAGTTTCAACACGCCCTTCTTTCCGGATGTGCTAGTCTCTACCTCCGTATTGCAAGAAGGCGTGAATCTGCAGCATTTCTGCGACACGATCTATCATTATGGAATGGCTTGGACACCGGGCGACAACGAGCAACGAATAGGGCGCGTGGACCGCATGTTTGGCAAAATCGAGCGTCGCCTCAACGAACAAGA
>Ga0315907_10008107_pt1 | contig 10831 bp, 4 predicted proteins | sample LakEriMetagenome_3_FD_203525 | JGI IMG/M metagenome (GOLD analysis project Ga0315907, IMG submission 203525) | Freshwater fungal communities from buoy surface, Lake Erie, Ohio, United States - Buoy 12 MA123 | ecosystem: Environmental > Aquatic > Freshwater > Lake > Lake biofilm | place: USA...
GCTTTCCCAAATAATGAATTTACGACTATTATTAAAAAATACAGCGGAGAAGATATTTCTTCCGTCGCCGATATTATATTTACAAAAGATTTGATAGACGAACTCGCCAATTTACATAAAAATATCACTGCTAATGGCGAATATCTGCACAATATAAATGGATACAAAATAACATTGGAAAATATAGATAACTTCAGGTATTATAATAATAAGGAGACAATAGAAAAATGCAACAAAGAGATTGAAGATGTAACGCGATTTACTATTGTATATTTTATAATATTATTCTTCCCCATCTATATGCTTTCACAAGCTTCTAAATCAAACTTTACAACAATTGCCGTAATAACTATTATAGTATTCGTATTATTTATATCGAGCTATATTGTTAAAAAAAAACTTGAATAGATTCATTTTCTTTTTTTCTTTATACTTATTAAAATGCGTATCATTATATTTATCGTATTTATTATGATGATAATAATTTATATAAATGAATTAAAAAATATATCGGCATCTTTTTTTCAAATAAACTATATTAAAGATGTCGCCGACATTAACATTAAAAAGCATTGTAATGATATTTATTGCGAAGCTGAGACGGGGAGATTTAATATAGCTAAGAATAGCTATAAACTTCTCTTGCCTAACGATTTCTATAACACTAAAACATACTACTTTATGATATTGCTAATAATAATAATATTCTATATTAATACACTCTATAACCTTATTAAATACAATAATCTATATTATCCTTACATCAGTAATGACGGTGGAACGATATGTATAACAATAATAAAAAACATTCCATATATATTCGCGTTTTTAACATTAGTGCTAATAATAGTAACATTTGTTGCGAGATATGCTCCGACAGAATCCGTGGGATATAGAAACTATTTTAATATAGACAATCCTGTCGTCAGCGATTTTGACAAAGTTTTAAATATAAACGGTATATATAATTATATTTTGCTTACAATAGCGACAATCTTCTTAGCATATTATTTTAGCACCGCAATGTGTAATAAGTATATTTATACATATCCATTGGGAGCTAATAAACTGGCTATTATCAATCAAAATATGAGTATGGGCTATCTGATAATTACGATATTTCTGACATATTTATTATTAAATATTATGAATATACTGCTATCCTTCGCCGACAATAAATATCCTAAATTGAATAACAATAACTATAGAGATATTATAACAAAAAATTATAATAAAGTATTAATTGAAAACGTAGAACTAAAGAGAGAAAAAGTATTAGCCGACTGTTATACAAATACTTTGTCTACAACTGATGTTACTAATGCTAAAACTAAAGCTAACGGATATGGACACGATATAATGTATTCAAAAGATAACAAAGAAGAAAATAGAAGTTATGGAATTACTACGCATCATAACACAGTTGGTTCTGCTACTAAATTTCACGCTGTATTATATACAGGAATAGATTATATTTCTAACATAGATCATGCTGATGATTATGATATAGCCGATATAAAGGTTAATTATTATTTTAAATACATTTCGCCATTAATACCCTTCGCTAAAATTAAAGATTTGGCGGATACTAACAAGAACAAGAGATATGGCGATAGCTATGGTTATAATTATACACTATATGAAACTAATATACATTCTTTAAAAAATGATAGTCAACCTGACACAATAATAAAAAATTATAAAGATAATCCTCTTGCATCATATAACGCATATTATATGATAGATAATTTACGAATTGGCCTTTTTAATACAACAACAGAAGATGATTATAATGATGCTGATTATAAGACAAATTTAAATCAAATATTGAAATTATTCTCTTATATTAAACCTACATCTGCTACTACTGCTGCTACTGCTACTGTTTTGGATGCTCGCAATATAATACTGAATAAGGTGTTTAAAGAAAGATATGAAGTATTGCTTAATGTGCTAATCTATTTTTGCATTAATGAAATAAATTATTGGAATACATATACAAGCAAGAAAATATATGATAATGAAAATTCAAGTAATTATGAGTATATAAATGATGTAATATATCCAGATTACGAAAAACATACTATTTTATTAAATTTAATTAAATATTTAAAAGACCAGAAGGCAAATAGTGAAAAGATTACAAAGGATGCGATGCTTAGCACAACAACTGTTACAAATTTAAAAAATAATCTGATTAGAGAGATAATTGCTTATTCTAGATATAAAAAGGATTCGCAGAAAGATAAAAAGCCGTTTTTTGGCAAGGAATACAATATTTTGAGTAATATTACAGAGATTAAGGATAACTTCACGGCCGATATATCATATGGTTCGGCCAATACATTTTATGAACAATATTTTAATATTTCAAATAATGATGTTAGTAATATTTCAAATAATGATGTTAGTGCCAATGACATAGAATATAAAATAGGGAACTATTTCATTAAAAATATAAAGTACCTCTTATACTTTATTATAATTATTATAATAATAGCTATTCTATTAATAATATTTTTATACAGAAGTGAAAGCGCCTCATTAATGACATTCTCATATGATATAATTATGCCTTTATTGATATTGCTTATATTTGTAATATATATATATTTATTTATGAACTTTAATACAAATTATAATCTAAATGTCATATATGGTCTATTTGACAGTTCATATAAACGCGATTTAAATGATATGAATAATCTTATAATACCTTTTATTAAACTTCATAGCAATATCAAAGATAAATACGATAACAATTATTACGATTTATATATAATAACAAATGTTATGGCTTCCTTCTTATATAGCGACGATGAATATGATAATAAGACGAAATATAAATACATATACCACAAAAATAAAGATGCCGATATCATATATAGCAAAGACGAAACCGTAGATTATAATGAGTTTAAAAAATATTACAACGACCAATTTACAATTATAAACGAAGAGTTTAAAGAGGATTTCGCTACAATAAAAACAGATACTACGAAATATTATAATCTTACAAAATTATACAACAATATCAAAACTAATATTAAAAATACAGCACAGCAGCCCCCAACAGAATACACTATAACAGAGATACAAGCAACTGAAGGGTTTGATTATCAAACTTTTGTTAAATCTTTTGAAACATATTCTGATAAGATTGTAAATATCATATTGATATGTTTAGAATTATTTGGTAATAATAAAGATGCTTATAAAAAGATTGAGTTTGTTAAGGATAACTTTTACTTTGAAAAAGATACTAAGAGTGGCAATTTTATACCTCATAAGTTTAGATTTAACAAAGCAGTATTTGAGGATTATACATTTGAAGAAAAATATTTAAATATAACTATTAAAAATACCGCAACCGATACAGAAAGTACGAAAATATATATTAGTAAGGGTGATAAAAAAGATAAAATAACGGAGATTGCTAATAATTATATGAATATCCTCTCGCTATTCCAATATAATTACATATTAAGCGACGGATATTCTTCAATTTCAGAGCAAAATAAAAAAAAAATATTAGAAAGCGCCAATAAAAGAGGGTTTGGCAAAGATGATGTAAAATCATCGCAAAACTATTTACATCAATATAAAAATAAGAAGTTAATTTCATTAATATCTAATACAAAAAGCTTTGATAAAAGCTTTGATAAAAAGAGCTTTGTATTGGCCACAGATACTTTCAACTATTTTAATCCTAAGGATACTACGGCTACTCCGGCTACTCCGGCTACTTCTGCTGCTACTTCTGCTGCTACTTCTGCTGCTACTTCTGCGGCTACTTCTGCGGCTACTTCTGCGGCTACTTCTGCGGCTACTTCTGCGGCTACTTCTGCGGCTACTTCTGCGGCTACTTCTGCGGCTACTTCTGCGGCTACTTCTGCGGCTACTTCTGCGGCTACTTCTGCGGCTACTACGGCTACTCAGCCAGATACTACGGCTACTCAGCCAGATACTACGGCTACTGTGGCAGATGTTATGTATGTTTATACAAATATTATAGAAACCTATAATATAAATGTCACTAATATTAGTGATAATTATTTAGAGAATGTTGTTAAGACTATTTGCTACCAAGTTGATAATAGAGATGTTATTATGAATGAAGAAGGAGGTACCGGTGCAGAAGTGAGTGCAAAAGGGAGTGCAGAAGTAGGCACAAGTAATATAAAAAATAAGAATGGGGATGCACACGATAATCATATTAATATTTTACACAAAGCCAATCAGTGCGTAAGTTATGATTTTGCCACTAATTACACGGTAAATTTGATTATGTTAGGAATTATTTATTCAATTGGATTACATAATAATAAAATATTTTAATACATTAAATAAAGGGGGTATTTATAATAATGGCGGATAGTGAAATATTAAAGGAATTTCAACAACCTTACAATTATATGTTGTATTCTAAGGAAGAAAATATAGACGAGGAATATAGATATAGATTACTGTCAAATATATTTACGGATACAACATATAGCCCGAAATTTAATACGAAGTATTTATATTTATTCGGAATATTCCCTTGCGATAATATGCCGGCATCATATATACCTTTTAATTATAAAGAGTTATCGCGAAACTTCAATAGAATATCTAAAAACAACACATTTACAAAAGAAGATTACGCAAAAGAGTTCGAACCTGGTATGGATTATAAAAAGGAATTGTCTGCAAAGTTAGATAGACTGATTAAGGGTTTTAGGAGCAAACACTCTATATACAATAATTTACATACGACTCCTTTTATTATAATACTAATAATATTCTGGACAATAGTAATATTTAGTTTTATGTATATATTCTACTATTATTATTCGTCTGCCTTTAATTATATATTATCCTTTGTACTATTTGCCTTGCTCCTATTTGCTATAATATTCAAGATGTTTTATATAGTTCATAGTTCATAATAGCTCATTCCGCTATAGCTATATTTATAGTTATAATTATTATTTTTATCTATAATACCTATAAGGAAGTATTATTTTTAATTAATAATGGATAAAAAAATTAAGTTTGCCAATATATTCAATAATAACACCTATGACCCCGATAAAGATGACGATGAAGATGCATATGATATATCACCTGCTGATATATTGATTCAAGATATAGATTTGAAAAGGAACTATAATTCACGATATAGATTCTATACTGAACTTTTAAAAATATATAACAAGAATCCTAAGATTATTAAGAAAGTATATACGAAGCTGAATGCCATCAAAGATTTAAATGGTATGGAAAAGAAATTATTATCCGAGCTAATTTATTATAATAATAAACTAGATAAGACAACAGGCGGCAGTGGCAGAGGGAACAGAAGCAGTAGCAAAAGCGACCGTAGAGACGGCGGAGGCGGCGGAGACGGCGTATTAGAAGGTTACAAGGAATCAAAGCTAAGAGATGTCTTAAAAAAAGACTATGATATGCCCAATATATCAAAGCTTAATAAAAATATTAATGAAAAGAATCCAAATTCAGACAAAGATACTGGCGACAAAATAACCGATTTTAATAATCAAATTGATAAATATTATGATGACATAGATATAGAAGATGCTGAAGGTAAAACTGAAATTATAGCAAAATTTGATAAGGATATTAAGAAAAAAATAATAGAGTTTGAGAATGACCCAGAGAATACTTTTAATTATTTAGAATTGACTATAGAAGATAGGCTCGTATTTATAATAACAACATTTTTTATTAGATATTTATCGCTAATACTTATTCAATGGTCGGTTGATATTAATATAATTAAGAGTTTTGAAGAAGGATTTTTTTATTACGCCGTTATATACCTTGCTATATTTTGGTTTATAGTATTATTTGTAAATATTGATAATACGACGAAGGTAGATTATATGAACTTTGATAATTTTATGAATAGCATTCGCTCGGTATTTTATTATTTCTATATGGGAACAAATGGAATAACGAGATTATTAGTACATTCTTGTATAATATGCGTGCTATTAATAGTGCCTATAATTTTAAATATAAAGAAGAGCACCTATATTGAAGAAGAGAACAACGATAAGGACAAGAATATTATATCATACGAAGAACGAAAAAAACTGTCAAAATCACTATCATTATTTACTATATTTATTTGGGTACTAACAAGTATAATAGCAACGAAGTTTTAATAAAAAGTTATATCTATTAATTATAATAGAGTTTATTAAATTATGTCAAATAAAAGGATTGAGGCATTAAAAAGTTTAAATAAAAATGATTATAATTCAAAATATATAACTCTATCGGATAATACGAAAATTGGAGTTGATTTGATAAAAGATTTGATAAAATACTTTCAACTTGAATTCAAAAATAAATACAGATACAATTACAGAAGATGGACATTGGAAGAAAATATAGGCGAAGAAGAAATATGCAAAGGCGGTGTTGATGTTCTTGGTGATGTGATTATGAATAAAATAATATATAAAATTATTGAAGGAGAAGGTGATGATGGAATAGCAATTAAAAGATTAAAAGAACATATAGAGAAAAAATATAAAGAAAACCCTGAAAAAAACACAGATATAGAGATACCTGATGATATATTTAATGGCGATATAGGGTTGAGAAAAAATTATAGAGATAGTTCAATAAACTATGGTTATATACCGGTTATTAAAATATTAGATAATAAGGGAAACCCTGTTTATTTTAAACCATTATTGGAATATAATTATACTAATTATGATTTTCAAGAAAAATCGCAAATATACGACGATTTAAATAAGCTAAATGGTATATTTAAGAAGAGTAATTATAAGGACATAGACGATTTGGTGATTTTAGATTTTTATAAAGAATTTACTAAAAAGGTAGAAAAATTAAAGGATGATGTTATTAGCAGAGATGATGATGTAAAATATGATTTGATAGATAATATTTATGATAAACTTGCTATAATATATGAGATTAAAATAGGTAGAAACAAGAAGGTTCTTAAAAAACCAATTAAAGCGATTTTAAAAGAAGTTAATGGAAAAGAACCTCCTCCTAAACCAAAAAAAACTCCTAAAGATATATGCGAAATAGATTATGATAAAAACCTTTTTAATCAAATACTGTGTGAAATTAATAAAAGAGCTCAAATATTTAATAATTTAACTACATTAAAAAAGGGAGGGGGTCCGGGGCAGATAAAACAACCTAATTTAAATATTGATTTAAATAAATTTTTTGAAGCAGTTGGGAATGATGAACAATTTAGACGTAAAGCTTATTTAGAAATTGATAAAAATATATTAGAAGGGATTGTTAATAATAAAAAAATAGATGAATATATTACTGAAATGCAAAGCAAAAAGACTGTCAATAAATTAGCTGAAATAACAGAACAGTTTTTTAAAAGAACTCCTAACAAAATAAACGGCAAAATTGATAAAGGTAATATTACATTTGGTGATTTTAACAAATTCATAGAAAAAATTAAAGATAGGATGATTGACGATAGTAATAGATATTTAGCGATTATAAAATCCCTAAATATTATAATGAAAAAGGCATCAGGAGCACAGACACCAGCACCAGCAGCAGACGCAGCACCAGCAGCAGTAAAAACAGCAGCAGAAGCAGCAGCAGCAGAAACAATTCAAATAGCATTAGTAAAAACAACAGAAGCGATAGGAGCAGCAGAAGCAGCAGCAGCAAAAGCAGCAGAAGCAGCAGCAGCAAAAGCAGCAAAAGCAGCAGAAGCAGCAGCAGCAAAAGCAGCAGAAGCAGCAGCAGCAAAAGCAGCAAAAGCAGCAGAAGCAGCAGCAGCAAAAGCAGCAGAAGCAGCAGCAGCAAAAGCAGCAGCAGAAAAAGCAGTAGCAGACGCAGCAGCAGCACAGACAGCAGCAGCAGAAAAAGCAGCAGCAGCACAGACACAAGCAGAAAAAGCAGCAGCAGAAAAAGCAGTAGCAGACGCAGCAACAGCAAAAGCAGCAGCAGAAAAAGCAGTAGCAGACGCAGCAGCAGCACAGACAGCAGCAGAAAAAGCAGCAACAGAAAAAGCAGCAGCAGCACAGACAGCAGCAGAAAAAGCAGCAACAGAAAAAGCAGCAGCAGAAAAAGCAGTAGCAGACGCAGCAGCAGCAGTAAAAACAGCAGCAGAAGCAGAAGCAGCAGCAGAAGCAGCAGCAGAAGCAAAAGCAGCAGAAGCAGCAGAAGCAGCAGCAGCAGCAGCAGCAGCAGCAGCAGAAACAGCAGCAGAAGCAGCAGAAGCAGCAAAAGCACAAGAAGCAGCAGCAAAAGCAGCAAAAGTAAAAGAAGTAGTTGCAAAAGCACAAGAAGCAGCAGCAAAAGCAGCAAAAGTAAAAGAAGTAGTTGCAAAAGCACAAGAAGCAGCAGCAAAAGCAGCAAAAGTAAAAGAAGTAGTTGCAAAAGCACAAGAAGCAGCAGCAAAAGCAGCAAAAGTAAAAGAAGTAGTTGCAAAAGATAAAAATGATACAACAGAAAAACTTAATGAACTAAAAACAGAACTTGAAGCACTAAAAACAGCACTTGGAGCACTAAAAACAGCACTTGAAGCACTAAAAACAAATTCGGAAATGATTGGTGGTGCATATCAGAATGCAGTTTCTGGTAATATTAAAAATCAAGGGAATCAAGGGAATCAAGGGAATCAAGGGAATCAAGGGAATCAAAAACAAGGTATTGGTGATAAAATGCCAGGAAATCCCGGGAAAGAATATTTAAAAAATCTCACAGAGATATATATAAATTTGGCAAAAGAATATGGTAAATTTATAAAAGATGAAAGTGAGATAAAACATTTAATTAAATTAGTTATTAAAAGCCAAGAAGATGCAGAAGCAAGTATAGATAATACCGAAGAGATAAAGAATAAAATAATGGATAACATAAAAGATAATGAGAAAAAAATAGATTCATATCAGAAGCTTCTTGCAGATATTCATAAAAAAATAAGTGCGATAGAAAATGAAAATACTAATACCAAAGAGGATGATGATAAGAAGGCTGATAAGAAGGCTGATAAAATAACTGCGATAGATAAAATTAGAGTAAAAATAGATAAATATGGGAAAAAATTAACAGAACTGCTAAATTTTAATAATTCATTAAAAGCATTAAGTAGTACTGAAAAAAAAAATAAAGAAGAAAAAAACACAGAAAGAGAAAGTATAAAAACTAATTTTGATACGATATCACAAGAGTTGTCAGATCACGGAGAAGTGATTAATGCAGAAATTAAAAATTATAGGGTTTCTTATGGTATTGGAACAAATGAATTAGCGAGCGAAGAGACGAAGAAAGAACTTGAAGAATTAGAAAATCAGAATAAGGAAAATGAGAAAAAAAGTAAAAATTTAGAAGAAAGAAAAAAACAATTAACGGCTTCTTTAAAAGTTATTAAGGATGAATTGAGAAAATTATACAAAGCATGTATAGATATAAATCTGCCGTATGCCACAGAATACAATGATTTTGTTAAAAATATCATAAAGGTCGGGCAGCTCAAATATATAATAGATGATAATCCTCAGATTAATAATAATAATGAAATTATTGAAGTTTACAATAAGGAAATTGATAGGATAGATAAGGAATTAGGAGATATCAAAATTGATATTACTTCTAATGCAAAAAAAATCAACGATAAAAAGGAGATTACAAAGTCTCAAGGACAGGGTATAAATAATCCTCGTTACCCGCGAGGAGGTGCTCTATATGGAGGAGGAGCTAAAGAAGATAAAGAAGAAAAGGATAAATTAAGAGGATTGTTGGAAGGAAACTTATATAAATTAATTAGACAGGGAAAGTCGGAAGGCGACAACAATTTATTCGCATTTATCGCCGAATTGAAAACGGTATTTGATAATGACGACGATAAAGATATCGGTTCCGATAATGCTTCTGGGAAAAAATATAATGAGAAGGAAACATTATACGAGCAGATATGGAATGATTATAGCGATGGCGTTAAGGCTTATTATAATAATCAGAAGGACAAGAATCCTCTTACATATATTAACGAAGGCGAGAAGCTGAAAAATAAGGTAATATTATACGATTTGGATCCAGAGATAGTTCTCAAAATTACTTTTCAGGACAAGGTCGTTTTCCTCGCATTAATGTTTGCAATTCGCACGATGATTATGGTATTATTTGAGTTTTTAATAGATTATAATATTGTTAAATCCCTGCGATATGCCATATTAATATACGCTGTCTTTTACATTTTAATATTATTATTATTTACGGCATTTGTCAATCTTGATTCGTATAAACTACGAATTGTATTTAATTATTTAAATATGCACATAAATACTCCGGGAATTATATTACACATTATGTTATTTATAATATTTTCGCTTCTCGTTATCATAATAATACAAACAGATAACTTTATTAATAATTTAGGAGATATTTTAGATTACACACATATATATAATTATATATATACATTCAATTTTGATAATATATTGTCTGGCGAATTTGAAAATAACCTGACAAAAGACGAAAAAATAAAATTACAATACAGACTTGATATAATATCTATGCTCATATTTATATTCTCAGGAACCCTAATATTACTAATGTAATAGCAATAATTGCTATATTTACTTGTATATGCGCGAATGATAAGCTAATATTATACTGTATTGAGCTTTGCAATTGAGCAAATATGCTTCTGTTATATCCGTTATAGTCCCTCCCGGACCCCAAATTCCTCGCACATCTTTGTCATCTTTGTCATCTTTATATAATACTGTTATGTTGTTATCATCAATCTCTAAAACCTTCAATAGGATATCATTATCATCGCTTGTTTTTAATAGGATAT
>Ga0315907_10008110_pt1 | contig 10830 bp, 11 predicted proteins | sample LakEriMetagenome_3_FD_203525 | JGI IMG/M metagenome (GOLD analysis project Ga0315907, IMG submission 203525) | Freshwater fungal communities from buoy surface, Lake Erie, Ohio, United States - Buoy 12 MA123 | ecosystem: Environmental > Aquatic > Freshwater > Lake > Lake biofilm | place: USA...
GGAGTCGTGCCTACTCAGGATGCATTGACTGCCTATGCTGATAATTTGTCCATACATTCCCAAGGCAGTGTTTTGGTCATCTCCTTGCAGATGAAAGACTTCCAACTTTCTGAAATTTCCCGACTTATCGAAGCAGAAAATACCAAGATTTTAAGTTGCCAACTCTTCTCCGACCCTTTGGATTCCCAAGCGGTAGAACTCACCCTCAAGTTAGATAAGCCAGATACACGCCATGTAAAGGCCACCTTACTCCGATTTGGATACCAGGTCAAAGACTTCGCCCAAGTGGAAGTTGGGCAGAGCTCAGATGAGGAACGCATTGGTAATTTGTTGCGGTTTTTAGACATTTAGAAATGAGGGTTGCAATTCATGGTTTATCCTTAAAGGCGGAATTTTTACCCATTCTTTGGGGTCTTTTTGAAAAACTGCAATCACTAGGGGTGTCAATCTGCTTGACCCCAATTTTGGATCAGCAGCTACGGCAGCTCAGCCCATCCTCCCCTGCCTATCAAATCCTCCAGCGTCCAGAAGACTTCGATGGGCTAGATTTTTTGCTATCCATCGGCGGAGATGGTACCCTTTTGGACTCGGTTTGTGTGGTGGGCAAAAAGGAAATCCCGATTCTTGGACTCAATACCGGTAGACTTGGATTTTTAGCAAATGTGGCTACCGATAAAATCGGAGAGGCAATTGAAGAATTAGCCAGGGGCAATTATCAGATTGAATCCAGGGTCCTGCTCTCCTTGAACAGCTCCAAAAAGCTTTTCCATGGCGCCAATTTTGCCCTAAACGAGTTTACCATCCATAAAAAGGATACTTCTTCCATGATCACGGTACATACCTTCATCGACGGCAAGTACCTCAATTCTTACTGGGCGGATGGTTTAATTGTAGCTACCCCGACAGGATCCACTGGCTATTCCTTAAGTTGCGGCGGCCCTTTAATCACCCCTGGGGCCAAAAATTTTGTAATTACACCCGTAAGTCCACACAACCTGAATGTTCGTCCGATCATCGTGTCCGACGAGGCGGAGATTAGCTTTGAGATAGAAGGGCGTACGGATAAGTTTATGATTTCTTTGGACTCTAGGTCCACCTCGATTGCCTCCGAGGTGAAATTAAGCGTAAAAAAGGAAGCATTCTCCGCTAAATTGGTGAAATTGCCAAGCTATCATTTCTTTGACACCTTACGCCAAAAATTGAATTGGGGTTTGGACCTAAGAAATTGATTGGTATGCCTTTACAAGCTTAACAATTATTAACCCCCAAAATACCAGACCTCGTTTTTTTAGCGTTAGGTAGTTTATAACTTGCATCGTCTTGAAAAAGATCAATTTTAAGATTTTAAGATCCTTGGCACTGGGATGTTTCCTAGTGTGTAGCCCAGTTGCGAAACTTCTTGCACAAAGCTATGAGGTAGGCGGTGGTCTAGGTACTGCAGTCTATTCAGGGGATTTGCTTCGAAAAATTGATGCTGGCCAATCTGGCCTTCAAGGAACGTTATTTGGCAAGAGAAATTTTGACAATGTTTGGAGCTTAAAAGTAGGAGTCAATCTTGCGGAGATCATGGCGGCAGATAGTATCCGTCCGATTGATGCAATGGCCTCACTTCGTCAGGGTCATTTTACAGGTCGCATCACCGAACTCTCTGCAATCATGGAGTTTAACTTCCTCGATTATGTCAACCATAAGAGTGAGTTTAGATTTTCACCCTATGCTTTCTTTGGGATGGGCTACGCTTTTGTAAATGCAGAAGGCCGCATGCATGCTGGAGCCCCTGTAGAAAATTACCAAACTAGAACTGTGGTCATCCCATTTGGGGGAGGACTTAAGTTTCTACTCACAAACCAACTCACCTTAGGAATGGAACTTGGCTTTCGCCCAACCACCTCAGATGCATTGGACCAACTGAGTAGCCCGCTTCCAGCGCTGCCTCGGTACGAGACTCCAATTGGTCCAGATACTAAAGCGCTTCCAGAAAGCCTGAATTTTGGAAATCCCAATACCAAGGATTGGTACTATTTTCTTGGGGTTACGGTCAGCTATACCCTCACCAAGGCTAGGTGCTACACCTATTAATTAATTGGGCAGAGGGAATATTTATTGAAAAAGAAATCCCATTTTTGTACCTCCAAAAAAGTAGGTATTCCAGCCGCTGAAATGAAGGAAAATTTAGACCGAAGCAACTTACCAAAACACATTGCCATCATCATGGATGGGAACGGACGCTGGGCCAAAAAGAAAGGGGCCATGCGTATATTTGGTCACCGAAATGCCATCCAGGCCGTGCGTGAGTCCATTGAAGGTGCCGGAGAGTTGGGGATTCAACACCTTACCCTATTTTCTTTTTCCACCGAAAATTGGTCTAGACCACAAGAAGAAGTTCAAGCGCTGATGCAATTGCTCGTAGAGACAATTGTAGCTGAACTCTCCCAAATGATGAAAAACAATGTTCGATTGAATGCAATCGGAGACATAAAAAGCTTACCCGCCTCTGCCTACCAAAAGTTGACCGAGGTAATGGACCAAACCTCCACCAATACAGGGCTCACCGTTCATTTGGCCTTGAGCTACAGTGGACAATGGGAACTGACTCAGGCAACCCAACGCATTGCTCAAAAAGTCTCTGAAGGCAAAATAAGCCCAGAGGAAATTACCCAAGCCACCCTAGCGGATCATTTAGATACCGCAGGAATCCCAGATCCAGAACTGATGATTCGTACGAGTGGTGAGTTTAGAATTAGTAATTTCTTGCTCTGGCAACTGGCTTACACCGAATTGTATTTTACAGAGGTGTTGTGGCCTGATTTTAGAAAAGAACACCTGTTTGCCGCGATTGAAGATTACCAAAAGAGAGAAAGAAGGTTTGGAAAAACCGGTGAGCAAGTTAAACCCTAAGTATTAATGAAAAGAAGTATACTCATTCTGTTTTGTTTGATTTGGTCGGCAAGTTCTATGGCGCAAATCCGTTTGGGCCAAAGTCGCTATGCCTCCTCCAAGCCAGTCAACATTCTGGAATTGAACTATGCAAAGCCTCAAAAATTTAGAGTAGCCGAGATTAAGGCTGTGGGGCTTTCTACCCTTGACGAAGTAGCCATCATTTCCCTATCGGGCATTAAAGTAGACGATCGAATCGAAGTCCCTGGCGATGCTATTGCTAGCGCACTCAAAAAACTATGGGGCCAAGGCATCATCGGAGACGTCAAAATTTTGGTCACTAAGATTGAAGGAGAGGACATTTACCTGCTCCTTGACTTGACCGAAAGACCACGCTTCTCCCGCGTGGAATTTGAAGGCATCAACAAAACCCAAGAGGGTGAATTACGCGATAAAGTCAATATTAGAGGCCGAGTAGTTCGAGACGACGTACTCAACACAGCTAAACGAAATATTGAAAAATATTACCTCGACAAAGGGTTTCTCAATACCGAGGTAAAAATTATCCAAGACCGTGATACCACCCTACCCAATAGCGTGAAACTACGCTTTGATATCGATCCTAAATCCAAGGTGAAAATCAATGAGATTGCCTTTTATGGGAATGATGAAATCAGCGATCGTGCCTTGAAGGGAAAGATGAAGAAAACCAAAGAGCATGCCCGCGTATCCATCTTTAAAGATGTCTACAGCCGCTTGCTGGATGCAGATGGAAAAAGCCTTACCCGATCCCTCCTTTCCAGTCAGGTGGTGACTTCTGAGCAGGCAAACTCCTACATCAACAAAAATTTCAAGCTCAATTTCTTTAATGGATCCAAATACATTCCCAAAGAATACAGAAGCGATAAGGAAAAAGCAATCTCCTTCTACAACAGCAAGGGATTTCGTGATGCCAAGATCCTAGAGGATTCCATCTACAAATTCAGCGAAGACAAAATCAACATTGACATCTCCCTGGTTGAAGGCAAAAAATACTTTTACCGCAACATCACCTTTACGGGTAACTACATCCACGAAGATGATGTACTACTTGCCAAATTGGGTATCAAAAAGGGGGATGTGTATGACAAAGAAACTTTAGACAAGCGTCTCAACTACGATCCTCAAAAAGGAGATGACGTCAGCTCCTTGTACCAAGACAATGGGTACCTATTTTTTAACATTGATCCAGTAGAAATAAATGTAACCGGAGACTCGATTGACCTCGAAATGCGAATTTTTGAAGGGCCTCAAGTCACCGTAAACAGTGTAGGGATCAAAGGCAATGACCGAACCTCTGACCACGTCGTCATGCGTGAGATCCGTATTCTCCCTGGACAAAAATTCAACCGAAGCTTATTGGTACGTACCATCCGTGAACTTTCTACCCTCGGATACTTTGACCCCGAAAAAATCAATCCAGACCTTCGCCCCAACTTTGAGAGCGCGACCGTAGACATTACTTTCGAGTTGGTTGAACGACCAAACGATCAGATCGAGCTATCCGGTGGCTGGGGTGGATTCTTTGGATTTGTGGGCACCGTAGGCTTGGTGTTCAACAACTTCTCCATCAAAAATATTGGTGACTTTAAGAAGTGGGATCCCCTCCCAGTAGGCGATGGACAAAAGCTATCTGTCCGTGTACAAGCCAATGGGCAGGCGTTCCAAAACTACTCGCTCTCCTTGAGTGAGCCTTGGTTTGGTGGCAAAAAGCCAAATTCCCTAAGCTTTTCTTTCAACCATTCTGTACAACGACAGGTAGACTTCTTCAGCCAAAACCCAAATGGTGGAGATCTAGGATTCTTCAAAATCACAGGGGTGACACTAGGCCTTTCCAAACGAATCACCTGGCCGGATGATTACTTCAGTATCAGTAACTCCCTACAGTTCCAGAATTACGAATTCAACCAATTTGGAACTTCTTTTGGTTTGAGCTACCCTACTGGAAACTCAAAAAGTGTGATTTTGAACACCACTGTGGCTAGAAATAACGTAGACAATACCATCTACCCACGACAAGGGTCCAACATCATCCTGTCCATGAATTTGACTCCACCTTATGCCTCTCTGAACAGGTCATTGAACGAGGAGTCTGGAGATCAGGAAAAATACAAATGGCTCGAATACCACAAGTGGATGTTTGACGCCTCATTCTACACCCCACTCTTTGGGTCGTCCAAGTTTGTCGGAAGTGCACGTGCACACATGGGCTTCCTAGGTTCCTATGGCAACAAGATTGGCATCATTCCTTTGGAGCGTTTTGTGATGGGTGGAGATGGCATGAACTTTAACAACTTCGCCCTCGGTCAGGAGATTGTAGGTTTGAGAGGATATGAAAATCAAACCATCACGCCTGGTCGAAATACAAGAGGCACTGCTGATCCTGATCCTTACGGAGGAGTGGTATACAATAAATATGTGATGGAACTTCGATTCCTAGTATCTCCTAACCCTTCTGCAACCATCTTCTTACTCACTTTTGCAGAGGCAGGCAACAACTGGGGAGATTACAAGGATTTCAACCCTTACGACCTTAAAAAGTCGGCCGGTGTGGGCGCTCGGATTTTCATGCCTGCCTTCGGTCTACTGGGAGTGGATTGGGGATATGGATTTGATGCCATCCCGGGTACGCTTGAGCGAAGTGGTGCACAGTTCCACTTTACAATTGGACAACAGTTCAGATAATCTTTTGGGATTCGCAGCGTTTGTTAATTTATGTTAGGAAAAGCCTAAATTTTGTTCGCTAGAGATCATCCAAAAACAGGAAGAACGCATGAATAAATCATTCAAAATTGTACTTTTACTTTTCATTATCCTGTATTCAGGACCGCTAGCGGCCCAAAAGTTTGGATACATCGATTCTGAATACATTCTCAACAAGCACCCAGATTACAAAGTGGTGCAGGAAGAACTGAAAAAGCTCAGTGAGGAATGGAAAAAAGAGGCACAAAATTTGGATCAAGAGATCAAGGAACTATCCGCTCAGCTGAAGGCTGAAGAAGTTCTGCTCACCGAAGAAATGTACCAAAAGAGAGTAGAAGTAATTAAGATGAAGCAAAAGGCTTCGCAAGAATTTAACAGTAGGGTATTTGGGATTGATGGGATTTATTACCAGAAGCAGGCAGAGTTACTTCAGCCGCTACAATCCAAAATATACGATGCCATCGAACGGGTATCACGCAGAAATAACCTCGCCGTCCTCTTTGACAAGGCAGCAGGTCCCTCTGCAATCATTTACACAGATCCAAGACATGACTATTCTGAGTTTGTCCTGGAAGAATTAGGAATTGAAGACAACAAATAAATACAAACCAAAATGATGAAAGTAAATGTTATCCTAGCAACAATGGCCTTGCTATTGGTAGGGTTCACCGCACAAGCTCAGAGCACTGTAAAAATCGGTTACACCAGCGTAGAATTGATCATGGATTTGATGCCAGAAATGGAGCAAATTGGAGCTGATGTTCAAGATTACCAGACCCAACTCCAAACCAACATCCAAACCAAAGCTGCTGACTTCCAAAAGCAGGTAGAGGCGTACCAAAAAGCTGCTCCTACCATGACTGAAACTGCCAGAGCAGCAAAAGAGCAAGAGTTGACCAAGCTTCGTGACGATGTTCAAAAATACGAGCAAGATGCCCAGACCTCTTACCAAAGAAAATTAAGCGAGCTTTTGGAGCCTGTGCAAACTAAGGTAATCAATGCCATCAATGCCGTAGCAGCAGAGAACAACTACACGCACATTTTCGCTGAAACTGCTGGACAAGCGCCAATCCTTCTTTACACCAAAGAAGAAGATAAATTCACAGAATTGGTTTTGACCAAGTTGGGAATCCCAATTCCTCAGAAGCCAGCTCAGAAATAAAAATTAGACCGGCCCAAGTGGCCGGTTTTTTTATGGCTAAAAAATCTCCCAAAGAAGTCCTACAGCAAAGTCAAGAACCACTCTTGGTTGACTTTTATGCGGATTGGTGTGGGCCCTGCCAAACCTTAGCACCAGTTTTGGATCAGGTGGTTGCTGAGCTAGCCGGCAAGGTTATCCTCTTCAAGGTCAACATAGACAAGCATCCACAGCTTGCACAACAGTTTGCCATACGCTCCATCCCTCACCTCATGCTCTTCAAAAAAGGAAAGATCCTGTGGCGGAAAGGAGGCCTGCTCACCAGCGCAGAACTGCTGAAACAACTCAAGGGATTTGTATAAAAAAAGGGGCATAAGCCCCTTTTTTTTATATGTAGTATTTCAAGCGGATGACCTCTTGTTCAGTTAAGAACCGATAATGTCCTCGCTTCAAATCCTTTTTATCCAACCCCGCATACATTACCCGATCCAAGGCTTCTACTTCGTACCCGAGGTGAGCAAAAATTCGGCGGACAATTCGATTTCTTCCGATGTGGATCTCTAATCCAAGAATATTCCTGTCCTTAGAAAGTACTTGCAAATCATCGACTTTAGCATCGCCATCCTCAAGAGTCAAGCCTTCCAGAATTTCTTCCTCATCCTTTGCCGTCAAGGCCTTGTCCAAGGTGACTTGGTAAATTTTCTTGATCTCATTCGACGGATGCGAAAGCTTGGCTGCAAGCTCTCCATCGTTGGTAAACAACAACAGACCAGTCGTATTTCTATCCAATCTACCCACTGGGAAAATTCGTTCTTCACAAGCATTTTCAACCAACTTCATCACCGTCTTGCGCTCCATAGGATCCTCAGTAGTCGTGATGAAATCCTTGGGCTTGTTTAACAAGACGTATACTGGCTTTTCAGGATTGATTTTCTTTCCCTGAAAGACCACGTGATCGGTCTTTTTTACCTTGTAGCCCATCTCCTTGATCACTTCTCCATTCACTACTACAAGGCCTTTCAAGATCAGCTCATCAGCCTCTCTACGGCTGCAAATACCCGAGTTGGCTACATACTTGTTGAGACGGATAAGATCTTCGGATTCCTTCTTATTCTTTTTTTGAGGAAGGGCATCAAAGTTATAATCCGGGCGATCTGCATTCAACTCTACAAACTTGCTGCGATTCTTGCCAAAGCCTCGCTTTTCACCGCTAGGTTCCGCGCCAAAAGTCTTCGTTTCTATCGCATAAACCGGCTGTTGATCTTTTCCTCTTCCTTTGTAAACTCGCTTCTCTCCAGGCGCTAAACTTTGCTTATCGGAATCGAAATCTTTTTTATACCCCTTTTCCTTCCCGAAGCTATTGCCCTTCGAAAACCCTTCTTTTTTATCCCCTGATTTGTTGCGATCGGAATAGGACTTTTTATCGTTGGAACTACCGCGTTCTGAATATGATTTTTTATCCCCAGGTCTGCTTCGTTCTGAGTAAGGTTTTTTATCTCTAGCTGAAGGGTCAAACTTTTTTTCTCCGCCCTCCTCCTTGTTAAATCGACTGGGCTTTTCTCCAAATGACTTTTTAGAAAAAGATGAAGACTCTTTGCTTTCCCATTTCTTTGGGCCACTGGAATCCTTTCCGGCAAACTTGCTTCCAAAGCCTCTTCTTTCGCGGCTTTCTTCACCAGCCCTAGGGGAGGAAGGACGTTCGCTCCGCTCCTCAGATTGGCCTTTAAAAAATCTTCCTTTGGAAGAATTCGAAGAGGGGGCACCCTCTTTTCCTTTTTTGTCGTAAGGCTTCTTGTCGTCACCAAAAGACTTTCCCCGTCCTCGACCTGCTCCCTCTTCCCGTGAAGCAGAAGCTCCCCTGCCAGTGCGACCTCCTTTAGAGGTTCCTGATCCTTTTTTTTCCTCGCCAAAAAATGGCTTTTTAGGATTGTTTTTTTTCATGCTGTTGCAGCATCACTGCTGTAGTTTTTAAATGAATTTACCTTCTGAATACCAAAGGCTTAAAGTGGGCACAAAGATACATGGAAAGGAATCAATACTGCCCTAAATTTCAAAATATTCCTTACCCTTTGGCTTCGTTTTTATAATAATATTCTGTGGCGTTTCGAACGGAACCCTGTGTAAGAAGTAATTCATTCGCTTTTTCATAGGATACGCCCGTGGCTTCCATGATCATTTTGGTCCCTCGATCTACCAATTTGGCATTGGATAGTTGCATATCCACCATCTTATTTCCCTTGACCCGGCCTAGTTTGACCATCACGGCGGTAGAAATCGTGTTCAGCACCAATTTTTGCGCTGTGCCTGACTTCATTCGTGTACTTCCAGTCACAAATTCAGGACCAACGACCACCTCAAGGGGATGATCTACCGCCTTGCCAAGTGGAGAATCGGGGTTGCAGGAAATTCCTGCCGTAAGTAAACCCATCTCTTTGGCCTTCTTTACGCCCCCCAACACATAGGGAGTACTTCCTGAAGCGGCAATACCAATGACCGTATCCAGGGTTGAAAACCCATAGGCCTGAATGTCCTTCCAAGCCTGCTCCACATCATCTTCGGCATGCTCCACTGCTTTTCGAATCGCTGCATCACCCCCTGCGATAAGGCCAATGACCCAGTCATGAGGTACTCCATAGGTAGGAGGGCATTCGGAGGCATCTAAGATCCCCAATCGTCCACTTGTGCCCGCTCCGATATAGAACAATCGTCCACCTTCACGCATCCGAGGAACAATCTGATCCACCAAGGCAGCGATTTGGTTCAATTTTTCTTTGACAGCTGGGGCTACTTTATGGTCTTCGGCATTGATTTTCTCCACCAACTCTTGGGCAGTCATTTGCTCCAAATTCTCGTAGGTGGAGGCACTTTCAGTTATTTTTTTCATCCCAATTCTTGGTGGTAAAGCGTTAGTCCGGCAATAGGACTTTCCAAAATCATTCCTGCCTGCATGCCTCGATCTGTGGCCGCCTTCCGCAGGATATCTGAATTGTAAAATGCAATAGATCCTACAAAGTGAACCGGCTTAGTTTGAAAATCCGAGTATTTGCACACATGCTTGGTAAAGAAATTTTGAAAAGCATCGTAAAACAAGCCGTAGCAATACGGATTGGATTTGTGCTCGGTAATGAAACGGCAAAAACTTGCCATATACCGGTTGGGGAAAGGCTTTCGATACACCTGCTCCTGAATTCCATATTGGGAGAGCTGAAACCGGTCGATTGCCTCCTGTCGAATGGCGGCAGGCATCTCTTCATGAATGAAGTCTTGCAGAAATTTTCTTCCCACATCACTTCCACCACCTTCATCACCGAGAATGTAACCAGCAGCGGGGCGAGAAGAAATGATGTTTTTACCATCGTAATCACAGCTGTTGGAGCCCGTACCTAGGATACAAGCAATCCCAGGATGATGCCCACAGGTAGCCTTTGCGGCCGCCAAAAGATCATGATCAATCTGAATTTGGGCTGTTGGAAAAATCGCACGGAGTGCTTGTTCTACCTCTACCTTCTTCTCCGGAGCAGCACATCCTGCCCCATAGTAATAGATCTCTTCAATCTCTTGGGAGAGGTTCAACAAAAATTCCTGCTTCAACTGCTCCGTCATCTCGGCTACGCTCAGGTAATAGGGATTAAATCCAATCCCACGAAATTGACTAATTTGGCCATTCCTGTGGATTACCCGCCAATCCGTTTTACTTGAACCACTATCTGCTATTAAAATCATCTGGATGAAGTTGGCCTATGGCCTCAAATTTTTCAAATACTTTTTCCGTATGGGGAGCTTCCCCGAGTTCTTCTGTCAAATCTTGCCCTGCCCAATGCTCGTAATGTTTCCCATTTTTCCACAATTTGGATTGGGTAACATCGTAAATGACTCCTTTGAAGGCTACCCATATTTCAGGCTTATCCTGACCATTTCGCAAGGCAAGTTGCTGACGGGTATAGCGATTCATCAATAGAGCTTGATTTGTGCAGTGACCCAACGCTCGGGAATCTCTCCCTGCTGGGCTTGTTGGTAATCTGCATAGCTACAAGGAACAATACTCACCCGTTCAAATCGGCTGGCATCATTGT
>Ga0315907_10008111_pt1 | contig 10829 bp, 10 predicted proteins | sample LakEriMetagenome_3_FD_203525 | JGI IMG/M metagenome (GOLD analysis project Ga0315907, IMG submission 203525) | Freshwater fungal communities from buoy surface, Lake Erie, Ohio, United States - Buoy 12 MA123 | ecosystem: Environmental > Aquatic > Freshwater > Lake > Lake biofilm | place: USA...
CTGAGGATCTCCTACTATGCCACGCGTCAAGTCCAACGTCGTTCGTCTCAAGCGCAAGAAGCAGATCCTCAAGCACGCCAAGGGCGCCTTCGGTGGCCGCTCGAAGCTCTGGAAGGCCGCCAAGGAAACCGTGGAGCGTGGCTGGCGCTACGCGTACCGTGACCGCAAGGCCAAGAAGCGCGACTTCCGTCGCCTCTGGATCGTGCGTATCAACGCGGCCGCGCGCATGCACGACATGTCGTACAGCGCCTTCATCAACGGCCTCCATGCGGCCGGCCTCGAAGTCGACCGCAAGGTGCTCGCCGACCTCGCCGTGCGTGAGCCCGAGGCCTTCGCGGCCATCGCGGCGCAGGCCCGCAAGGCGCTCGACGCGAAGGTCGCGGCGTAACTCCGACGGCTTTACGGCGCGCCACGCGGCGTGCCGAGTCGGTTAAGTTGGAGGGCCGGCGTCGCGAGACGCCGGCCCTTCGTGCTCCCGCATCCGAATCCCCTCGTGATCCTCTCCGATTACCTCGCCCAGGCCGACGCACTCGCGCAGGAGTGCCGGGCGCTGCTCGATGGGCTCGCGCCCGCCACGCGGCTCGATGTCGCCAAGGGCCAGCTGAACGCGCTCAAGGACGAGCGTCTCGCCACGCTGCAGGGCGCCCTCCGGGCCCTCCCCGCCGAGGACCGCCGAGCCGCCGGGACGGCGTTCAACACGCTGAAGACGAGCATTCAGGACGCCCTCGATGCCTTCGCCGCCCGACAGGCGGCTGCCGGTGGCGGACAGCGTTTCGACGGGACGATGCCGGCGCGCCGCGCGTGGCGCGGCTCGCTGCATCCGGTCACGCTCGTCATTGACGAGATCTGCGAGATCTTCCGCGAACTCGGCTTCACCATCGCCCTCGGTCCCGAGGCGGAAACGGAGTGGTACAACTTCGGTGCGCTCAACTTCCCGGCCGATCACCCGGCCATGGAATTGCACGACACGTTGTACCTGGGGGATGACACCCTGCTGCGCACCCACACATCGCCAGTGCAGGTACGTACGCTGCAGCGCTTTGCGCCGCCCGTACGCGTGCTGGCGCCAGGGCAGGTGTATCGCCGTGACTTCTTCGATGCCACGCACGCGCCTGCCTTCATGCAGCTCGAAGGGCTGGCCGTCGACGAGGGCGTGAGCTTCGTGGACCTCAAGGCCACGCTCGCCGAGTTCGCCCGGCGCTTCTACGGCGCGTCGCGGCGGGTGCGATTCGGGCCGTCGTACTTCCCGTTCGTCGAACCCGGCGCGCAGATGGACGTCGAGGTCGACCTTGGCGACGGCAAGGGGCTCCGCTGGGTGGAGATTCTGGGGTGCGGGATGGTGCACCCCAACGTCATCGAGGCGGCCGGCATCGACAGCGAGACGTACACGGGCTGGGCCTTCGGCATGGGCCCTGCGCGCATCGCCATGTCGCGGTACGGCGTGAACGACATCCGCATCCTCTACGACTCCGACGTCCGCTTCCTGGAGCAGTTCGCTCGATGATCGTCTCGCACGAGTGGCTCAAGCAGTTCGCCTCGCACGCGCACACCGCACAGGACATCGGTGAGGCGCTCAGTCGCCATTGCGTCACGCTCGACAACATCGAAACGCTCGGCGCCCACCTGTCGACATTCGTCGTGGCGCAGGTGGTCGAGGCCGGTCGCCATCCGAACTCCGATCACCTCTGGGTCACCAAGGTCGACGACGGCAGCGGCACGCTCCTCGAGGTGGTCTGCGGCGCGCCAAACGTCGTGGCCGGGCACAAGTACCCGTTCGCGCGCACCGGGACCGTGATGCCGAACGGCCTCAAGATCGAGAAGCGCAAGATTCGGGGCGAAACCTCCAACGGCATGCTCTGTTCGGCGCGCGAGCTCGGACTCGGCGAAGAGCACGACGGCATCCTCACGCTCGACACGGAGGCCGTGCCCGGCACGCCGCTGCTCGAGGTGCTGCCGGTCGCCGATGCGCGTCTCGATCTCGATGTGCTCCCCAACCGCCCCGACCTGCTCTCGCACCTGGGCGTCGCGCGTGAGGTCAGCGCCATCACGGGCGCTCCGCTCCGCGCCGTCCCGGCTGATCTCGAGATGTCTGCGTCCACGCTCGAGGCCAAGTACGGGGCGACCATGGTGCAGGGCGAGCACGCCGCCGTCACGCTCGCCGATACCGCGGCGTGCCCTCGCTACGTGGCCGTCGTCATCCGCGGGGTGCAGGTGGGGCCGAGCCCCGCGTGGCTGACGCAGCGCCTTGATGGCATCGGCGCCCGCAGCATTTCCAACGTCGTCGACGCCACGAACTACGTGCTGCACGGCTTCGGACAGCCGGTGCATGCGTTCGATCTCGCGAAGCTGGCCGACCGGAGCATCGTGGTGCGCGCGACCCGCGAAGGCGAGGCGATCGTCACGCTCGACGGCACGGAGCGCCCGCTGGCGGCCGGCACCACGTGCATCTGCGACGGCGCGGCCCCGGTGGCCCTCGCCGGCGTCATGGGCGGCCTGCACAGCGAAGTGACTGCCACGACGACCGACGTGCTGCTCGAAGTTGCGGTGTTCGATCCGCGCTTCGTGCGTCGGGTGCGCAAGGCGGTCGGTCTCAACACCGATGCCAGCTATCGGTATGAGCGCGGCATCGATGCCGGCAACACGCAGGAGATCGCCCGGCTGGCGGCGGCACTCATCACGCAGGTCGCGGGCGGCGAGGTCGTGGAGGTGCTCGACGTGGGTACGGCGCCAGCACGGCGTGCGCCGGTGATGCTGCGGCCGGCCCGACTGGCGCGCCTGCTCGGCATGGCGGTGCCCACGGACGAGATCGTGCGTCGCCTTACTGCGCTGGGGTGCGCCGTCACGATGCACGAGGACGCGATGGCGGTGCTGGCGCCGACCTGGCGGCACGATCTGCTGCTCGAAGTCGATCTTATCGAGGAAGTGGCGCGGCTCGTGGGCTTCGATGCCCTGCCCGATGAACTGCGCCCGTTCCGTCCCGGAACGGCGCCCGATCATCCGCTGCATCTGGCATCCCGTCGGGTGCGCGACCTGCTCGTCGGAGCCGGGCTCGCCGAGACGCGGCCGATGCCGTTCACGGCCACCGGTGGGGAAGAGTCGCCGCGTGTCCGGAATCCGCTCGCGGAGGACGAGCCGTATCTGCGCGCCACGGTCCTCGACACGCTGGCCCGTCGCGCCGAGTACAACCTGTCGCGCATGCAGGGCAACCTGCGGTTGTTCGAAATCGGCAACGTGTTCATCCCGCGTGCGGGGCGTCTGCCGCGCGAGGAAATGCGCGTGGGCGCGCTGCTCATGGGGACACGTCGGCCGGCGCACTTCACGGATCCGAATCCCCCCGCGTTCGACGTGTGGGACGCCAAGGAGCTCGCGGAGCGTCTCGCTGCCGCGGCATTTCCCGGGCGTCCGGTGCGCTTCGAGCAGGCCGAGGCGTCCGTGGCCTGGGTCGTTGCGGTTGAGGGGCTCGGCCCGGTCGGACGGGTGGAGGCCATTGCGCTCGATCGCCCGGTGTGGGCGAGCGAAGCGTGGGGGGTCGAGTTCACGCTCGGTGAATTGTCGTCCGACGACATCGCACCGCCGCGGGAGCACGCACACGCCCCGGCGGAGCGCGAGTCGGGGGCGAACCGGGCGGTGCGCTTTGCGCCGCTCCCTACCACCCCCGCGGCGGAAATCGATCTGGCGTTGCTGGTGCCGGACGGTACCCCGGCCGCGACCGTGGAGGCGGCACTCCGCACGGCTGGTGGCGAGTTGCTCGAGCGGGTGGAGCTCTTCGACGAGTTCCGCGGCGCCGGTATCCCGGCCGGCTTGCGGAGCCTCGCGTGGCGGTTGACGTGGCGCCATCCGGAGCGCACCCTGCGGGACAAGGAGATCGAAGGGCGCCGGGCCCGCCTCCTCGACATGCTCGACAAGGAACTGGGTATCCGTCCTCGTGCGTCCTGAAACCGCGGCCTTTCGCGAGCTCGATACGCTCGTTCGAAATCTGAGCGACCAGCTGGCGGGCTTCCGCCGGCGGGCGCTCGCCGCGGAAGCGCGTTCGCGTGAGCTGGAGCAGATCCTGGCCGGGATGACCGGCAAGCTCGACGAAGTCCGGCAGCACGCGGAGGACACGCAGGCCTCCCGCGACGCTGCCCTGGTGCAGGCCCGCACCCTGGAGGCCCAGCTGGTGGCCGCCCGTGCGGAGGTGCAGCGGGTGCAGACCGCGTTCGCCGAGGTTTCGGCCAAGGCGACGCCGGAAGCGCGGGATCAGGAGCTCGCGCGGGAGAACGACCGTCTGCGTACGCGGCTGGAGGCGGCGCGGGAGAAGACCACCCAACTCACGGAGCGCGTGCGGTTCCTCCGGCAGCAGACCCAGCTGGGGGCCGATCGATGATGGACCAGCGGACCGTGGTGAAGGTGCGGATCATGGGCGAGGAGTACACGCTTCGCACCGAGGCGTCCCCGGAGCACACGAAAGCGGTGGCGGACCATGTGGATCGGACCATCCGGTCGATCCTCAACGGCAGCTCCACCATGGAGACGCAGAAGGCGGCCATCCTCGCGGCGCTGCAGATCACCGACGACCTCTTCCGGGAGCGGATGGCGCTCGAGGGCGTCACGGGCGAAATGCGTCAGCTGGCCGCCGATATCCGTCCGCTGCTGCCACCGGCCAAGCGCGGCGAGGACGTCGGCGCGGCGTGACGCGTGGGCCCCGTTGCGGCCCTTTCCGTCGGTCCGTACGTTCTTCGGAACGGCCTCCGGTCGGACCGTCCCGGTCGGGCGCGCGCAGCGCGCTGCCTGATCGGACGGCCAGTGGCGGGCGCCCGATCGATAGATCCAGCGGTTCACGATCCAACCCGCGCGTGCGCGGTGGAGCATAGATCCCCATGGGAGAGATTCCCCTTGCGGCGCTCATGGGCGCCGTGGGCGTTGTCGCGGCTGTCCTGAGCTTCGTGGTCGGACGAAAGTCCGGCCGCAACGCCGAGATCGCGGCGCAACAGCGCGCCAAGGCCACCGCCGAGGAGACCGCATCGCGCGTACTCGATGAAGCGCGGCGCGAGGCCGAGAACATTCGCAAGGGCGCCGTGGTGTCCGGGCGCGAGGAAGTGCTGCAGCTGCGCGAGGCGCACGAGCAGGACGTGCGCAAGCGCCGCGTTGAGATCGAACGTGAGGAGAAGCGCGTGGTCGAGCGTGAGGCCCAGCTCGACCGGGCCCGCGAGTCGCTCGAGGGGCGCGAGCAGGAATTGCAGCGACGCGGCAGGGAACTCGGCACGCGCGAGGAGGCCGCCGGATCGCGGGAGCAGGAGTTGGAACGACTGATCGCCGACGAGCGGCGTCGCCTCGAGCAGCTTGCCGGCTTGAGTGCCGACGAGGCGAAGGCCGAGCTCGTTCGGCGCCTCGAGGATGAGGCGCTGGCCGACGCGGCCAGCCGGTTGCGCGAGATCCGCGAGTCGGCCAAGCGGAACGCCGATCGGGAAGCGAAGAAGATCGTGGCGCTCGCGGTGCAGCGGGTCGCGGCCGAGACCACGGCGGAGAGCACCGTCTCGGCGGTTTCGCTGCCGAATGACGAGATGAAGGGACGGATCATCGGGCGCGAGGGCCGGAACATTCGCGCGTTCGAACTCGCCACGGGCGTCGACGTGATCATCGATGACACGCCCGACACGGTGGTGGTGTCCTGTTTCGATCCCGTGCGTCGCGAGACCGCGCGCCTTGCCCTCGAGAAGCTGGTCAGCGATGGCCGCATTCATCCTGGGCGCATCGAGGAGGTCGTGGCCAAGGCACGCAAGGAGGTCGAGGCCGCGATCATCGAGACCGGCGAACAGGCCGCCTACGATGTGGGCATCACCGGGCTCCATCCCGAGCTCGTGAAGCTCATCGGGCGCATGCGGTGGCGCACGAGCTATGGCCAGAACATCCTTGCCCACAGCAAGGAAGTGGCGTGGCTCGCGGGGATGATGGCCGCCGAACTCGGCCTCGACGTCCAGCTCGCCAAGCGCGGAGCGCTGCTGCACGACATCGGCAAGGTGCTCACCCACGAGCACGAGGGCACGCATGTGCAGCTCGGCGTCGAGGTGGCCACGAAGTACGGGGAAAACCCGCTCGTGGTGAACTGCATCGCGGCGCACCACGATGACGTGCCGCACGAAAGCGAGGTGTCGGTGCTCGTGCAGGCGGCCGACGGGATCTCGGGGTCGCGGCCGGGCGCACGGCGCGAAGCCTTCGAAACGTACGTGAAGCGCCTCGAGGGGCTCGAGCGTATCGCGTCGAGCTATCGGGGCGTGGAGCGGGTCTTCGCCATTCAGGCGGGGCGTGAGGTGCGGGTGGTGGTCACGCCCGAGCAGGTGGACGATGTGCGCATGGCGGCGATGAGCGAGGAAATCGCCCGTCGCATCGAGTCGGAGTTGCAGTACCCCGGCCAGATCAAGGTCGTGGTCATCCGTGAAAGCCGGGCGGTGGACTTTGCGCGCTGAATTGATCGATGGAAAGGCGATTGCGGAAACGATCCGCAACGAGGTGGCCGCCGAGGTGGCCGCGCTGGCTGCACATGGCATCGTGCCCGGGCTCACGGTGGTTCTCGTCGGCGACGACGCGGCCAGCGCCACGTATGTCGGGGCGAAGGAGAAGGCCTCGAAGGCGGCGGGGATGCATGGCGAGACCATCCGCTTGCCGGCGTCCACCACGCAGCCCGAACTGCTGTCGTTGGTGGAGCGGCTCAATGCCGATCCGGCGGTGCACGGGATTCTCGTGCAGATGCCGCTGCCGCCGCACATCGATCCCGACACGGTCATCCGGCACATCCTCCCCGAGAAGGACGTCGACGGCTTCCACCCGGTCAACGTCGGCAAGCTGCTGATCGGCCACACCGACGGGTTCGTGTCGTGCACGCCGGCCGGGGTGATCGAGCTGCTGGTGCGCAGCGGCGTGGACACGCGTGGCGCCGAGGCGGTGATCGTGGGACGCAGCAACATCGTGGGCAAGCCGATGGCCGCGTTGCTGGTGCAGGGGCGGGCGGGTGGCGATGCGACGGTCACCGTGTGTCACAGCCGGACGAAGGACCTCGCGTTCCACACGCGTCGGGCCGATATCCTCATTGCCGCGATCGGTCGTGCCGAGATGATCACCGGCGAGATGATCAAGCCGGGGGCGGTGGTGATCGACGTGGGGATGAACACCAAGCCCGATGCCACCAAGGCTAAGGGGACACGGTTGTGTGGTGACGTACACTTCGAGAGCGCGGTGGAGGTCGCATCGAAGATCACCCCGGTACCGGGAGGCGTCGGTCCGATGACCATCGCGATGCTGCTGCGCAACACCGTGCGCGCCGCCGAACGCACCCGATCCGCCTGAGGACGCGCTGACGATGGCCTCGCGTCGCACCAGCGGTTTCGGGCCGTCGGTGCCCGCCGATGCCTCGCCCGGCAGCGCGCCGGAGTCGGCGATTGCCGTGCACACCCTCACCACGGCCGCGCGTGACCTCATCGAGGGCGCGTTTCCGGCGCTCTGGGTCCGGGGTGAGGTGAGCAACTTCAAGGCGCATCGCAACGGGCACTGGTACTTCTCGCTCAAGGATGCGGACGCGCAGATCAACTGCGTGATCTGGAGCTCGGCCGCACGGCGCATGCCGGCGCCGCCCGACGACGGGATGCAGGTGCTTGCGCTCGGGCAAATGACCGTGTGGCCGGTACGCGGGGACCTGCAGTTCTCCGTACGGGCTCTCGAGGCGGCCGGCGACGGGTTGTGGCGCAAGGCGCTGGAACAGACGCGGCTCCGCCTCGAACGGGACGGCCTGCTCGATCCCGCCCGCAAGCGGCCGCTGCCGGCATTTCCCCGCCGGATTGCCGTCATCACCAGCCCGGATGGGGCGGCGATGCATGACATCATCACGGTGGCTCGCGGCCGGAGTGCCGATGTGGAGCTGGTGATCGTGCCGGCCAAGGTCCAGGGGGAGGGGGCGCCCGAGTCATTGGTCGCCGCCATCGGGCAGGTGGGCCGGTGGCGGGATGCCGATCTGCTGATCATCGGGCGCGGCGGCGGTTCCCGGGAGGACCTCTGGGCCTTCAACGACGAGCGCGTGGCGCGCGCGCTGGCCGGGTGTCCGATCCCCACCATTTCGGCGGTGGGGCACGAGGTCGACGTCAGCATCTGCGACCTCGTGGCCGACGTGCGTGCGGCGACGCCCTCGGCCGCCGCTGAGGTGGCGGTGCCGTCGCGCCGTGAGGTGATCGCCCGCGTGGAGGCGCTCGGCAAGCGCCTGGCGGCCGCTGCCCGCCGGCGCGAGGACCGGGCCGTGGCCTCGCTCGGGCAGGTGCAGAAGCGACTCGGGCTCGCGGCCCAGCGCCTCGTCGAGCGCCGGCGCTCCCGCATCGAACTGCTGGCCGGGCAGTTGCAGGCGCTGTCGCCCCTGAGCACCCTCGCCCGCGGGTTTGCGGTGGCGCGAACGCCCGGGGGCGCTACTTTGAGCAGCTGGAATCATTTTGCCCCCGGCGCGCCGTTCGACCTGTGGCTGCGCGACGGCATCGTGTCGGCGACGGCCGGTGATCGCCGCCCGCTGCCCGAGGGCATCCGGCCCGTTCCCGCAGTGATGGACGAAACGCCCAACCCTGACCGCGCATGACCGAATTCACCTTCGAGCAGTCGCTTTCGCGCCTCGAGGAGATCGTGCGGGTGCTCGAGCGGAACGACCTCGACCTCGACCAGTCGTTGCGACTGTTCGAGGAGGGGATCGGCCATCTGCGGACCGCCGGCGCGGCACTCCAGACGGTCGATGCCCGGGTGCAGCAGCTGGTCGAGGCGGCCGACGGGTCCTTCTCCGTAGTCGATCTGGGAGCCTGACGCATGACCGTCACGGGAACCTCGGCGATCCCCGAGAACACGGCGCGTTCGTTCGCAGCCGAGCGGGTGGCGGTGCAGCGCGCCCTCGATGGGTTTTGCGCGCGCTGGCTGGGGGACGTGGCGCCGATGACGGCCGAGGCGATCCGCTACGCGCTGCTCGGCGAAGGGAAACGCCTGCGCGCCATCCTGCTGCTGGAGGCGTACCGGGCCTGTGGCGGTACGGGCGACGCGCTCGACCTGGCCGCGTCCGTCGAGGTGGTGCATGCGTATTCACTCGTGCACGACGACCTCCCCTGCATGGACGACGATGACGTGCGCCGCGGCCGGCCGACCGTGCACCGCGTGTACGGCGTACCGGTGGCGACCGCCGCCGGGCTCGCAATGGTCCCGCTGGCGGCCCGCTGCGCATGGCATGCGTCGAAGGCACTCGGATTGTCCGATACCGTGGCGGGGGACATCGTCCGCGACCTCATGAACGCCTCGGGGGCGGGCGGCATGATCGGTGGCCAGCTGCTCGATCTCGAGGGCGAGGGGGTTCATCTCACCCTCGAGGCGCTGGAGCGGGTGCATCGGCTGAAGACCGGAGCCCTCATCATGGCCTCGGTCTCGCTGGGCGCGCGCGCCGCACTGGCACCGGCTGCGCGCCGCGACGCCCTTGCCCGCTACGGGGCGTCCATCGGTCTGGCGTTCCAGATCGCCGACGACGTGCTCGACATCACGGCCACCACCGACCAGCTGGGGAAGACGGCGGCCCGTGATCTCGACCTCAACAAGAGCACCTACCCGGCCTTGCTCGGCGTCGAGGGAGCGATCGAGCGCGCCGTTGCGTTGGTCGAAGATGGATGCGCGGCACTGCAGGAGGAGGGGTTGCTGACCCCCACCCTCGAGCAGCTGGCGCGGTACATCGTGGCGCGCCGGTCCTGAGCACGGCGTTCCCATCGCGATTTCCCGAGTTGTCTCCTCGTTCGAGCGCGGTTTCCGCTTTCCTCCTGGTATCCCATGTCCCTTCTCGAAGGCATCAACTCACCGGCCGACGTCCGTCGCCTCTCCCGCGACGAACTGCGCACGCTCGCGCAGGACATGCGTGACCGCCTCATCGACGTGTGCTCGCGGACCGGCGGTCACATCGGGGCCGGCCTGGGTGTCGTCGAACTGACGATCGCCCTCCATGCCGTGTTCGAGACGCCGACCGACCAGATCGTGTGGGACGTCGGGCATCAGGGCTACCCGCACAAGCTGCTGACAGGGCGCAACGATCGCATGGAGACGCTGCGCCAGGAGGGTGGCCTCTCCGGCTTCCTCAAGCGCACCGAGAGCGAGTACGACGCCTTCGGCGCCGGCCACGCGGCCACCGCGATCTCCGCGGCGCTGGGCATGGCCGCCGGACGCGACGTGATGGGCGAGTCGTTCAAGGCGGTCGCGATCATCGGCGACGGCTCGCTCGGCTCCGGGCTCGCCTACGAGGGGCTCAACAACGCCGGCCACTCCGATCGCGACATCATCGTCGTGCTCAACGACAATGAGATGTCGATCGCGCCGAACGTGGGCGCGATGCACAAGTATCTCACGAGCATCCAGCGCAATCCGCTGTACAACCGGTTGCGCTCGCGCATCGGCGACATCGTCGATCATGCACCGCAGCCGTTCCAGTCGGCCGGGACGCTCCTGCGGAAGTGGGAGGAGAGCGTGAAGTCGTTCCTCACGCCGGGCGTGCTCTTCGAGGAGCTCGGTTTCCGCTACTTCGGCCCCATCGACGGGCACGACATCGATGCGCTGATGGACACGTTCGCCGCGGTGCGCGACATGAACACGCCGCGCCTCGTGCACGTCATCACGCAGAAGGGGAAGGGGTTCCCGGCCGGCGAGCACGGCGAGAAGTGGCACGCGCTGCCCCCCGGTCACGATCCGTCGACCGGCAAGCAGATCACCGTGTCGGCCGGCAACCCGGCGTACACGGCCGTGTACGCCAAGGGACTCATGGAGCTGGGGGCGGAGCGCCGCGATGTCGCCGTGATCACCGC
>Ga0315907_10008112_pt1 | contig 10829 bp, 2 predicted proteins | sample LakEriMetagenome_3_FD_203525 | JGI IMG/M metagenome (GOLD analysis project Ga0315907, IMG submission 203525) | Freshwater fungal communities from buoy surface, Lake Erie, Ohio, United States - Buoy 12 MA123 | ecosystem: Environmental > Aquatic > Freshwater > Lake > Lake biofilm | place: USA...
CATAGCTTGCATAGCAGGTTCTGCTACTTTTGGTATACCTTGTGGGAAACCTTTCTTAGCTTCTTGTGCTAATGCTAATTGAGCTAACTTAACATTATAGTTTCTAAGCATTAACTCAGCTGTCTTACGGTCAATTTGATCAGAGTTTGGATCCTGAAGTATTTTTCTATACTTTTCAAGATCATAACTTTTAGCTAATTCAGCCGGAGTATACCCAGATTTTCTCATGGGTTTATTGAACATAGCCAATATATTAGGATCCTTAATCTTCATAGATTTAGTATCACTATATATAAAGCTATCATCTGGTAGGTTAAGTGGTACACCACCTTGTGAGTGTCTTGGGCCTTTTATAATTTTGTGTTCTGGAAAACCATCACCATTAATATCTCCAAATACAGTTTCTCCACCTTCAGCTTCTAAGTTTGCTTTATCTCTTGGAACTGCAGTAATATACTTTGATTCCTTAAGATCAGGAGTTCCTATATAGGAATTATAATCTGCTCCACCAAAAGCTGGTACATCATTGAATAAAGAACCTCTTACTTGGTATCCGGTTCTTGCCTTTGGCATTTTTTTAATTTTTACTTTGTAGTACATAATACAAAATTATAAATATTCTAACTCACCACCTGCAGCTAAGAACTCTCTAATTTGTTTCTCAGACATGTAAGTGACTTTTTCACCACCTTTTTTTGCAACTTGGAATGGCTCCTCTACATCTTCACTTTCAGGATAATATGGATATGGTTCATTTATCATCACATCATCATTCATGTTTGGTTCACCACCTTCTTGTTTCAACAAGAAAGCAGGATTCATATATACTGATGAATAATATTTTTCTAAAGCCTTTTTACGTTCATACTCATCATAAGCCCTGTTGTATTCTTCTTGAAGAGCTTTATCTGCTTTATTTCTGAATCCTTTAAATTCTATTCTTCTTCCTTCTTCCTGAGCTCTTTCAATTTCACCAGGGTAATAAGCATCACCTCCTTGATATCCTTCCATCTCTGCTTCATCATATCCTGAAAACTTTCTGATTAATTTATCTTGTAATGTGTAAGGATCTCTAGGAGCTAGATAAGCCTCATTATATTTTTCAATAGTAGGTAAATTTATATATCTAGTGTCTCCCCATTTAAGCAAAGATCCACTGTGTCCAGGTTTTCTGAATGTTGGAAGTCTATATGTTAAACCGGAATGTTCCCAATTAATTCTTCTTTTATAGTCATCATGCCAATCCATACCTTTAAATGGAACAGGATATTCTGGAGGTAAATTTTCTTCATATTCCATTAATTCTAGTTCATCTTTAGGTTTGTCTAAAACAATTGGCTTAATTGGTAATCTATCTATTACAGGTCTTTCCTCATAGATAGGTTCAATAACTTTTTTTACTTCACCAGTTTTATCATCTATACTTATTACTTCTTTTTCCCCAACTTGAATTGTATCTTTTGGTAAAGGTTTAATTTCTACTTTTTCTTTAACTGTAGGTTTAGAATCTTTTTTAGTCTCTGGTTTAGGTTTTACTGATTCTTTTTTATCAGGTTCCAACAATCCTAATCTTTTTAATTTTGCTTCAGGAATCCCTTGCCTACCATATTTTTTAAATCTCCTTCTTACTTCATCATCTGTAAGCATATCTCCTGGCTTAACAGCAACAGGATCATAGTAAGGAATCATAGTTTCATAACCTTTTAACTTTTCTGTAACTTCATGCTCTCTTCTTAATTTTGATAAATAACCAAGTATTTCATTTTTACTAAAACCATTTTTCTTACCCCAATTTACCCAATTTTCTATAGATCTAGAATCTCCAGTTATATAATTTAGTTTTCCTTTAAAAACTAAGTTATTAGATTTATCAATAATTTGTTTATCTTTTTTTGACAAATTATCAGCTGCATGATAAGGAGAATAAGTTTTCATACCTTGTGGTCTTATTCTTCTATCATATCTTAAAGCAGGTGCATTTGGATCTAACATTCCAGTAATCATATCTGTTAAATATGATATATCTTTATCTTTATTTGTTCTAACTAAATTTTGTAATTGTTTAAACTTAGCTTGTTCTTCTTTTGACCAAGCACCTGGTCCAAATTTTGTAGGTTTATATTCTAATATATCTTTTTGTGTTTGCTTTATTTGTAAATCATTTGCATGTTGTTCTTCTAGATTTTTTCGTTCATTCATCCAATCCATATCAAAATGCATTTGTCTAGCTGCTTGTTTTGGATCATAATAAGGTTTAAGTTTATCATAGTATGCTTGTTGTTCAAGTGAGTTTTTATATATTGCCAAACTATCATTACGTGAAGCAACATCTTTTACATCAACACATCTACCATTAACCATTACTTGCCCTTGAGGACATCCTTTACTACCACCCTTTGCAAACTGACCACCATATTTACCATATGATGAAAAACCACTTCTATCTTGACCTTGCTGATCAAATCTAAACTGACCTAATTGTGAACCTAAGTCAACCCAATCTCCGCGGTGTTTATCAACTTGTTTGCCAAAAAGATTATCAGATGTATACTCATCATACATTTGTCTTTCAATTGCATTTTGTTGACCTCTGTTTATAAAACCTGCCGCTCCTTTTATACCCATGTTTAAAACATTATTGAAAACTTCTCCATCAAAGTTTTTCATTTTTTTAGCTTTAAACTGAGCACCAACTAATTCAGGTTGTTTATCTTTTTCTTTAGATAAATCTTTAACACCTTTATTTTCATAAGCCGTACCATCTGCATTAAAATGCATTCCTTCTTGACCTGTAAGATTATTAGTTCCAGAATAAGCCATAGGATTATTAGTACCTATACCTTGAGTATTTTGTTGAAATGTAGTTGCTGCAGTTGCTGCTTGATTACTTGGTACAACTTCACCTGCAAAGTTTTTACATAAACCTGATTGAGGATCTTTCATTGATCCTGGAGGACATTGTGATTTAAACTGATCAAATGCTGGTTTAGTTCCTAAAAGTGTAGGACCACCTGGATTATACTGAGGAATACCACCTTCTCTTTTTTGATTAGCACCTGAAAGTTTAGCTCCAAACATTTTCATTCTAGTACCTAATCCTACATTGTCTTTATTAAACTGACCTGCAATAAAAGGAACATTGCCTTCAGGATTTCTAGCTACTTTTCTTTGATTTCTCTGCATCTCTCTTTCACCTTGTCTGACAGCTCTTCTTGCAGCTCCAGACATTCCAGATGTATCTGTGTTATATCCTGTATCTTGTTTTTGTCTGATGTTCTCCATTTGGTTCTCAATCATACCGGCATTTGCATTATGATAATGCATTTGACCATCAGAACCTTTATACATTGTTCCAGCATTAAATGTACCAATGCTTCCTGGTGTTTGATAGTATTCAGTCCATTCTTTTGGTCTTCTACCAATCATACTTGTTTTAGTCACTTGAGTTGCAACGGGTCTTGCTCCCTGTAATGAACCTAAGTAAGGATTATTTGTACCAGCATAAAAAGGAAGATTTTGTTGTTGTTTCCAAGAACCTGCATAACCAAATACTGGATTCCATGGAACTAATACATTTCTTAAACCTCTTGCAACCCTACCTCTTCTTGCTTCAGGTAAGTCAGATTCAGTAAGATCTTCATCATATGGATCATTAACATTTTTTGCCATTTGCGGATCCATAGCTTGACCATACATAAATTTAGCTAATGTATCTGTGTCAGCTGTAAGAGATCCTCCAAACTGCATTCCTGGTATTAATCCTTCTTCTACAGCTTCTCTATCTGAATATGGTGGGATGTATTCATCTTCTATATACTCTTCTGGTAATCTTTCATTATCTTCATCTCCATATCTATCAGATGGTAAATAAACTACTCCTTTAGCATTGTTTATCAACTCAGACTCCATTGCTTGGTCCTCGGCACTTTTTCTGTAACCTAAACCAAGAGCGTATCTTTTAGGTCTACCAAATATATCAGTATCATATACTTCTATATTAGGCATAAGATCTTTACTATGTACTACCGGTGTTTGTAATTGAGTATAGTATCTCATCATGTCAGGATAAGATATAGCACCCGGATTAGGCATACCAGCATACATATCATAAAATCCTGCAAAACCAGAATAAGGCATTCGCACTTTTGCATCATAAGATGAACCTGGTCTCCCCATTGCTCTTTGAGCTCTCATGATTGATTTATAGATTTTTCTATAATCTCTTGGAGTAATAGCCATACCTCTTCTAGCTTGAGGTTGATCAGTAGGTGCAGGTTGATTACTAGGTGCTTTTTGTCCAGTTACCTTATTCATTACATCTTGTAACATTGGATCACCGGTTTTTTTCATTTGATCAAACCATTCATTTATCTTGGCTTCATTAGCACTACTTTTTACAGACTGTATAAAGTTTGATTTTTTATCTTTTACACTACCTTTAAGGTCATCCATTTGGCTAGCTTGTGGTGTATGTTCAATTTGATCACCTTGACCACCTTCTGCTTTTTTAAGCATAGACATTACATTCTTAACAAAGCTTTTTTTAGAATGTGCTCCACCATGTCTATACTCTGGTTCTGTTGATTCTGGTTCTGTATATGGTTGTAAATAATTTATTGATTCATCTCCTGATATAGGTTGATAATTATATAAATAATCTTCTACACCAGGAAATGTAATATTTTGCATTCCCGGAGCTTCTTGAATTAATGAATCAATATCTCCTGTGTATTCTTCTTGATCATCATTTACAGATTCTTGATTTTCATATTGATTCATTATAGCTTGAGAATAATCAGAATCATCTTCACTCTCACCACCTTCTGCCATAAACATAGGTCCACCATACTTATATCCTAGATATGATCTATCATCTGTTTCATCTGCAAACTCTTGTTCATCACCTGGTTGCATTGCAATGTCCATAGACTGTTGCTCATATTGATTCATTTGCTCTGCATCATCATCTGCTGCTTGATTTGCTGCAGCATTTTCATCTGCACCTTCTTGAGCAAGATTTTCTTGACCAGTTTCTTGTTTAAACTGATTGGTTCTAGTTTGTTCATTTTCAATTTCTGATTCAAGATCATCAAACTGTCTTTTTACACTTTGCGGATCAATCTCTCCATTTTGAATCATTATTGAATAAACCTCAGATAAAAGTTCTTTAACTTTTTCATCTGGCATCTGTTGACCAATAAATGAGTCATATACATCTTTAAGAGCTTTTTTACTTTTAATTTGAATATATGCTGTTTTAATTAAATCATTATAGTAAGCATTAGGATCAACCATACCACCCATTGCTGCTTTTCTTAAAAACTTAGCAGTCTTATTTATATATTGACCCTGTCCATCCGGAGCCTTATATATTCTTACTTTTTTCTTCATATATTATGATATATAATAAATATACTAATTTTTAATTTAACACCTAAACTTTATAAGTTTAGTCTACATCTTCTACTATATAACCCTGAGCAATTAGATCTTGTATTTCTTTTTGAGATAACTCAGATACTATTCCACCATCTTTCTCTTGTTGTAAAGCTGCAGCTCCAATTGCCACTGGTATTGCTACTGGTAATTTATTTAAAACATCAGATAATATTTTAAAATTAGATTTTGTACCATGCATGATATCATATAATCTTAATGGAAGATCTTTATCTCCTCCTTTATTTAAATATGTCTTATAATGTTTTTCAAGCATGGAAGGAGTAATGTTATCATACTCATTTTTTATAATACCCCTGTCTAATAAATCTTGTCTTACTTCTGCAGCAAATGGAACTTTTTCTTTTCCTTTTGAGCCTTTTGTAAAATACTTTTTACTTCTTGCAAAATATTCCGGTGATTCTTTAAATTTTTTCCAACCTTGAGAACCAGCTGTAACTGAATAGTTTGTAGTTTCAGCAAACAAGTCATTTGGTTTAAGATCTAATTTTGAAAGTGCTTTATCTAAGTTTGTTTGTTCTCCTTTTTGTAAGAGGTGACCTAGCTCATGTTGTATTAGTTGTTTTAAATAAGAAGGGTCATTTTTTTCACCAACTGCAATTTTAAATAATTCAGCAGGACCAGTATTTCTTTTAAACTTTGTAAAATCAAGTATAGGCATGCCATTTTTGTCATAACCTACTATTGCAGATTGAAATGATTTTTCTAAATCTAATGGTCTAGGATTTTCACCACGCATGTATGCATTATATGGACCATATTTATTTATTTCATTTCTTGTATCAAATATTGCATTTCTTTTATTAACTACTTCATTTTCTAATTTAGCACTTTGGTTGAACCATTCTGTTCTATCTATGTAACCTAAATCATATTGTTTATCCAATTGGAGCATAGCTTCATTTGTTTTATCAAGATCAATTAATTGTTCTAAATAGTTCTTATTAAGATTATCCATACCAACTAATCCCTCAACATATGATTCAGGAGTAACACCATTTTCTTTTAATGCTGGTGTATTGTCAATCATATTTTGAAGTCTTTTTTTACCTTCAGAAGTTTGCCATTTATGTACTTTATCAGCTCTTACATCTTCAATTGTTTTACTTATGGTTTCATATTGTTTTTTCATAGGATTACTAGGATCTAAATCTAATATTTTAGCAAGATCTTCTGAATCAGATTTACTTATTATGCTTTTTGATTTTGGATATCCTCTTAGCCAATGTGGTTGTTCTGTTTTAAATTTTAAATCTTTTAATAATTTTAATTCAGGATCTCCTTTTTGATGTAATTTCCAATTACTAATTAAATCTTTCTTTAGTGGTATATATTCAATTTCTCCTATTATATTTTTTCCTTGAATTATATCATAACCTTCATTTTTTAATTCTTGTAATCTTTTTACAGATATATTATCACTAGGACCAGTTTCCCACTTAAATACTTTAGCATTAGCAGGAACATCCATACTGTATCTATAATTATTATTTCCCATAAAACCAGACACAGAACGGTCATTAGTATAAAATCCTCCAGGCATTTCTAATGGATCACCTGATTCAATAGCTCTTCTTTTAAATTGACCTGGTCTTGAGCCTACATTTGGATTAGGTTCAACAAATTTTATATCATCTAATAATAAATTAGGATTGTCACTTCCATGAAATAATTTATTCATAGGAACTGTTCTATTTGCAAGAGGATTATATAGGTATGCATTTCTTAAAGGTCTTTCTTCAGCAAGAAATTTTCCTGCATTTTTTAAATATTTACTTCCAGGAATAACACCTAAAGCAGTGATACCAGTATCAAATGCAGCTTTACCTAAATTTGATAATGTTGGATCTTCAATTGCGGTTCCTATACTTTCAGCTGTATCAGGAATCATTTTAAAAGATTGAGCCATTGCACCAGCTGGATGAAACCAAGAAACAAAATCCATTCCTTCTGATACAAGATTATTTGTAACAGGATCTTCTGCACCAACTTTTTCAAGTCTCTTTTCATACTCATGCATATTCCATGGAGTATTAACTGTTCCTTTTGGTTTTAAGAAATAACTAGCATAATCTAAAGGATTGCTAAGTACATCCCAACCTTTATCTATATAATCACCTGCCGTTAAATTTTTAGGTCTTTCATCAAATGCTACAAAGTTTTTAGCATCTGCAGTTGATATGTTTTTTCTATTAGTAACAAAGTCTCCCCATACTGGATTATATACCCCTTCTGAAGCCATAATGTTATTGGTTGCAATTTCTCTAGCTGTATCAATATCTCCTTGAGTTAATGGTCTATCAAAATTTTCATTATGGTATTTGATATAGTCTGCTACATCTTTTTCTATTTTATCCTCAACCTTTCCTAATCTATCTCTGCCAGATACTTTAAAATCTTTTGTAAGTATATTTTGTGCTTTAGATTCAGATTCAGTTAATTTCTTTTTAGGTTGTATTTTTGGTGCAGCCTCATATTTAAAATTTTCTTTACGGGTTAGTGTATTATAATCCGGATCAAGCAAAGGTTCAGCATTTTTATTAAGTTGTTTAGATCTTTTATTCACATCACCTTTTGATAATGGTTGAAAGTTTCCGGTCTTATTCCAGTCAACTTCCCATTTACCATTTACTTTTCTATAAACTCCTTTACTACCTTTTACTTTATAGTAATCATTTTCTCCACCATCTTGATATTGGTTTAATGAAGGTATAGAAACATCTTCTACAATATATCCTCCATCTCTATAAGCTTGTATCTCATCATCAGTAAGTTCTGTTTCTATATAATTAGCTGGTCCTTCTGTGTTTCTTAAAAAGCTTTGTTCTTCCGGATCTGCAATAGACTCATTGTATGTTGCAATGTTTCTTCCTTGTACATTAGGTATTGGTCTATAACCTATCTTTCTATCTTCATCTACAGCATGCTGAAATGTATCATGTGCTGGAGATTTTAAATACTCTCCTGTATTTTGATTAATACTATATGCATGATAATACCCATCATCTTCCTTTGGTTGATCATAGTTAAATGCTTCCGGTCTTCCTTCAGAATCCCAGTAACCTCTTATATCATAAGTATCATCATCAGTCTGAAGATTATCAGGTAGTGTTCTATAAAAGCTTTGAAAGTCAAACTCTTCTTCTGGGGTTAGTTTAGTTCTATACTGTCCTCCATCTTGGTATTCTTCTTCATTATCATTATCAGCTTCAAACCAACCTTCTGTCCTACTTTCTATGGTAGGCAAATAAAAATATTTTTTACCTCCGAGTTTAATTAATTCTCCACTATGCCCAGGCTTTCTAAACTTTAAAGGTCTATACCCTACAGCTCTACCGTTCCAATCTATGTATCTTTTTTGTCTATCCTTATAATGATACCCTACTGAATCTGGACCACCTTCTTCACCATATTCTGGTGAATATTCTGGTTCTGTTTTTACAGAAATTTTTGGGGGTACAGGATTAGAGTTATCTATTATATCTTTTTTAGGGCGATCTATATAAGCTGGTTTAATTGGTAGTTTATCTATTACTATATTTTCTTTTATTGGTACTACAGGTAGTTCTTGTTTAACAACAGGTTTTACTACTTGATCAGGAATAGATTTTTTTACAGGTTTGGGAGGTAAAGATTGTTTTAATTTTGTAGGTTCAGTAACTAATCCTAATCTTATTAACCTAGATTCTGGAATACCAGACGCACCATATTTTTTAAATCTTGTTTTAATTTCATTATCTGAAAGAAGTTTAGCAGGTTTAATAGCTAAAGGATTATATTCTGGTATATAAGAAATATCTCCTGCTTTATGTTCGTAAATTACAGCAGTTTGAGGAGCAATTTCAGGATGTAATAATATAGGAGGAGCTGCTGGATTATAAATATAATCAGGGATCGTACCTAAAACATCTCCAAATTGACTTAAATTAGTTCCTTTTACTTTAGCTTTAAATGGTTGATTTCCAATATATTTACTACCTGTTCCAAACATAATTGCTTGTTCTTCATTTCCTGCACCCCATTTAGGATTTTGTCTAAGTTTTTCTTTTAATTTTTTTATTGCATCTTGTCTTACTTTAGGATCTGCAAATCCTGAATATTTACCTGTATTTGTATAATTTTTACTTTTATAAAAATTACCTTTTGCTATTGCATTTTTATATAAAGCTAAACTATCTGCATAAGTAGGAAGATTTTTTGATTCAGAAATTTTAATACATTCTGCTCCGTTCCAGTAATATCCGGGCTTACATCCTGCAGATCCACCTGGCGCATATTGTGGTACACCTCCATATGCTCTTTTAGGAAACAAAGATTCCATTCCATCATGAGTAGCATATTCATATCCTCTTGCCTCACCTTCTACTGTCCATGGTAATTGATACATAGCAGGATCAGTTTCATAGTTATAAATTACATCATCAGGAATAAAGGCTGCTTCATCAGGGTGATGATTTTTCCAATAGTCATGTAAATAATTTACTTCTTCTCCTCTTCTATTATAATAATGATCACCACCAAAGTCTTCATTATCTACAGTTGATGGCATTCTTAATGGAGTTTTACTTTCTCCTTTTAATTCATCATTCTTCCATTGTAGTCTATGTAGCTGCTCATGCTCTACTTGATCATTATACATTTGTGCATATTCCTCATCAGACATTCCTTCCGGTCTATCATTAGGATTCATATATATCACATCTCCTACTGGATCAAATGATGTTGCTTGATCATAGCTCTCTCTAATATCCGGATTCCATTCTATACATTCTCCAGTTCTTGGATTAAATGCATAACCTTCTGGACAGCCAGATTCACCGCCTTCTGCATATTTAGCATTAGGGTCATAGATTTTATTTTTTTCTTTTCTAAACAAAAAGTTTTTAGCAAATAATCTATTAGTAGCACTTATATTATTTGAATATTGTCTCCGGCCATAGTTCTTAGGCAGCTTTAGATATTTAGGAATTCCACCACCTCTTCTCATCTGTGGATATTCATCTACATAGTCAGCTCCGGGAAATGCATAATCTTGTCCAGGATACATCATCTGTGGTTGACCTACATTAGGTTCTCCATATACAGGATATGGTACACCTTGCATAGTTATATCACCACTTGGTATTCTTGTATTTTGTCCAGGAAATTTCCATTGACCAGCTGGATCATAAATAATATCTTTTGGCTTACTTGGAGCTTTTGCTTTATTCAACTCCTTTGTAGCTATTTGCAGTGCTTTTTTATTACCCATTATCTCATAGATATTTGATTCTTACTATTAGTCAGTTTTAAGTTCATATTCACATCACCTGAATTTGTTCTTCTTAAAGTTAGGAAATTCATGTAATGTCTGATCTTTTTTCTTTGTAATA
>Ga0315907_10008113_pt1 | contig 10828 bp, 8 predicted proteins | sample LakEriMetagenome_3_FD_203525 | JGI IMG/M metagenome (GOLD analysis project Ga0315907, IMG submission 203525) | Freshwater fungal communities from buoy surface, Lake Erie, Ohio, United States - Buoy 12 MA123 | ecosystem: Environmental > Aquatic > Freshwater > Lake > Lake biofilm | place: USA...
CCGTAGGTAAAGATACAAGCACAGGTCACACTGCGTGCTCCCTCGGTGTATAATGCCTCGATAGCAGTCACCGCACTTTCGCCCGTCGAAACCGTGTCTTCGAGCAAGAGCACATCGGCGCCATTGATATCGGCGCCTTCGACTTGGCGCCCACGCCCGTGTGCTTTGGCGCCACTGCGCACATACGCCATGGGGCGATCGGCGCGCTCGGCTACCCAGGCAGCCCACGGGATACCTGCCGTCGCCGTGCCAGCCACGATGGCAGTGGCGCCCACTAGCTGTGCAAAGGCGTCGCTGACGGCGCGCCGTGCGGTCACGTTGCCAATCAGCAGGCGATTATCGCAGTAGATGGGTGACTTGATGCCCGAGGCAAAGGTAAAGGGCTCGTGCGGGCGCAACAGCACCGCTTTGGCCTGCAACAAGACACGGGCCACCGTTGTTTGATTATTGCTCATGAGAGGTTCCTCCTATGCATATCGGTCTCGACTTTGGTACCACCAATTCAAGTGTCTCTCTCTATGATGGCACAAATGTGACCCTCTTGCCACTCGATTCATTTAGCATCAACCCCAAGGTGATGCGCACCACGTTGTTTATCATGCGTGAGTTTAATGGCAAAACATATCAACCTGGGGCACGTTTCATTGGTCGTGAAGCCATTGATCGCTTTATTCAGTCCAATGTAGGACGACAAATCGAATATGCGTGGCAAAACTTTGGTGAGACGGAGATATACGACGGCGGTGGTAATGTTATCAAACAAGCGCTCGGCGCCATGGTCGACCAAAACATCCCCGGACGCCTGTTTCAGTCGCTCAAATCACACCTGCGTGACGTGGACTACATCGATACCGAAGTCTTTGGTGAGCGGAAAACACTCGAAGCACTCATCGCCATCGTCCTCCGCATGATACGCACACGCGTCGAAGACGTGCTCGGCACACCGGTGACACGCATGGTTATCGGCCGACCGGTCAACTACAGCGAAGACCCGCAGATTCATGCAGCAGCCTTGGCACGGATGCGCCTGGCCTGCCAGCTCGCCGAGCTCCCCGAATTTGCCTTTTTGCCGGAACCAAACGCAGCAGCGCTGCTGTATGCACTCCGCGCCCCTGCCAATCAGCGTGCGCTAGTTTTTGATTTCGGTGGTGGTACGCTCGACGTGACTATCATCGAAACAGATGGCCGCGGCGGGAGTCGTGTGCTGAGCAATGATGGCGTACCAGTGGGTGGTGACATCATCGATCGGCGCTTGATGGTGGGCAAACTCTTGCCACATTTTGGCACCGAATCCAAAATTGGTCCGCTGCGCATGCCCTTTCCTGCATCAATTAGCGACATGCTCAGTGAATGGCAACATATTTTTGAATTAGCGCACCCCAAGTATCACAATTTGTTCCAACAACTCCTAGGCACCAGCAATCAGCCACAACTCATTCAGCAACTCGTGGTGCTCACTTCACAAAACTACGGCCTCACTTTATTTGAAGCAGTCGAACGCGCCAAAGTGGCTCTCAGCGAGCACGAACATGTCAACATATCAATGCACGTCCCCGGCATTGATATCGAGCAATCAGTCGAACGCTGGGACTTTGAACGCCTCATCGGGCCCGACGTGCGTGCCGTGGCGGCCTGCGTCGACCGTGCTGTAGCTACAGCAGGGCTCAGCCACGACGATATCACCGTGGTACTGCGCACTGGTGGTTCTTCACGCATCCCAGCGTTTGTGCGCATGCTCACCAAACGCTTCGGCAGTGCCGCCATGGTCGAAATGGATCCGTTTACGGGTGTGGCGCAGGGATTGGGGATTGCCGCGGCCAGTGACGAGATTTTTGCGACGCTCTAAACACGACGACGGGTGCCACGCACATGCGTGACACCCGTCGTGCAACCAGTCGTCGTTTAGCTCAACGTCTTCTGGTGGCAGGTGCGGTGGTGGTAGGTCTTGTTGCGGCGGCGATCGTCCATCAACACGATCATTTCGCGGTCGTTCATGATACGCTCGCCACAGTTGGCACAGGTGTGCACGGTGGCACGGCCGCTCTTGTCACGAGCCGTTACGTCGGTCTTTGACTTACCCTTTGAATCCTTGGCCATGGTGTTTCTTCTCCATTTACACGTCATACAAAAAACACATGTCGGCATTATAGCACACGTCACGAAAATGTGGCAACGGCTGGAGCTACACGTTTCGTAAAAATACGCTATAATGGGGCTAAGTGCTACGACGAAGCCACGTCGGTCACGTCCCTGCCGTCCAGCGAATGCGCACCTGGTGAAAGGCGCATCGGCACCGTCGATCGATATCCCTTCTGAGCAGGCGGCCCAAGCGGGACTCTCCCGTGTGTAAGCCAACCGGATGCCCACCGTCACCAGGGCAGTGCGTGTTGGCGCACACAAGTGGCTCGAGCCATACTCGAGCAACCAGGGTGGTACCGCGGGGTTTGACCTCGTCCCTGTCAGGGGGCGAGTTTTTTGTATGCGTTTTTTGACCAAAAAGAGGGACGTATGACGTTTCGATCGGTAGACACACGCGCCTCGTTTACGGCGCTCGAAGAGCGCATAAGCGCTTATTGGCAACAGCACGACATCAAACGCAAGGCGCTGGCACACGGCGACCAAGCCAAACCATTCATCTTTTATGAGGGGCCACCCACCGCCAACGGCAAACCGGGTATCCACCACGTCGAAGCTCGCGTCACCAAAGACATTATCATCCGCTACCACCGCATGTGTGGCCAGTACGTTATCGGTGCCCGCGGTGGCTGGGATACACACGGTCTGCCCGTGGAAATCGAGGTCGAAAAGAAACTCGGCTTTAGCGGCAAACCCGACATTGAACGCTACGGTATTGCAGCGTTCAATGCGGAATGTAAAACGTCTGTCCAGACATACATCAGCGAATGGGAGCGCATGACCGACCGTATCGCCTACTGGATCGACATGGAAAAGCCCTACAGCACCTTCGATAATTCCTACATCGAATCGCTGTGGTGGATTCTGCGCCAGTTCTGGGATCGCGATCTGCTCTTCCGCGACTACAAAGTCACCATGCACTGCCCACGCTGTGGCACCACCCTCTCCGATGCCGAAGTCAACCTGGGCTTCGAGGACGACGTCGACGACCCATCCGTGTGGCTGCGCTTCCGCGTCACACCCGCTGGTCATGCCCTCGATGCGCAGCTGGCAGGTGCCTCCTTTATCGCCTGGACGACCACGCCGTGGACCCTGCCCGCCAACGTGGCGCTAGCCGTCAACCCGGATGCCGATTATGTACTAGCCGAGACGGGGAGCGACGACAAACGCGAAACGGTCATCCTGGCTGCCAGTTTGGCCGAAAAAGTGCTCGGCGAGGGGCATACCATCCTTGCCACCTACACCGGCAACGAGCTGGTCGGCATGCGCTACACACGCCTCTTTGACGGCGTACCTGGCCCCGGTGACACCCCCGACCTAAGCAACGCGTACCGCGTCATCGCCGACGAATTCGTGTCGCTCGAAGACGGTACCGGCATCGTACACATTGCCCCCGCCTACGGTGACCTCGAAATCGGCCGCAAATACGCCCTGCCCACACTGTTCTCGGTCGACCTCAACGGCAACACGATGGCGCAGTTCGCCGATTTGGGCTTTGCCAACATGTTTTTCAAACAGGCTGACCCCGTCATCACCAAGGTGCTCAAGGAGCGCGGCGACCTCTTCAAGAGTGGGCGCGTCAAGCACGCCTATCCGTTCTGTTGGCGCTGCAAAACACCCCTGCTCTACTACGCCAAACCCAGCTGGTATATCCGCACCACCGCCCGCAAGGAGCGGCTGGTCGCCACCAACCAAGAAATTGCCTGGGTGCCCGAACACATCAAAGGCGGGCGCTTTGGTAACTGGCTGGCCAACAACATCGACTGGGCCATCAGCCGCGAACGCTACTGGGGCACGCCGCTGCCCATCTGGGTCTCGGCCGATGGCCAGCATAGCGAGTGTATTGGCTCGGTGGCCGAACTCGAAGCCAAAGTCGGTCGCTCGCTCAGCGACCTCGACCTGCACCGCCCCTATATCGACGAAATCACCTGGGAAGATCCCACGCACGGCACCATGCGCCGCATCACCGACGTGGCCGATTGCTGGTTCGACTCGGGCGCCATGCCCGTGGCACAGTGGCACTACCCGTTCGAGAACAAAGAGCTGTTCGAGAATATTGCTGGTCAAGCCGACTACATCAGCGAAGCCATCGACCAGACCCGTGGCTGGTTCTACACGCTGCACGCCGTGTCGACACTGTTGTTTGACCGCCCCGCCTTCCAAAACGTCATCTGCCTCGGACACATCCTCGACGGCAAAGGCGAAAAAATGTCGAAGTCACGCGGCAACATTGTCAACCCGTGGGACATCATCGATGAATTCGGCACCGACGCCGTACGCTGGTACATGTTTGCCTCCGCTCCACCCTACAACCCACGCCGCTTTTCGCGCGAGCTGGTGGGCGACATGTTGCGCCAATTCACCTTGACGCTGTGGAATACCTACGCCTTCTTTGTGACCTACGCCAACCTCGACGGCTGGACGCCAGCCGGCATCCTCAAGGCCGACGGCTCACTCTCCGTCGATATCGCCACCCTCACCAATCCGCTCGACAAATGGGCGCTGGCACGCCTCGATCACCTGGTACGCACCGTCACCCAAGAGCTAGACGGCTACGACATTTATGCGCCAGCCAAGGCCATCGAACAATTCGTCGACGAGCTTTCCAACTGGTACGTGCGTCGCTCACGCCGCCGTTTCTGGAAAACAGGCAACGACGCCGATACGCATGCCGCCTACACCACCCTCTACACCTGTGTGGTCACGCTCAGCAAGCTCCTCGCACCATTCATGCCCTTTGTTGCCGAAGAGATGTACGCCAACTTGGTGCTCAGCAAAGCACCGAGCGCGCCCCAAAGCGTACACATGGCTGCCTGGCCACAGAGCGTGGCGGCGTGGCGCAACGATGCCCTGGTCGCACAGGTCGACGTGGTGCAAACCGTGGTCGGTCTCGGCCGTGCTGCCCGCCGCAGCGCCGCCCTCAAGGTGCGCCAACCACTCTCCACCATGCTGGCGCGCGTCCCTGCGGCGATGGCCAGTGCCATGCCTGCTTTTGACGGCGATATCCGCGACGAGCTCAACGTCAAAACGGTACAGTGGCTCGACACTAGCGCCACCTTTATCGACTACCGCTTCAAACCCAATTTGCGCGTGGTCGGCAAAAAATACGGCAAACTGGTACCCGCCCTCAGCGATGCACTCAAAGCCATGTCCGCCGATGTGGCCCGTGCCAACGCCATTGCGGTCGAAGCAGGGCAGTCGTTTACGCTGGTCGTTGATGACCAAACCCTCACCATCGCCCCCGATGAAGTGCTGGTCGAAACATCGTCACCCGAGGGCTACGCTGTCGCCGAAGAAAACGGCATCCTGGCCGCCCTCGATACCACCCTCAGTGCCGAGTTGGTCGCCGAAGGCATCGCCCGCGAAGTGGTGCGCTACATCCAAGATGCCCGCAAAAACGCTGGCCTAGCGATTGCAGATCGTATCAACGTCAGCATCGATGGCGTTGCCGGTGATGCCACCCTCGAAGCAACTATCGAGACGTGGAAAGAGTACATGTGCGCCGAAACACTCGCCGTGGAACTCGTGCTCGCCAAACCGCTCGCCGGCGCCCATGTCGAAACCCTCGAGCTCGACGACAAAACACTCACCATCGCGATTAGCAAGATTGCCTAGCTACTACTCCATCTCCCTCCGCTGCCGCACATGGCAGCGGAGGTTTTTGTGCCTCTTGCCTTTTTAAACTAATTATATTAGTATAAATACGAGTATTAGTAGTTTTTGAGGAGGAACGGCATGCGCGTCACACCACACGGTGAGCACCTCTGGCAAATCAGGCCCACATGGTTCCCAGTCAATGCGTATTTGGTGAGTGAATCAGATGGATTTACACTCATCGACTGCCTCATTCAACCGCAGCATGGCAACGAGCTGGTAGCGATTGCGACAACACTCGGATTACCGATTCGGCGCGTGCTATTGACCCATGGGCACATGGATCACATCGGTAGTTTTGATCGGTTGCGCCAACTGCTCCCTGATGCGGAGTTTATAGTTGGTGCACGAGAAGCACGTTTTCTCGCTGGTGACAAGCAACTCGATGCGGGTGAGGCACACTTTCCCCTGCGAGGAGGATACAATCCGGTGAAAACCATTCCCACACGACTCATCACCGCGGGTGACATGGTTGGTTCGCTGCAGGTAGTTGCTAGCCCTGGCCACACTCCCGGTCATGTGAGTTTTGTGGATACCCGTGATTTGGGGATTATCACCGGCGATGCCCTACATACCGTTGGTGGGGTGACGATTACGAGTGAATGGTCATGGCGGTTCCCATTCCCGGCGACTGCAACCTGGAGCAGACCTGCTGCCAATCAAAGTGTGCAAATGCTCGCCTCGTTGCACCCGAGTTGGCTCGCACCCGGGCATGGTGAAGTCGTTATGCAGCCGGCTAATGCACTGGCACAAGCCGTAGCACGCACATCGAACCACACATAGAGGCCACTCATGACCAAACACCGCATCAACCGTACCATGGTCATCGAAACGGCAGTACAGTATGTCAATCAGCATGGCTTGGATGCATTAACACTGGCCGCAATTGCACAAACACTGGATATCAAGCTGCCGTCGCTGTACAACCATATCAGTGGCATCGACGATCTCTACGCTGCGCTAGCGGCGCACGGGGCTCAGTCCCTATACCGCTGCTGTCAGGCTGCTGCAGTTGGACGCAGTGGTGATGAGGCACTACGCACCATGGCTGATGCCTATCGCGATTTTATCCGCCAAAATCCTGGCATCTATGCAGCCTCACTAGGACTATCGACCCTACCCAATCCAGCACTGGAGCATGCCAACCAGGATTTGATGCACTTGCTCACACGTGTGTTAGAACCATATCAATTGTCACCTCACGATACCATTCACGTCTTGCGCGGTTTGCGTAGCATCGTGCATGGCTTCAGCACACTCGAAGCAACTGGCACATTTGCACTGTCCGTTGATACCACTGACAGCTTTCAAACTGTGATGCAGTGGTTCATCACAAGTATCGCATCGATACCGCGTATCTAACGCATCCGATTAATCGCAATCACACCGTGTATCGGTGTGATTGCGATTTGACTTCTTTAAATTAACAGTGTATATTTACAATGTAAATATACAGAGGTAGGATATGGCACGACCAACCAAGCAGGCACAGCAAATCAACCTAAAGGAAGCCATTAAAGAGGTAGCTTGGCAGCAGATGGTGGATGTAGGGGCTGCCGAGTTGTCGCTGCGGGCGATTGCGCGGGCGCTTGGGGTTAGTGCGCCGGCGATTTATAACCACTACGCCGACCGTGATGCGCTGGTGACGGCGCTGATTATGGATGCGTACACGTCACTCGGGGATTACCAGTTGGCAGCGCGTGACAGTGTGCCGCATGACGATGTGCGCGGGCGATTGCATGCGACAGGCATCGCATATCGGGCCTGGGCACATACGATGCCGCAGCGTTATCAGCTGATTTTTGGCACACCGATTCCGGGGTATCAGGCACCGCCCGAAGTCCTGCCGGTGGCAGGGCGATCGTTGCGGGCCTTGGTGAGTGTAATTGATCAGCTGTATGCAGCACACATGCTCAACACTACGGCCATCCCGGCGGTGATGCCGGCGGCCACACCCATGTTTGATACATGGCAACAACATACTGGGGCGCAGGTGCCTGAGGCGTTGACGGTGGCCATCATGATTTGGGGGCGCGTACATGGGTTGGTGTCGCTCGAAATTGCCCGGTCGATTCCACCATTTGGTGGGACAGGTGATGGCTTGTTTATGTATGAGATAGATGCGATTGAGAGACATTTTATTGTGCATAACCAGTCAGAAAAATTGAGTTTTTATGCGCGAGGTAACGCATAAGAAAGGAACATGTCATGAAAGGTAATGTGATGAATGCAGATGCGCAAACGTCGTGGCGACTAACAGGAGTCGTGAGTCTCGTGCAAGGGCTACTCATCTTCATCCCCACGATTGTACTTGGTCAAGCGATTGGTTGGCCGGCGAGTTTGGGTGATCCGGCGTCAGTGGCTCTGCCTCGTTTGCTTGAGCAGGAGTCAGCCGTACGGCTGGGGTATAGTGCGTACTTGTTCTACTCGATGCTGTTTGCTGTCACTATTGTGCTGTTAGCGAAATTAAGTACCGGCAAGTCGATGGCTAACGTTATGAGCATCATTGTAGGTTTTGCTATTGCGTCAACTGTTGCACGCTCAATCGGGATCATTCGTTGGCTTATTCCTGCGCCACAGCTAGCAAAAACCTGGGAATTAGCTGCTACCGACCAAGAGCGGTATGCCATCAGTTTGGCATATGACCTGATGAATGCATATGGTGGCACGATAGGTGAAGTGTTGGGTGTGGGGTTATTTGCAGCGGTCGCCGTACTCGTACTCTGTGTGGCATCGTTACAGGATCAATCGTTGCCCAAGTGGCTTGTCGGCTTTGGCGTTATCGCCGCCCTCTGGTTGATTGCCACCACCAGCGAAGTCATCGGGATTGCGCCTGACTTCATCGTGGTGTTCCTCGGCACCACCTTGATTCAATTTTGGTTTATGGCAGTGGGCATCTGGTTGCTGATTCGGTCACGCCAAGCACCGCAACCCACCACGGTACGGAATTGAACATCAACGGCTGTTGTCGTGCGTGGCGGGATGGTTGATCTCGCGTCAGAGAAGGTAATGTATGAACATACTTGCAAACCCGAGGAGTGCAACAGTCGCGTTATTGGTTATTTGTGGCGCACAGATGATGATTGTGCTTGATAACACCATAATGAACGTTGCACTGCCATCGATACAAGCCGAACTTAAACTTAGTTCGACGAGCCTTTCGTGGGTCATCAATGCATATACACTCGTCTTTGGTGGCCTCTTGTTGCTCGGAGGGCGTATCGGCGACATTCTGGGACGCAGAAAGGTGTTTATCGCTGGCAACATCCTATTTGCCGTAGCAAGTGTGTTTGGTGGTATGGCACAAAGCGATGTGCAATTGCTCATCGCACGTGGTCTACAAGGCGTAGGAGGTGCACTAGCGTCTCCTACGGCACTGGCGTTGATTACGACGAGCTTCGCAGAGGGTCCAGAGCGCACGCGTGCCTTTGGCATCTTTAGTGCCGTGTCTGGCACTGCTGCGGCACTCGGTCTCTTGCTTGGTGGGATTCTCACAGACCTACTGAATTGGCGATGGGTACTCTTTGTGAATGCCCCGATTGCACTCATCGTGGTTGTTGCTGCACCCATCTATCTTTTGGAGTCAGAGCGCATCAAAGTACGATTGGATATCGCTGGTGCCATAACAGCTACAACTGGTGTGATTTCGCTTGTGTACGCAACCATACAGGCCGCCGAAAACGGATGGGGGCAAATCACGACCATGATGTGGTTTGGTGCGGCCCTACTCATGCTCACGCTTTTTGTGATTATCGAGCGCAACGCTACTATGCCGTTGATGCCGTTGCATTTGTTCAGCAATCGCAATCGAGTGGGTGCTTATGTGACCGGGCTCATGTGGTCTGCTGCATTCTTTTCGAGCCTGTTCTTTGTCACCCTCTTTTTGCAGCAAATACTCAGATTCTCACCATTGCAAGCGGGATTTGCATCAGTGCCAGTTGCACTCATCCTTGGCGTCTCGGCACAAATTTCAGCCCGTCTGGTGTCACGTCATACGCCACGCGTGTTAATTGCAACAGGTTTGACCATTGCATCTGTGGGGTTTGTGTGGCTGTGGCAGATTACCAGTCCATCAGCGACATACGTCGACATGTTGCTCCCACTTTTGCTGATGGCAAGTGGTATTGGTATGGTGTTTGTACCGACGAACATCACCGGGATGTCGCATATTGCAGCACATGAATCGGGCGTCGCTAGTGGCATGTTGAACACCACGCAACAGGTTGGTGGCTCGATTGGATTGGCCATTCTCGTGACGGTCGCCTCATCGTCAGCGCGGGATTATATAACTGAGCTGAGCAACACGGCTGTTGCTCGCGGTGAGGCTGAACTCGGCGCTGTGCCTGATGGAGCCTTGATCACCGCAGGTACTGTCTATGGCTGGTCAATGGCGTTTTTCGTCGCTGCCATGTTTTGTCTGGTGGGTGCAGTAATCACGTATCTGCTGATTCGTCCTACTGCGCCTGATGTGCATAAGGCGTCTGTACACGTAAGGATGTAGGTGTTCGGTCGATTGCATGACCTGATTGATCCTCAGTTGCCCAATATATCGTGGCTGGTGCATGCACGTCGAACCACATCGTGTCTGGTATCGAGAAATGGAGTCATTGTGAGTCGTATCTTCCCTGGGCGCTTTACCGCCCAAACCAATCAGCCGTTTGTCGTCTTTCTCATCGGCATGCGCATCAACACCTGGTGGCGTTTCGACAAATGGGTACCCGTGGTCAGTGCTATGGGGCCGATGATGCGCACGTTGTATACGCATCCCGAGAAGGGCTTTTTGCATACGGAGTATTTCTGGAACATGCGTGGCCCCATTCTCGTGCAGTACTGGCGCTCGTTCGACGACCTCGAGACCTTTGCGCGCAACCCATCTGACCCACATGTGGCGGCCTGGAAGCGCTTTAATCAGGCGGTGGGGGCTGATGGCTCAGTGGGAATTTGGCACGAGACCTACATGGTCAATCCCGATCAGTACGAGTGTGTCTACGGCAACATGCCACAATTTGGGCTGGGGGCAGCCATGGCGCATGTCGAG
>Ga0315907_10008115_pt1 | contig 10826 bp, 11 predicted proteins | sample LakEriMetagenome_3_FD_203525 | JGI IMG/M metagenome (GOLD analysis project Ga0315907, IMG submission 203525) | Freshwater fungal communities from buoy surface, Lake Erie, Ohio, United States - Buoy 12 MA123 | ecosystem: Environmental > Aquatic > Freshwater > Lake > Lake biofilm | place: USA...
GGGTTACTGGGGTGACGAGGCCGCTTTGCCGCATCAGAGCACGGCAAATCATCTTGGTCCCGTTGTTTGGGAGCATTTTCCGAGCCGCCAAGCGTTTCCGCTTGGCTTGAAAATGCTCCAGGGGGTGGCGAGGGGGGCGCGGCTCGGCTAGGTAAAGACGTGATCCTGAGAGAGATGCCGAATCCGTGAAGCAGTTACGCGCTCTTCTTGCCCTTTTTGTTTTTCTGGCGCTGGCCATGCCGGTGGCGGCGCAAGAACCCGCCCGTGGCGGCGGGCGCATCACGGCCGTGGATGTGCGCGGCACTCAGCGCATCGATCCCGATACTGTCCGCAGCTACATGCTGGTGCAGGTTGGTGATACGGCCGAACAGGACCGCATAGACCGCAGCCTGCGTGCGCTTTTCGCGACTGGGCTGTTCCGAGACGTGACGATCCGCAATGAGGGGTCGCGCGTGATCGTGGATGTCGTCGAAAATCCGCAGGTCAATCGTGTGGCGTTTGAAGGCAATCGGCGCATTTCGAGTGAAATTCTGCGCGGCGTTGTATTGACCCAGCCACGCAGCGTCTTCACCCCCGCAGCGGTCCAGACGGATCGGCAACGCATTCTGGAACTTTATGCGCGACGTGGGCGTTTCCGGGCGACCGTTGAACCGAAGATTGTTGAACTCGACCAAAATCGCGTCGATTTGGTGTTTGAAGTCTTCGAAGGCGACCCGGCGCTGGTCTCGCGAGTCACCTTTGTCGGCAATAACGCCTTTTCGGAAGCGCGGCTCAGGGACGTGGTTTCGACCCAGGAGCAGGCATGGTTTCGATTGTTCTCCTCAAGCGATATCTATGATCCTGAACGCCTGGTGTATGACCGTGAATTGCTGCGGCGGTTTTATTTGCGTCAAGGCTTCGCAGATGTGCAGATCACAGGGTCTTCCGGTGAATTGACGCCCGATCGCAGTGCGTTTTTCGTGACCTTCACGATTGACGAAGGCAAGCGCTACCGCATCGGCCAGGTGGAGGTGATCAACGAAATCCCCCGCCTTAACGTCCAGGGCTTGCGCCAAGAGATCGAAATAGCAACTGGTGCCTGGTATGATGGGGATGCGGTAGAACGCGCGAGCACAGCCGTTGCTGACGCCCTACAGGGTCGAGGCGAATCCTTCATCGAAGTGCAAGCCCGTGTCACGCGCAATCCGGAAACCGCGACCATTGATCTTGCCTTCATCGTCCGGGAAAGTGCGCGTGCCTTTGTTGAACGGATAGATATCTCGGGCAATACGCGCACCGAAGATCGGGTTATTCGTCGTGAGTTCCGCCTTGCGGAGGGTGATCCGATGAATGCGCGGCAAATCCGCCGTTCGCGTGATCGTATCCGCTCACTTGGTTATTTCTCAGATGTTCAGATCACCAATCAGCCGGGTTCCGGGCCAGAGCTTGTAAATCTGCGGACCTCTGTCGTCGAACGCGCTACCGGTGAATTCACCTTGGGCGGTGGTTACGCCACAGATGCAGGGCTTTTGCTGGATGTTGGCGTACGGGAACGCAACCTGCTCGGCATGGGCCTTGATGCACGTGTCGGCGGCGTGCTGGCGCAAAAGCGGAGCCAGCTTGACCTTTCGGTGACCGATCCGCAATTCCTCGATCGCAATCTGGCCGCCGGGGCGGATGCCTTCCTGATCAATCGCGATTTGCGCTTCGTCACCGGCTATCGCGAAAGGCGCGCTGGATTTGCGCTACGCACTGGCTATGAAATCAATGATCGGTTGCGGCAGAATTGGTCCTATGCGCTGATTGATCGTGACATCTTTGACATCAACCAATTCGCATCGCGCTTCATTCAGGAACAGGCTGGCCGGACGCTGCTGTCTCAGGTTTCCACCACCGTGACCTATGACATGCGCGATAGCCGGGTTGAACCGCGTTCAGGTTGGGTTGTTCGCGTGGGCGGCGATTACGCGGGTATTGGCGGTGATGTCGAATATTTCCGCACCAGGGCGGATGGGCAGTATTACATCCCCTTCGAACGCTGGTTGAATGATCCGGATTTCGTGCTGGTACTGGCAGCTGGCGGCGGCATCTTGAGCCCACTCGGCGACAAGGATGACCGTATCGTTGACCGCTTCTTCCTTGGAGGTGAAAACCTGCGCGGCTTCCGGCTTGGTGGCGCTGGCCCGCAGGATACCTCAACAGGGGATTCGCTTGGTGGTCAGGTACTCTGGACCAGCTCAGCCGAAATGCGCTTCCCGCTGCCGCTGCCAAGTGAACTTGGATTGTTGGGCCGCGCCTTTGTGGATGTGGGTTCGCTTTCCGGTATTCCGGACAGCTACTTTGACCAAACAAGGTATCCGGGTGCCAGGCCTGTGGATGAAGCTGATCCACGGGTCAGCGTTGGGGTTGGCTTTTCCTGGCGGAGCCCGATCGGTCTCATCAATATTGATTTCGCCAAGGCGGTCGTGAAGAAAGACTACGACAAGACTGAACTTTTCCGCCTTGGCTTTGGCACACGCTTCTGAAACGGGATGATTGCCCCATGATTCGCTTTGTCCTTGCCGCTTTTCTCGCCTTTCCCATGGTGGCGGCGGCGCAGAACCAACCCGGCTGGTTCGTGCCCGGTCAACCGCAGGGGCAAGGGCAAGCGCAGCCGCAAGGCCAGCGTCCCGCACAACCCGCCCAGCCGCAGCGCCCCGCGCAACAAGCCCAGCCCCCGGCTGCCTTGCCGCCCGGCACGCCACCGCCTACCGCCGTGATCGGCGTGGTGGATGTGCCGGAAATCCAGCGCGTCTCCACTGCCTTCAACCAGGTGCGCCAGGAAATCGAACGCCGCCGCGCCAAGTTGAATGAGGATGTGCAGAACGAACAGCAGCGCTGGCGCGATGAACAGCAGCGCCTTGGCAATGAACGTGGTGGGCTTTCGCCCGACCAGTTGCGCGCCCGTGAACGCGCGTTGCAGGACCAGATCACGGATGGCCAGCGCATCTTCCGTGACCGTGCGCGTGACTTGGAACAACTTGCCCAGCAGGCGTTACGGGAAATTGAGCAGGCACTTGCCATCGTGATCCGGCATGTTGCCGCAAGCCGAAGCATCAATCTGGTGCTGCCAAGGCCGCTGGTCATCTTCAATGATCCGCCCTTCGATATGACCGAAGAAGTGGCGGTGCAGCTCAATCGCACGATCACCAACGTCAATCTGCCGCCCGATCCTTCAGCAGCACCGCCTCCGCGTCCGGCGGCTACACCGGCGCCGGCGCCAGCACCTGCACCGGCAGCGCCACGACGGAACTGATCACTTTGGGCGCAGACACCCGCTTTTATTCATCAGCCGGGCCTATATCGCTCGGCGCTATTCGTGGCTTGCTTGGGCTTTCGGGGGCAGAGGATGATGGGCACCTATTTGCTGGCGTTGCGCCGTTGCATTTGGCAGAGTGCGACGATGTGGCCTTCATGGAAGGCCGCAAGAATCTGACAGCGCTGAAGGCCACCAAGGCGGGCGCAGTGCTGGTTGAAGAAGTCTTTGCCGAGCATGTTCCTCACGGATGCGTGGCGCTGGTGGTGACCGCCCCCCAGGCCAGTTTCATCCGCATCGCCGCCAGGTTTCATCCGCCAGCACAGCCGAAGCCCGGGATACATCCAACGGCAGTGATTTCTTCGGATGCGATCATTGGGCCAGGCTGCGAAATCGGTGCCTTCGTTTACGTGGGTCCGGGGGCCGAAATTGGCGCGCAGTGCATCTTGGAACATCACAGTTCGATCGGTGCCGGCTGCAAGCTTGGCGCGCATGGTCGCATCCACGCCCATGCCAGCATGGAATATTGCATCGCCGGAGAGCATGTGGTGCTGCATCCGGGCGCACGCATTGGCAATGAAGGCTTTGGCTTCATCACCACGCCACAGGGCCAGCACGTGACCATGCCGCAGCTTGGCCGGGTGATCATTGGCGATGGTGCGGAAATTGGCGCGGGCACCTGCATTGATCGCGGCGCGGGCGGCGATACGGTGATCGGGCCTGGAGTTCGTATAGATAACCTGGTGCAGATTGGCCATAATGTGACCATTGGCCGCGGCGCAGTGATTGTTGCACAGGTGGGTATTTCAGGGTCCACCAGCATTGGCGATTACGTGGTGCTGGCCGGGCAGGCGGGTATTGCTGGGCATCTCAATATCGGCGCCAAGGCGCGCGTCGGTGCGCAGGCGGGGGTTATGAATGATATCCCCGCCGGGACCGATGTATTGGGAAGTCCAGCCTGGCCCCTGAAAGACGCGATGCGCGCCTTCGCGCATCTGCGTCGGCTGGCGACGACCAAGCGAAATGAAAAAGCGGGCTGAAGAACATGTCTGAGGAAAACACCTCCCCCACCGAGATCGGCGTTTATGATATCGCCAAGATCATGCACGCGATCCCGCATCGCTACCCGTTCCTATTGGTGGATCGGGTGGTTGATATCGTGAAGAATGAAAGCTGCGTCGGCATCAAGAACGTCACGATCAACGAGAATTTCTTTCAGGGCCATTTCCCGACCATGCCGGTGATGCCGGGCGTTCTGATCATTGAATGCATGGCACAAACGGCAGCGGTGCTGGTGGTGGAAACCTTGGGGCCTGATTCGGCTGGCAAACTGGTTTATTTCATGACCATTGATAATGCGAAATTCCGCAAGCCCGTGGTTCCCGGCGATCAGATGCGCGTGCATGTGAAAAAGGAGCGCCAGCGCGGCAATATCTGGAAATTCTCTGCCGAGGCCAAGGTGGATGGCAAGGTAGTGGCCGAAGCAACCTATGCCGCCATGATCCTGGACCGCTGAGCATGACCGAAGTTCACGCGACCGCCGCCGTTTCGTCCTCTGCTAAAATCGGCGCGGGATGCAAGATTGGTCCTGGCTGCGTCATCGGCCCTGATGTGGTGCTGGAAGATGGCGTTGAATTGATCGCGCATGTGATGGTGGATGGCCATACGCGCCTTGGTGCCGGGGTGAAGGTATTTCCCTTTGCGACCATCGGCATGGCGCCTCAGGATTTGAAATACAAGAACGAACCGACGCGTTGTGAGATTGGCGCGCGCACGCAAATCCGCGAACATGCCACCATTCATCGCGGCAGTGTCGGTGGTGATGGCGTGACGCGGGTTGGTGCGGATTGCCTGATCATGGCGGTCGCGCATGTTGCGCATGATTGTCATTTGGCGGATCGCGTTATTCTCGCCAATAACGTCATGCTGGGCGGGCATGTGGAAATCGCCGATACGGTTTTTGTCGGCGGCGGCACGGCCATTCATCAATTCGTACGCATCGGCCGACAAGCGGTGATCGGCGGCATGAGTGGGATTGAGGCGGATGTCATCCCCTATGGTTCCGCGATGGGCAATCGCGCGCGGCTAATCGGGCTTAATCTTATCGGGCTCAAGCGGCGTGGCTTTTCGCGCCCTGAAATCCATGCGCTGCGCGCTGCCTTTCGCCTGATCTTCCGTGAGCCCGGTGTGTTCAATGATCGGGTTGAAGAAGCGGAAAAACGCTATTCGGATGACAAGAATGTGCAGGAAGTACTGCATTTCATCCGCAATACGTCTCGACGTGGCCTGTGCAAGGCAGGGCGCGGCGGTGATGATATGGATGATGAGGCTGAATGAGCAGCCTTCGTCCTTCCCCACATAGGCGCTAAGCGCAATCATGCCGGAACCCCTTGGCGTGATTGCGGGCGGCGGTGCGCTGCCGCTGCGGGTGGTGCAGGCGGCGACTGCTATCGGGCGGCCGGTGCATGTGGTGGTGCTGGAAGGCCATGGCGATCCGGCGGCCTATGCTGGGCAATCACATGTGACGCTGCGTTGGGGGCTGGCCGCGCAAATGCTATTCTGGCTGAAGCAGCAGGGCGTCAGGGAAGTGGTGCTGGCTGGGACTGTGGTACGGCCATCGCTGCTCTCGCTCCGCCCCGATGCGGCTTCGATGAAATTGCTCGGGCGGATTGGGCGCGCGGCCTTCAATGGCGATGATTCCATCCTGCGCGCCGTGATGAAGGTTCTGGCCGAAGAAGGATTTGAGGTGGTGGGCGCGCAAGCCTTACTCGCGGGCTTGCTGCCGCAGGCCGCCTTGCTGGCTGGGCCCATGCCGGATGATATTGCGCGGGCTGATCTCGCGCGCGGCCTCGCCGTATGTCATGCGATTGGTGCGGTGGATGTTGGGCAATCGGTGGTCGTGCAGCAAGGCTTGGTGCTGGGTGTTGAGGCCATTGAGGGCACGGATGCGCTGATCCTGCGCGCCGGCGCGCTGAAGCGCGAAGGCCCGGCGCCCATTCTGGTAAAAGCACTGAAGCCCGCGCAATCCACGCTCGCGGATTTGCCGACCATCGGCCCGAAAACGGTTGAAAGCGCGCGCTTGGCCGGGCTGCGCGGCTTGGCCTTTCAGGCCGATGGGACCATTCTATTGGACCGCGATGCCACCATTGCGGCGGCCGAGGCTGCAGGGATATTCCTGCTTGCCTTCAACCCCGCCGATTACAGCCAAGGAGTTTCCACATGAGCCAAGGTCGTTTTCTGCATACCATGCTGCGCGTCGGCAATCTGGAAAAGAGCGTTGATTTCTACACGCGCCTTCTGGGGATGAAGGAATTGCGCCGGCGCGATGTGCCGGATGGTAAATATACGCTGGTCTTCGTGGGCTATGCTGGGGAAGAAACCGGCGCGGGCGTGATTGAACTGACCTATAATTACGGGGTCGAGAAATACGAACTTGGCTCAGCTTTTGGGCATCTTGCGGTCGGTGTGCCGAATGTGACCGCCACTTGCGATAAGCTGCGCTCAGAAGGCGTGAAGATCACGCGTGAACCGGGGCCGGTGAAATTCGGCACCACCGTGATCGCCTTCATCGAAGACCCGGATGGCTATAAGATTGAGCTGATCGAACGCGCCTGATCAGACGGGGGCCTTGAAGCAAAAACCGCGCGGGGTGCATCCCGCGCGGTTTGTTTTTTGGCATCGCGCCTCAGCGATCAGTTGATACGCTCACCATGCAGGGCGACATCTAGGCCCTCGCGTTCTTCTTCCTCGGTCACGCGCAGGCCGATGATGACATCGGTGACCTTGAGCAGGATCCAGGTGGCGATCGCGGTGAAGACCATGGTGGCGGCAACCGCGATCACCTGCTTGATGAATTGCTCCATCCCGCCTGACAGGCCTTCCGGCACAGCCGTGGTGGCGGAAAGCGGGCCATAGGCCAGGAAGCCCACCAGCAAGGCGCCGACAATGCCGCAAACGCCATGCACGCCAAAGGCATCCAGGCTGTCATCATATTTGAGCGCGCGCTTCAGCGCGGTCGCACCCCAAAAACCAGCGACGCCAGCGACCAAGCCGATGATCAGCGCACTACCCGGCAGCACGAAGCCCGCCGCCGGCGTAATGGCCACCAGGCCCGACACCGCACCGGAAATCGCGCCAAGCACGGAAGGCTTGCCCTTGCCAATCCATTCCGCCGCCAGCCAGGACAGCACCGCCGCTGCCGCCGCGATTTGCGTGACCAGCATGGCCATGCCAGCACGCCCGCCGGAGGACCCAAGCGCGGAGCCGGCATTGAAGCCGAACCAACCCACCCAAAGCAGCGCGGCACCAATCACCGCAAAGCCGAGGTTATAGGGCGAGAGATTGTCCGAACCATAACCAACCCGCTTGCCGAGCACGATGGCGGCGACAAGCCCGGCCACGCCGGCATTGATATGCACGACCGTACCACCCGCGAAATCCAGCGCGCCGAGCGAGAAGATCCAGCCATTTGGATGCCAAACCCAATGCGCAACCGGCGAATAGACCAGCAGCGTCCAAAGCCCGACAAAAACCATCAGCGCAGAGAACTTCATGCGATCCGCAACCGCGCCGGTGATCAGCGCCGCGGTGATGATGGCGAAGGTCATCTGGAAGGTCAGAAACACCGATTCAGGAATGGTGGTAGCGACCGCCGCATCACCTGACCCCAGGGTGAAGGGCTTGTCCCAATTCTCGGAAAGGCCCGCCAGGAAGAAGCGTGAAAAATCGCCGATCCAGGCATTGCCTTCACCAAAGGCGAGGCTATAGCCCGCCACCATCCACAACACCGTCACCAGCGCGCAAATGGAAAAGGATTGCATCATGGTGGCGAGCACATTCTTCTTGCGCACCATGCCGGCATAGAAAAGCGCAACGCCAGGCACTGTCATCATCAGCACCAGCGCGGTGCTCACCAGCATCCAGGCGGCATCACCGGTATCCACCTTCGCCTCATCGCCGGCAAAGGCGGGTGCAGCGGCCAGGCCAAGAAAAGCCGCGGCCATCCCGCAGCGAGCAAGGAACCTCATGGGTTTTCCCTTCTTGTCAGATGTTTCGGAATTCGGGTTCACAGCGCGGATTCATCCGTCTCACCGGTGCGGATGCGCAACGCGCGTTCCACATCCATGACGAAGATCTTGCCATCGCCGATCTTGCCGGTGCGCGCCGTTGTTGCGATGGCTTCGACCACCGCGTCCACCATTTCGGCTGGCACGGCCACTTCGATTTTCACCTTGGGCAGGAAGCTCACATGATATTCCGCGCCGCGGTAGATTTCGGTCTGGCCCTTCTGCCGGCCAAAGCCTTTCACTTCAGTCACCGTCAGACCCTGCACGCCAAGCGGGGTCAGCGCCTCTCGCACTTCGTCGAGCTTGAAGGGCTTGATGACAGCCATAACAAGTTTCATCGCGCTTTCCGTTCCTCTCTCTGGGCGGGAACCGACCCCCGCGTGCGGGAGTGTTTTCCAAATCCTGTGCCAGCCTGAGGGGGCGAAAATGCGCTGAATTTGGGCGCCAACGGGGACCCACCCGCCATTCTTTAGTTCAAATGCGCAAAAATTGTGCAATAAATGTGTGCCGCTTTATGGCTTGGTACGGCAGGCGCGGCCCGATAGACTGGGGCCATGAAAGCTTCTCAGGATGTAGATGTTTGCGTGGTGGGCGCCGGGCCGGTTGGCGCCACCTTGGCGGCCAGGTTGGCCGGCGCCGGGGTCAAGACCGCGGTGGTTGACGCGGCCCCCCTGCCGCCCATGGAAATGGCGGCCTTTGATGGCCGCGCCTATGCCATCGCGCTGACTTCCAAGCGGCTGCTGGAAGCGGCCGGCGTTTGGGAAAGGCTGCCGGTGGCCCCCTGCCCCATCCTTGGCATTCGCGTGGCCGATGGCAGGCCGGGGGAGGCCCCCTCCCCGCTCTCGCTCCATTTCGATCATGCGGCGCTTGGCGAAGACCCCTTTGGCTGGATGGTGGAAGCGCGGTCGCTCCGCATCGCGCTCAATGCCCATTTGCCGCAATTGGCAAATTTGGCCGTGCATGCCCCCGCCAAGGCCGAGGTCTCGCGGGATGCTGATGGGGCGACCATCACCCTTTCAACGGGCGCGACCTTCCGCGCCCGCCTGGTGGTGGGGGCTGAGGGGCGCAATAGCCCGTTGCGGGCTTCCGCCGGGATTCGGGTTTCGCGGCTGGATTATCACTGCATGGGCATTGTCGGGTCCATCGCGCATGAAAAGCCGCACCGCAACATGGCGCTCGAGCAATTCCTGCCCCATGGCCCCTTCGCGCAATTGCCCATGCCGCCGCTGCCCGATCACCCGCATGTCAGCGCCATTGTCTGGACCGACAAGACCGCGATTGCCGAGCGTTGCCTGGCTATGGATGATGCCGCTTATGGGCGGGAGATTGCGCGGCGCCTTGGCGGGCATTTGGGCTCCGTGAAGCCGATTGGTCGGCGCTGGTCCTATCCGCTTTCGGCCATGCATGCCGCGCGCTACGTGGATACGCGCATGGCGCTGGTGGGGGATGCCGCGCATGGCATTCACCCGATTGCGGGCCAGGGGCTCAATCTTGGCTTTCGCGATGTTGATGCGCTGGCATCGCTGGTGATTGAAGCTGTGGCGCGCGGGGATGATCCGGGTGGTGCCGCGCTGCTCGCGCGCTACCAGGCGAAGCGCCGGCCCGATAGCCTGCTGATGCTGGGGGCGACGCATGTGCTGGAACGGCTTTTCGCCAATGACATCGCCCCCATCCGCATCGCGCGCCGGCTTGGCATTGCCGCAGTGGACCGCATGCCGCGGCTCAAGAATTTCTTTGCGCGGCAAGCGATGGGGATGAATTCATCTGCGGGGGCCTTGCTGGGACGGTAAAGGCGCGCCCGGCGCTTTAGCGCTGCGCATTCCATGGATTGATGACCTTGAGCCCAGCGGCGGCAAAGGGGCTTGCGTCGCGCGTTGCCACCACAAATCCCAGCGCGGCGGCGATGGCGGCGATATAGCCATCAGGTGTCGGAAAGCCCCGCCCGGCGATGCGCGCCTTCGCGGCAAGCTCCCCATAGCGTTGCGCCGCCGCCGTATCGAAGGGCAGGATACGCGCGGCAAAAAGCTCAAGCAGCCCGTCCAGCGCGGCGGAGAGGTTGTCCTTCCGCCTTCCCTTGGGCAGTGCGGCAATGCCAAAGGAAAGTTCGGCGATGGTAACGCTGGATAGAAACAGCGTCTCAGCCGCTTGCGCATCCAGCCAGTCACGCACGGCGCGCTCTGGCGCTGGCTTCATCGCTTCAGAAATGACGTTCGTATCAAGCAGAATCATTCGAAGCTGAGGGGCTCGGCCGCGCGGGCGCTGCGGGGCTTTTCTAGCGCTTCGATATCGGCATTGGTCACGCCGATTTTGCGGCTCATCTCCGAAAGCGCCGTGCCAAGATGCAAGCGGCCTTGCGGGCGGACAGCTTCTTCCAGGATGGCGCGCATTTCCGCTTCCGTGCTGCGCTTATGCTGCGCGGCGCGGCGCTTCAGCGCACGATGCGCTTCGTCGGACAGGTTGCGGATGGTGACGGCGGCCATGATGGC
>Ga0315907_10008116_pt1 | contig 10826 bp, 6 predicted proteins | sample LakEriMetagenome_3_FD_203525 | JGI IMG/M metagenome (GOLD analysis project Ga0315907, IMG submission 203525) | Freshwater fungal communities from buoy surface, Lake Erie, Ohio, United States - Buoy 12 MA123 | ecosystem: Environmental > Aquatic > Freshwater > Lake > Lake biofilm | place: USA...
GTTTGTTTATTCGGTTCTGTCGTCATAGCCTTGCAGGTAACGGTTCGCGTGTGGCCGACGGCCTGCCCGCCTATAAATGTATGAAAATATTCGAAAAAAGGGCGGGCTGGCGGCCACACGCTGTTAAGCTGCGTTGCGCGTTCGGTTCTGCCCGCTGCGACACCGGCAAAACTCTTTTTCCTCATGGATGGTGGCTGGGTGTGCCGACCCAAATAAAAAAAATAATAGTCAGCGAATATGTGTGGCAGGGTGTCGTGCGAATCCTGATCCTAAAAGCCACCGACACTGAGGAAAAGCCTTTGCGCGTTTTGTGACGACATCACCTACTCGCCAATGCGGCTTAACGTGATGCGCATTTGCGCCGGTGGCGGATGTTTTGAATAATTTTCATTTGATCTCAAATTTTGATTTTGGTAGAATTTTCAAAAGAAGAAAATACCGCCACTGGCGCCAAATGCGCTGTTATGGGTTGGCCGGCTCGCGAAATATCAGTTGTCGTAAATAATTAATTTCTGTGTAGCGAATTTTTTATCTGATGTAAGTCTTATCAAATAAAACCCTTGAGGTAATCTGTCCTCAACAAATATTTTTTGTGTAGTACTCCAAGCTGGTAAATTTCGTGACCATAATAATTTTCCGTTGATATCCAGAATCTCTATAAGTCCCGGTTTATTTTGAGGAAGTTGGTACTCTATTTGTAACACTCCGTTGTTCGGGTTTGGATAAACTCTGAATTTGAATTCATGAAGAGGAATGTTACCCACTCCAGTTAACGTATCACACGGACTTCCTGCCAATGCTCCCAAAAAGTAATTGGGGTGATTGGGCAAACTGTTATAATTAAATGCGGGAAGTGGTATTCCATGCTGCACCAGGTCGCACGCCAACCCCGCACTGTCGGGTTGGTTGATGACATGGAGGTGCAAAGTACCATTGCCGGTTGCAATATAAATTTTTCCGTCTGGGGCTAATTGAGCAATATCAAAATATGTTCCCAACGGTGGATTTGGTGAATAAAACCCATCCCAGACAGCTACCGTAGTTTGCGTTGCCGGAATATTTGGCGCAGTTACATCAAACTGGTAAACGTAGCGCAAAGATGAAACATATAAATACTGAGAATTTGGAGAGAAGGCTACGCCAACGCCAGTTGAGCTGTCATTTATGGCAACGTGCACTGGGTTACTAAGAAACCCAGTGCACCGATCGAAGTTAAAAATATCAAGATCTTCAATTAACCCATAATAAGCAAACTTTGAACCGTCGGGAGAAAATTGAGCTTGACCTGCATCAGCAGCCCTTACCACTCCAATACTCTGGTTAAACGGACCGTATATACCATAAGGAGTTACCAGGAACTTCTTATAAGTGTTTGTAAATGCAATGTGACACATGATCCACCAGTCCCGGCCATTTGCATGTTTGCATGCAGTCAGTTTCCCAGCATTAAGAGTATCATTCAACAATACCTGATTTTTTGTTATTACAGCTCCCAATCCTCCATTTGCGGTCATGTCGATCAGACTGTAATAAAGAAAACGGGTCAATAAATTTCCTGGTGGATCATCAACTGTACAATGAAATAAGTAATACAAATTGGCCTTACCAGGGTCGGAAATAATGATATTCATTTGGTGCGGGGGTAGTCCATCCGGATACCATGAGGTGTAAACGCTAGGGTTCAATCCGGAACCATTTTGCATAGTATCTCCAGTGGCATCAGCCACATATACTCCGTTAGTAACGAATAGAAAATTGCCACTGCTATCGCAAATAGTTGATACCGCTCTTCGAAATTCCATTGAGCGGTTAAGGTAAGTTATTACAGGTTGTCCGGAAATAAAATTTACATCAATCCCCCCAAATGGCGGGCTTGCAGGTAAACCGCCATAGCCCATCATCCAAAGGTTATTAATTCCCTGAGAGAAAACCGTTATAGGAAATATAATCAAAAAAAGATGTATGATTATTGTTCGTTTCATTGGCTTACCCATAACGATCCGCGTGTGGCCGACGGCCTGCCCGCCCATAAATGTATGAAAATATTTGAAAAAAGGGCTGGCTGGCGGCCACACGCTGTTAGGCTGCGTTGCGCGTTCGGTTCTGCCCGCTGCGACACCGGCAAAACGCTTTTTCCTCATGGATGGTGGCTGGGTGTGCCGACCCAAATAAAAAAATAAAAGTCAGCGAATGGGAGTGGTGCTGTGTCGTGTGAATCCTGATCCTAAAAGCCACCGCCACTGAGGAAAAGCCCTTGCGCGATTTGTGACGACATCACCTACTCGCCAATGCGGCGTAACGGGATGCGCATTTGCGCTGGTGGCGGATGGTTTGGATGAATTTCATTTGAACTATATATTTTGACTTTAATAGAAATTTCAAAAGAGGATAAATGCAGCCACTGGCGACAAATGCGCTGTTATAGGAAGGCCGCATGCCGCCAAACTTATTATCAGTATGATAGTTTCTAATAAAATTATTGATGATCATATAATTCACTCCACAAATAAATACTATTCAATTACCACTTTTAATACTTTGACATTTCCTTTTTCATTTACGACTTTAGCAAGTATCAAACCATGTTTGTCAGAACCCAGTTGTATGTCATGAGATTTTACATGAAGATTGCTCTGGTTATAAATCAATCGACCTATATCATCGAAAAGAGAAATATCATTTATTGAAGTGCTTCCATTAATTGAAATTGTAAATGATCCTTTATTGGGATTTGGTGAAATTATTAGTGTTTCATTAGAAAATAATTCTTTAACCGTATTTCTGTTTTCTGAAATTCTATTTCCGTTCTGATTTATCAATTGGTTACAAAACGGTATATTTCCCATGTTTTCATCAATAACAGCATGAAAATCGCCACCAGAAACATAAAAGCCATCTTTTAAATGAATAAAATCTCCTGCAGTAAAAGTGACATCCGCCCCTGCTTTAATTTCATATATACCGCTTGGCTGATCGGTATCGGGATCGACATTTTCTCCTGCAATAATTTGAGAGGTTGCAATGTAATTTAATGGAATTGATTGAAAAATATTTCCATTTTGAACATATTGGACTGGAGCATGATTTCTAAGTATTGCACCGCCTTCTCCTCTTATTTTATATCTTCCATAATTATTGTCAAAATCCTCGAACCCTAAAATTTGTGAGTAATCGTTAAACCTCATCGTACCCCCGGGATATACAGCAAATCGGGCATCAAATATTTTAACACATTTTGAAATGGTTAATGTGGCCTTATCTTGTATATAATAATACCCAAATCGCTCATCTCCATAAAACCCATATACGATGCTTGTATTGGGATTATCCCACATAACTTCGGGATAATCATCAGGGTCGGTGGTTGACCAAGGACGGGTCGCTGCATCAACCGGAACTGGAACTTCTCTTAAGTAATTATAGGATCCATTTTGAGGGTCATTCGATGCATCTAATACCTGTTGATAGGAAGGATACCGGCCCAATATAGTTTTGAAGGTGTACCCCTCTGGAAAAATTACTTCAATTGGTAAATTTTGCCCTTGTGGGTCACCAGCATCCGGATCAATGGAAACTTCTGATGGATTATAAATTTCTTTTTGAGTTGTATTGATATCATATAAATTGATTGACGAATTAATGAAGTAATCCTGTTTCATCCCTACAAAATTATTATTAGGGATGTATATACCAGGATTAAAATAGCTGTATCCTGCTAAAGTTGTTCCATGACCACTCCTTAGTGAAGCATTCAAGAGGGAATTCCAAGGTGGTAATCCATAAAGTGGTTCATTACCATAAGTGTAAAAATTATCAGGCAATGAAGCAGGAAAGTAGTTGCTGTTATTGCAATTTGAAGGCTCTATGCTTATGTCCATATAGTTGAGTACTCCACCATCAATCCACGGACTGTTTGAAGACTCTTCAAACTCATGTTCCACTAAATTCGATTGATTAAGATAATAGTTATCTTCTGGTTTTATTAATAATTCAGGGATATACATTACATCAATATTGGAACCGCCGCCCACATTTGTGTTTTCAAAATGAAATGGATAATATCGCATACGGCCTCTGGTTAAATCGTATGTCCAAGAAATTGTATCTATAATATCAGATGTTAAACTTAGTGTGCAATGTATAAACAATCGATGAGTAAGGATTGAATGAGGCAAATAATTTCGAGATGTTCCAGCAGAACTGTTAGATAAAAATTGAGCAGAAACCAATGTTTCAGGATTGTCATTCAATTCAGCTCCGCTTTTCATTTCTTTAACATAAAGTGGATTAGGGTCATTTGGATAAAGATTTCCATTTTCTCTTATACGGTTAAGAAGGCCCCATTTATTGTTTGAATATGATGCAATTGGCATTTTTAATTTCCTGTCTGTAGTTCCTGCACATCCTGTTGATTCCCAACAATCAGGCATGCAAAATGGGAAAGAAACTAATTCGATTTCATAAGAAATAGCATGTTTTTTAAGAACATAATGCCAGTAATCAAGCGCATCAACCCAATTGCCACTGGGAGTCCATCCAGGTTTTAATATTATCATATATTCCCCGTCGAAAGCGGTGCTGCCAAAATAGAAGTCTTGATTAGAAGAATTGTAAACAGGTATGGATTGATTATTTCGCATAACTCCATAACTCGGAGAAGGCATAGGTGTAGTAACATTAATAGGATCGTAATAAAGTTTGTACGGATCAACCAATGCTTGTGAAAACAATGAAGTATTTGTATAAAATATCAATATAAGAATAAATGCAACCTGTTTCATTTTAATTTAATAATTTTATGTGTAGTGTAATACTGCCCATTGACAATAAGATTTAAAATATACAATCCAGGGTTAACATTTGATAAATCGATTTGAATTTGAGATTGCGATGATTTATTTTTATAAATTACCCTTCCGCTCAAATCATAAAACAAAATAATTTTTTCAACATATTCTGATGTGTTACTAAATTCAATATAGAGTTTATCAATAACTGGATTAGGGTACAATTTTAAAATTTCATTAAAATCTGATAATTCATTCAAGCCGGTTGAAAAGCAATATGTAGAATCCTTTATACTCAAACTATAAATATCATCGCTATTGCTAACAACCAGTGGAATGCTGTCTGAAACCCCAATGGTAATGGTAGAATCTCTAATTGTTGGGGATGTATGGGGGAAATTAATAAGATTGGTATAATGGCAGGCGCTTTCACCATATGCATTTGCCCGTACCAATACTACATCTATGGGATTATACATTTGACCATATAATAACAAATCACCGTTATCCAATTCCACGGCTTTTTTCCCGCTACGATTCCATCCTGTGTTACCATAGCTTTTTCGCCATAAAATATTTCCCAGTGAATCAATTTTTATAAACATACTACCATCCGTGGCTATTAAATAATTGCTATCAGATAATTGAATAGAAGAGTTAAAATATTCACTAATTGAAGTGGGATATCTTTTATTCCAAACAATATTCATTGATGAATCCAACCGAATGAAATAAGGAGAGCCCATTTGCATTGGGTTATTTGTCATGCGGGCCAGAATGAGTAATCCGCCATCATTTAGTATGTGAAACTTTGGAGTGTTTTCATTTTCAAGATCCCCATAAATCTTAGCGTTCAAAAAATTACCTGAGGAATCGATCTTAACTATCAAGAAATCTGATTCACCGAATCCTATTGAATCAATGGATCCCGAAATAATAAATTGGTTGCTTGATGATTCTTTCAAATCATTCACTTCGATATTCAGATTATTTCCAATTGCTTTAAACCACAAAAGGTTGCCAGAATGATTCAAATTTAATATATAGGACTTGGGACGGTTTATCCCAAGTATGACATCATATATCCTGCATGCATAAGCCATTAAGAGATTTCCGGCACTTGACTCAATGAAGGATACAGATCCGGGACTAATTGGAAGGTTGTTCCGGATAAAAGTTGACCAAATTACGGCTCCAGATGTATCAAGTTTAACAATAGAAATATCAGTAAAGGGACTACCTACAGTTGACACTGTAATTCCACATATCGCAAGTGAGGAATCAGCCGTTGTAATAATTTTATATGGAACTCCTTTATTTAAGCAAAAACCTTTCGACCATAGGTGATCTCCAATGGGAGTAAATTTAGAAATCGTAAAATCACCGAAACTAATATTTCGATGAATTAAATATACATTTTGATCTGTGTCAATGGCCATATCCGAGGCTACATCGTCAACGGAATTATTTGGGTCACCAATAACCTTATAAAAAGAACTTTGTGCCCATAATTGAGTGACACAAATGCATAGATATAAACAAGTACAGAAATACTGCCTCATTTCAGTGAATTAATAAATTACAGATAATTACAGCAATTACTCATTTAATAAGTTTCATTTCCTTTTAGATTGCAACTTCTTAATTTCACTCATTAAAATCCTGTTTTCATTTCTGATGTTTATTAAACTCTCATTCATTTCAATAATGTAAAGGTATAATTCCTCAATTTTTTCCTGCTGAAGTCTTTGAATTTCGCCAAGGTTTTGTCCATTAGATTCAATTTCTGCTGCTTTTGGCATACCGGGCAAATGGTGATTTAATGAAATATAATTTTGAAGCTCACCTAGGGATTTCAATTTATAATTTCTTGAAAAAACATAATCCGGCCAAGTTCCTGAAAGTTTTACGTATGCTTCACGAAATCCTACTTTGCCGTTTACAATTAATTTATAGTTTGATGAAACAGGAGGTAATGTGGTACCTAAAGTTCCAATACCTATTAGTCCATCTTGTGTTATTCTCATTTTTTCTGTAGAAGGTGTTAATGAGGTAGCCGTTTTAAAAACAAGATCAGCGCCGTTCAATGTTCCAATGAATTGTTGTGCGTCATCGATTTGACCATTCCCTTTTGTATTCCAGTCCGGAGCTGGGGCTATTGGTGAAGGGTTGCTAGGGCCATATGTCCTGAGAAATCCATATTGATCAACAAAAACCATTCGTATTGTATCCGTCGATGCGGAATCAACTTTTATATCACCGAGAAATTCAATCTTGCCATCACCTGTTACACGTAACCGCTCCAAATTATTAGTTCGTAATGAAAAGTCGGTGCTGTCAATGGTGCCTAAAAAATGATTATAAGGATCAGTAGCCTCATTTCCGGTCAAGAGCCAGTCATCTTTAGGAGGTTCCTTCAGGTATCCTTCTTTGCCGGCCTTACAACCATTTGCATCTAGAACCAGAACACCATACCAACCGGCACACAGTGAAGTCCTGTTCGGTGAGGTGCTGCTATCGCTCCACAACCACGAATAAGGTGCAACACCATATTCCGCAGTCAATTCGACTATGCCATTGCACGCACCGTTTACACTAATATGAAAACCATTTGGATAAGTGTGAATGGTTCCACCTATTTTTATTTGTCTTGGCTCAGTTAGTGTAATTTCCGCCTGAGCCATTTGAGGTAATGAATCAGAATCGGTAACTCTAACATTATAATATCCGGCTGGAAGATTTTCAATATCTTCAATAGAATCTGATGTGCTCCATAAAATCTGATAAGGAGGTATCCCACCGGAAATTGTCAAATTAATTGAACCATCGGAATTGCCGAAACAACTAATGTTATAGCCATTATAATTGTATGGAGTTAAGCTAAGATTTAGCTGCTGTGCAGTAGTTTGATAAAATGAATTTAAAAAAACCAAAACCAATGCGATCAAGATTTTTTGGTGTAATTTTTTCATGCCTGAGTATTTTTTATTAAAGTATAATAAAATGTCTGAAATATCAAATTTTCTAGAAGTGTTTAGCGACTTTCCTATAACTTACTTATTCCAGCACCTTTAGTTCTCCTACACAACAGTATTTTGTGTTATTGTGCACCTTTGGTGCTGATAACAAATATAAGAAATTTCACAAACCATCAATTGGTGACGCACTATTTTGAATGCCAGCGGTGCTTACACGGGTATATATTTCGGTGGCACTACTGGCTTCATCCTCGCAACTCTTATACATCTGATGCTTTAGCCTTAGGCACGGGTCCGATTACTATCGTTCCGATAACCATCGGTCCGATAGCCATCGGAAGGGGACGATATTCAATCACATAAACCTGACTACTTATTTTCAAGCTTATAGTGCAATTGCGTGAGTCCTGAATCAAAATGCTTAGAAGTTGTAAGCTTCAACGATTGTATTGGTCTTCCATCCTTAAAAAGCCTAATACCATCTCCAAGCAAAACGGGAATAATGGAAATGATGAACTCGTCGATCAGGTTGTTCTTCATTAATTCATTTGCGATTTCGGAACCTCCATCGCAGTAAATGTTTTTCCCAGGCTGTAATTTCAAATCCTGTACAAGAAGGGAAATATTTCCAGTATGAAACTTGAATTTCCCGATGGCAGGCCTTTCCGCTCTAGTCATGATGTATACATCCTTGTCGGCGTGGGGATACTCAAATCCCATTTCAATTACCTTCTCATAAGTTTTTCTGCCAATGATAACCGTATCAATCGTTTTAACAAAATCAGCATAACCATAGTCCTCGCCTTCCTGTTCAACCATAGATAAAAAGTCAATCGAATCTTCCTTGTTTGCAATGTAGCCATCCAAACTCATTGCAATAAATAAAATCACCTTTCGTTCCATTTCATTGCGAATCAAATTTTTTCTGAATCTGGCAGCCAATTACCTTACAGCCACTACCTGATAAACCTTCGGCATACCTGGAGCGGATTTCAATTCCTTTTTGATGCTGAAACCGGATGTTTTCAAATTGGTACGGGCTTGTTGAGGGTTGGAATTTCCATTCAAATCAATAGCAAAACGCTTTCCGTTTTTGTTTTGTGTGAATACCCATGTGGTGCCGTTCGTATTAACTTCATAAGGAACCAACGGCCGGGTATCGTAGATGGCTTCGCCATTGCTGCGTAGCCATGCTCCGATGTCGTTTAACCGCACATAAGCCGTGCTGTCCCAAGTGCCTTGCGGCGATGGCGCAATGTTGAGTAGCAAATTGCCACCACGCGCTACAACCGTGCACAATGTGCGTACCAACTCCTCCGACGATTTGTAGGTATCATTGGGCACATAGCTCCAGCTGGTGGCCATGGTCATGCAGGTCTCCCAAGGAAAAGGCAACAATTTGCCCGGCACATGTTGCTCTGGCGTGAGGTAATTCTGATTGGGTCCTTCCACCGCACGGTCCACCACTATCAACCCCGGCTGTTTGATGCGCAGTATTTCAGCCAAACTATCCATGCGGATGTCTTGGTGCATGGGTCGTGTGCCCCAACGCGGTGATGTTGCGGTCATGGGTTGTACCCAACCACCGTCGAGCCAGAGTATATCCACCCGGCCATACACATCCATCAACTCTCCCAGCTGCGAGTAGGTATGTTGCATGAAACGCTTCCACTTTTCCGGATATTTGTTAATGTCGTAATTGGGATTACGATCGAGTGGCGGCCAAGTCTTGTCCCAGTAATCGTTGCTGTGCCAATCAGGCTTGCTGAAGTAAGCGCCCACCATCATGCCCTCGTTGCGAAACGCATCAAACACCTCCTTGGTGATGTTGGCCCTCGCGTTTTTCGAAAAAGGTGTACGAGGCGATGTGATCTTGTAATCGGTTGTAGCGGTTTCAAACATGCAAAAGCCATCGTGATGTTTGGTGGTAAACACCATGTACTTCATGCCGCCCTTGCGTGCAGCAGCGGCCCATTGCGCAGGATTGAATTCGGTTGGATTAAAAGTTAGTTGCAACTCCTCATAAGCCTTCCTGTATGCGAAGTAATCGTTCGCATAAGGGCCACGGCGGCGGCACCAATCTTCATCCTCCGGACAAATGCTCCAGCTCTCTACCACGCCCCATTGGCTGTATGGTCCCCAATGCATCAGCAATCCGAACTTGTAATCCTGCCACTTTTCCAGTTTGCGCACCACTAACGAATCGGTAGGCGGAAAATACTGCTGTTGATGCTCCTGCGCAAATCCGCACAACGAAAGATGCAGCATCAAAACAACACAACTGAATTTGAAGTACGATTTCAATTGGAGTGCTTTGGCAAATGTTTGCATGTGATTATCTGTTTATTTCAATCGGCAAATCCACCTTTGCCACGGTATAATCGCAGCGGGCCATCGAGTTGCAGTTTGAGTACGGTCATGTGCTCATCCATCCCCGCCAAGGGCACATCCATGAAAATGGTACCAGGCACCGTGCTCCACGAAATCTTTCCTACGGTTTTCATTGAAACCGGAATGGGTGAGCCGAGTATCTCGCCTCCCAAGACTTTATTGCGGATGCCTTTGAGCATGATGGTGGATGCACCCACGCCGTTGTGGTTTTTAACAGATGGCACGAACAGGTACAGCGTGGTTGAATCTTTGCTAAGTACAGAGCTGCCATGATAGTGTCCTTCGGGAAGTCCTTCGATGGTGCCATACACCGCCTCGGCATGCTTGCGGTTGAACCGACCGAGTGTTTTCAGAATCTCCACTTGTTGCTGCGGAATGGTGCCATCGGCCCGCGGACCGATATCGAGCAAGAGGTTGCCACCCATGCCTAGCACTTCGGTGTAGATGCGGATGATTTCATCGGGGGATTTCCAGCTGGTGTCGGATGGACGATAGCCCCAGTTGTTGTTGGTGGTGAGGCACAACTCCCAATGCTTGGATGCAGGTCGTGTAACGGGCATGTTTTGCTCAGGCGTATCGTAATCGCCGTAGGTTTTCAATCGTCCGTTGAGCAACACTTGTGGATTGCCTTTTTTGCAGATGGATTTGATGGTGGATGCCTGCCATTCGT
>Ga0315907_10008119_pt1 | contig 10824 bp, 13 predicted proteins | sample LakEriMetagenome_3_FD_203525 | JGI IMG/M metagenome (GOLD analysis project Ga0315907, IMG submission 203525) | Freshwater fungal communities from buoy surface, Lake Erie, Ohio, United States - Buoy 12 MA123 | ecosystem: Environmental > Aquatic > Freshwater > Lake > Lake biofilm | place: USA...
ATACAACCATTCTTTATTATGATCTGTGCTATCTAATTGTTGTACATACTCGGCAACTTCTTTATACTGTTCTTCATTTAAACTTTTATCATTTTGTATAGCAATAATCAAGGCATCCTTACTAGGGATTGCATTATATTGGTCTATGAAATTAGTAATCTTATCATAAACAATTTTATCATTATTCTCTAAAAAATAATCCCGCTTTAAAAACGGGACTACTTTTCTCATGTACTCATCGTCATTCGCTAGATTCTGCAGAATTACGGTTTCGATTTTCGTACTCATCCATTGCCTTCTTTAAAATATCTTCTATAATAAAATTGAGAACCTTATCAAACTCTGGGCCAAAGTCTTTGTCTTTTTCTTTACCCTCAGGATATTTTACTATCGTATAGTCTAATACTAGACCATCATCATTTTCACCTGTTTCAAGTTCATTGATACTTAAAGCAGTACCTTCAAATTCTCCATCTAGAATTTTTACACCCCAGATTTCAATATCTTCTTTAACCATTTTCCATGGTTCATACTTCACTTGCATTTTCGAACTCCTCTTCTATTGAAACATCGTCCGAGGCCATCATTAGATCGCCTGTAGACATTTTATATCTAGACTCAATATAATCTCTAAAGGCTTTGTCTGTCAATATCGGCATCCAAAACTCTTTAGTGTAGGTATCCTTTTGTCTATATTTTTGCTCTTCGCCCTTTTTAGAATACCAACCATTCGATGGTTTAAATACGAAACCACCTTCCATTGCTACATCTAAAAGACCAGACCATTTGCTGATGCCTCCATCAAACAATACTTCAACCGGAATCTTAGATTTTTCTCTTACGAATCTAGATTTTTCTACATTGATAATAAAGTTATAGCCTACAACATCTGAGCCATCTTTTTCTTGTTGGCGACCAATAATAAAAATATTATCTGCAGAATAGTAAATACCTGTACCGCCAGAAACAATCTGTTTAGGATACAATCCAATTTCAGAATATGTATGGTTGACAACAACTGCAGGAATATCTTTGATTGTCAAATGAGGTGTAATCATTCTAAACAAAGATTTCATTTGCTTTGCTCTGGTCATGTCTGCAACAGACTTACCTTCAAGCGCATCATCAACTTCTTTCTTAGAAGCAAGGTTACCTACAGAATCAACTACAATAATAACATGATCGCCTCGTTCAATATTATTGATCTGAGACATAACGTCAAATTTTAGTTGTTCTATATCGGTGATAGGTGTGTGTAATACTCTGGCGGTATCAATCCCAAAGGAATCAAAATAAGATTGAGGGCTACCAAACTCAGAGTCATAAAATAAAACAATAGCATCTTCATATTTGTCCAGATAAGATTTAGCAAGTAAAAGGGAAAACGCAGTCTTAAAATGTTTAGAAGGGCCTGCGAATACTGTTAACCCTGGGGTCAACCCACCTTCTAAACTACCCGATAGGGCAACATTAACCATTGGAACTGAAGTTTGAATCATATCCTTTTTGTTAAAGAATTTAGATTTGTTTAGAACTTCTGTTTCTTTGATTGTAGAATTCTTTTTCAATTTGTCAAGTAACGACATAATAACTCCTTAAGTATATTGTATATTATAATATGTATTGTGTAGTTTGTCTATATTATTTTAAACCAGACCATTCTGATAGGTTAGGTTTGGCTGATTCCATTTCTTCAAATTCTTTTGAAGCAGGATGGAAATCTAGTCCTGTTGCTTTCTCTACTTCATCAATAGATGTAGCATATTTGGAAAGGTCTGCTACAGGCAAAGGTTTGTTAGGTAGAATAAATCCAATTCCCTTGGATGTATTTTTATCAACAATTACTTTCCATAAGCTTGCAGGTACACCTACTTTATTTTGTCCAATAGTTAATGACTTGTCTGTATCATAAATTGTGCCGGTTATAACATATATGTCTTTACCTTCAATTGCCCAATTACGAACATACGTTTCTAACTGTTTCCAAATACCTCTATTATGATTTGGTACTTGAGGAACCATGTTGGACAAAAAGAATGACTCACTCATAATAATTTCATTCTGAGTATTGTTTGCACCGGGTGACAAATGTCCTCGATCATATGGCTTACCTGCATAATCAGCTAATTGTGATTGATGTTCTTTTGCAATTGCTGGGTCTGGTCGAAAATCATCTTTTCTTTTTGCAGGTCCTTTGATCGCTTCTACAGTAAGATGTTCTACAACATATTCTGCAGTCTTTGTATCATATCTATAATGTATTGCATAGTTTGTTTTACACAAATATTGACTGTTTGTTATTTTACTTACAGGTGCACCATGTAATACGAATTGGGGGCAATTATCATCTATAGGATTAGCGAGTAAAGCTAAAGGTAATAGTAATATTGCTAGTAATAATTTTTTCATCCGAATAATCCTTCTAAGGTTGCTTGCGGCTTTGCCGACCAACCAATACCGTTCAATATTGTATTCATGGGTTCTAGAAAAGATTTATCAAACATTGTTTCGTAGTCTGCAAATTTTTTCAAATCTAATTCGGGCGGTATAACAGTATTAAATGCTATACAGTTCTCACCAATAGTATTGGGCTCTTTTAAATATATAAATTTAATTTTATCACCTTCTTTAATCTTTTCATATCTTTTATCTAATCCCATTTTTTCAAGATAGAAATTATAAAGAAGTGCTCCCCTGACATGCATCGGGGTCGCCTGTTTATATATATTTGCTCTGTCAGTATATTTATTTAACCCGTTAACGCCTCTAGGAAAAGATATATCTTCCGGGGGTAATTTACGATACTGTTCTTCAAAATTACGAATATATTCTTGCAGGTTTTCTTCGGTATCTGTTAGTGCCATTTTAACCGCTTTTCGCAAACCATCTCTAATAGGTTCAGGTGTAGATGATCTGACAATTTCTAATCCCATCACCTTTAGCTTTGGTTCAGCATATTGAACACCTTCGTTATTATATACATTCAAAGCATATCGTTTCTTTGCAACCCAAATACCTCTATCTGCAATAACCTCTCGTTTGAAATAAACTTTGTTCTCAAACGCATTACTGTAATCTGCAATTTCATTACTACATTGCATTAGGAATTCTTCAATTTTATCTTTACAAATTTTATCCAATATACCTACTACTTTATCTCCAGATAAATCTTTATAGAATTTTTTAACCAACGGATCTAATGTAATATAACAGGCATCAGTGTCGGAATAAAAAGAATAAACATAATCTTTTGTCCCGCATACCTTGTTCAAATACTCATTTAAACATTTACCAATATATTGAATAATGAATTGGCCTGTTAAAGTAATACCCTCAGCAATACGGTCATCATAGAATCTAAAATATTCATTTGCCATTGCACCAAATAAAGAATTCATTTGAATCTTTCGAGCCATCTGAAAATTATTGTACTTAGATATTTCTTTCTGCCATTTCTTATCTTTTGTTTCTTCGTATTGTGTCTGTGCCTCAAGCATCAGATTCTTATACTGTTTACGATCATTGAATAGCTTCTGAACAATCTCAGGAAAGATGCCTTGTTTCTTTCTTGTGAAACAATATCCATTTGCCGTCATACAATAATCTTCATCCTTCAAGTCATCAAGATTGACGCTTTTAGAAACAAGTTTGTTTACAGTTAAATCTTTGCTGTACTGAGGAACCAATGTCTCCGGCGACAAATTATACTGCATAATAATACTAGGATATAGACTAGTTGCATCAAATGACACTACCCAATCATATTTACCTGGTCGAGGTTCTTGAACATACGCACCAGCAATTTGCCTACCTGGTCTTTCTTCTCGCTGATGGACAACAATATCTCGTTTCCACAATTCGTTATAAAGAATACAATCCCAAGTTCTTACTGCTGAGAAAATGTCAATAAAATTGCACTTTGCATCATACGCCATTGTAAGAATAAGTTCAATTAATTTCATCTTCTCTTCAAGTTCGTCGACAAGTTCTACGTCTCGAATGTTATAGTCTACAAATTTTTGCCAATTACCTTTCCAGAATGCGGAGAATGAATCAAACTCATCATAGTTTAATTTCTCTTTACCCAATTCTACTTTGGCAATGTGATCTAATTTATAAGATTCTTGATTTGAATATGTAAATTTTTTGTAGAGATCTAAATAATCTAGAATTGCAATACCCAACACCTCAAAAGAAATGTTCTCTTTCTTTAATTTGAAAATACGTTTCTCGTTAACTACTTTCCAGGGCGACATCTTTTTAAGTTCATCTTCGCCAAGAACTTTAGTAATACGATTACATAGATATGGAATATCAAAGAACTCCACATTCCATCCTGTAATAATATGAGGATGATCTTCGGAAATATATTCTAAGAACTTTCTTAGAAGTGTTACTTCATCTTTACACTCAATATAAGTGTGTCTGTCAGATGTTACTTTAAACGGATTTAATCCAAAGGAAACTAATTCCTTTGTTCCATAATCTTGCATGGTGATAATCAATACTTTTTCGTTTGGATTTGCAACATCGGGGAATCCTAAATCTGCAGATGTTTCAATATCCAAAGACCATATCTTAATTTGAGTTATATCAAACTCTATATTATCGGGGAATGTTTTTGTGATATACTGATAGGTATAATTGGTGTTTCCAAAGATCGGAAAGTTCTCAACTTCTTTATATCTGGAGACATAATCTCGAGCTTCGCTGATACTTTCAAATTTCAATTCCTCTAGATTATCACCAAAAAGAGATTTATAACCGGATTCTTTTTTAGATTTGAAGAAAAGTGAGGGTTTAAAGTTGACTCGATCTTGTACTTTTTTGCCGTTGTTCACACCCCGTACTAGAATATTGTTACCATACTGATTTACGCTAGTATAAAATTTCATTGTGAAAACCTTTGGGACATAAATAATATAGCATTATATTATATATCATGTAGTAAATCAATAGAATAAGGAGAAATCTATGGCTGACGCACCCAAACAATTATCAAGAAGCGAAAGAGAAGCACAAATCAAAGACAAAGCAGGATGGCTTATTACCGTACTGGCTGCTTTGCTGGCCATTAATACTCTTATGGGTGGTAGCAATTCTAGTAAGGTTTTAAATAATACCATAGATGCAAATAATACATGGGCTTTTTACCAAGCAAAATCTATCAAACAAACACTAGCTGAAATGGCATTAGATGATGCTGCTCGTGTAAAGGATACTAAAAAGGTAGAAGCACTACAAGCCAAAATAGATCGATATGAAAATGAACCTAAAGAAGGTAAGAAAGATCTAATGGCTAAAGCTCGTAAACTTGAAGAAGATCGAAGTGTCGCTAAAGCAAGATCACCCTGGTATACATACGCAGGGTCTTTATTTCAAATTGCAATTGTACTATTAACTGCTAGTATTTTAGCTGTTAATATGAGATTGTACTGGGCCAGCATTGGCGTAGGTGCCGTTGCTATGTTTTTAATGAGCCAAGCTGTTTGGTTGTGGCTTCCTATAGTAATTTAATAATATGTCAGTAAAAATTAATGATTTGATTTTAGAGCAAGGTATACGAATAATACCGCCTCCCCCTAATGCGCCACCTGAACCTGCGCCGGCTCCGAGCCCTTCGCCGCCGCCTTCGCCTTCGCCGCCGCCACCAACCCCTGCTCCGGTAGCGCAGGGGCAATCTTTATTTACATCTCCAGGTACTTGGACTGCCCCTCCTACAACTACAAGTATTTCGGCAGTTGCAATAGGTGGGGGTGGAGGAGGAACCGCATGGTCATCTGCTTTTCCGGCAACTCCTTGGCCAGGTACAGCTGTAGTATTATCGGATTGGCCAAGCGGCGGCTGGCCGGGTGGGGGCGGAGGTGCTCTTGCATATATGAATAATTATCCTGTACTTCCAGGAAACACATATAATATAACAGTCGGGACTGCGGGTGTAAGTGGAAGAAAAAATTGGAATACTACATCCCCCAATGGTCCTTTTTCGAACGCAACCTTAACCCAGGGCGGCGGCTCATCTTCTATTAGATTTGGTCCCGTTACTATACTAAGTGCAGGTGGAGGACACGAGGGTGCAGGTACAGGATATGGCGGTAGTACTTATGGTGGGGGCTCTGAACCGTTTCAAGCATCATATAATTATATTAACCCTACACCATCAACTGCAGCACAAGCACCTTTTGCATCAACTGTTGGACTTGCTGGAGGCACAGCATTTAGCGGAGGTGGATCTGGCGGTAGTGCTGGGTCAGGTGGAAATCCAGCAGGCGGAATGACAAATGGTGTGCAAAATAATTTGACTATTGGTGGCGGGGGTGGTGGCAGTGCAGGTAAATATACTGGTAATGGTCCTAACGGGTCACCCGGCAACCCCGCACCGCCTAGAAGATTTAGAGGACGGCAAGGAGCAGGATCTGGTGTATTTGGTCAAGGTGTAGTTCCTACAACTTTTGATGTATATGGCAAGGGCGGTGGAGGTGCATCTATTGCAGGTGCAAATGCTGCTAGCGGCGGGGCTGTAAGAATCGTATGGCCAGGTGTGGATAGACAATTCCCAAATGTGAATATTTTAGATTTACCTGTTATACCATAAGGAATAAAATGAAAATACGAAATATAAGATTATCCAACGTAACAATAACCAATCGCCCAGTTGTTGGGGAATCCGTATATACAACAACAGGAACATATACTTGGGTATGCCCACCTGAAGTTTATAGCGTATCAGTTGTTTGTATAGGCCCAGGTGCAGTTGCCCCGGACGGAGTTGCAATGAACAGCCCAAATGGCGGCAACGGTTACACCCCTTCCATCGGTGGCGGGGCAGGAAGCGGTGGCGCGCTAGCATGGAAAAATAATATACCAGTAACACCGGGCAATGTATATTATGTTTACAATGGAACATTCAATTATAAATATAGAGGTCCTGGAAATTTTGACCCACCAATGTCCGGTTCTGCATTTCGAATAGAAAATTATTCGAACGGTGGCGCAAGATATGCTGTAGCTGCAGGCGGAGCTGATATATTAGCTGGGGCTCCTCTTAATAGTTATAGACATAGTAACTTTATTGTGGGTGAAGGTGGTGGACTTGGGGGACGGAGTGGAATATTCGGCGATCCAGATATTGATGGGCTTAGTCCGCCACATGGGTACTATGGTTTCTACCAAGGTGGGGGCGGTGCTGGAGGATATACAGGAAAAGGTGGGGATGGTGGTCGAGCTGACTTTAATTACTGGGAAGGCGCAAACGTAGGGTACGGTCAACCGGGCTTTGGAGGTGGTGGCGGAGGTGCCGGCGGTGGCTATGACAACGTGAACCCAGCAAACAGTCCAGCATTTACTCATCTTCCAGCTCCGTTGGCAACTATTGTAGCATTCGGCGGCGGCACAGGATTATACGGACAAGGTGATAGCGGAGAGGGTGGAAGTGGTACAAATTTATCAGCAAATGTATTAAGTCCAGGTGGTGCGGGTTCTGGAGGAATGTCTCATTTATATGGCGGCGGTATACGAGTACCTAATGCATATGGTATTACAGATTCTCCTGGAGCAGTTCGAATTATATGGCCAGGAGCCATAAGAAAATTTCCAAACACTAATACTGGCGAAGCCGGTGTAGTATATAATGTAAACTAATAATGCAAGTGATGAATGATTTAGAATGGAGCCGGACCATGACATAACATGGATCCGTTAACACTCCTAGCATTGGCTAACGGGGCCGTTGCTGCGGTTAAAAAAGGTTGTCAGCTTTATAAAGATATTAAGAGCGCTGCGGGTGACGTAAAGGGCGTGTTGGATGACTTGGATAAGCAATTCAATAAGCAACACGAAAACAAACCGGCAACTAAAGAACAACGGCAGCAGTTTGAGCAAAAGAAAAAAGAAGTAAAAGAAAATATTCTAAAAGATCCCAATGATGTTATCTCTATCATCGGAGACCAATTAGGAACATTCTTCGATGCAATGGACAAGATTGAAGAATTGTTTTATGATGAAGAACAAAAATCTAAAGAAGTATATACTGGCGATGTCTCACTAAGTCGAAGAGCATTGCAAAGAGTATTGATTCGTTCCAGACTTGAACAAATGGAAGTTGAATTACGCGAACAGATGATCTATAATGTTCCTGCAGACTTAAAAGACTTGTGGACTCGCTTTCAAGATATGCGTGTTCAAATTATAGATGAACAAAAAGTTGCAAGAAAAGTAAAAGAAAAAGAAGATGCAATTAAAAGAGCAAAGCGCCAAAGAAGAATGGAAAATCTCGCATTAGAACTTTCTTTAGCTGGCGGAATATTATTACTAATATTATTAATGGCCGGGTTCTTTACCTGGTTATCATATGATCGTAAACAAAGATGGCCTGAGCTAGGTGAACCCGGATCATATAAACAAAGATTAGAAGACGCTAAAAAATACGATATAGAAAAATTTAGACAGGCGCTAAAAATATTAGACGAACAGAATTACCAAGATGGCAAAAAATAAGTACACATTTTTAGAATGGGTATTTGACAATGTTGGATTTGCTAAATTTATTTTATTATTTTATCTATTTCTATTATTATTGTGCACAGGAATATTAGGGTTTGTTTGGTTATACACCAAACACTAATATGAGTCCATTTAAAAAAACAATCATCGGCATTAGTACTGCTGTTACAATAGCCTCGCCTTTTATTCCGGACTCAGTTAATATCAGCGTATCTGTACCTATAAAAATTGAGGCTCAGGTATCTAAAAAAGAAAAACAATATAATATTGTAACTAAGAGCTGTACCTTAGAAAAATCCTTCGTAACTAACGACGGGTTAAAAGTATGTGATTATGCTTGCGGAGGATCGGACAAACAACACATCTACAAAACTTACTTTTATAAAAATGCCGTTTGTCCGAAAGTGATTCAGGAACAAGTCAAAGAAAGAAGTAATTAATTTCCTACAATATTCAAAGAAGAAGTATTAGGATTCTTTCCTGTCAAGATTTGAATGCCTGTACCAAACAACATATTGTATTGGTTGTAAACATCTTCTTGCAAATCTGCTTCCCAAATAATAGAAGATTCTTTAATCTTAATGGTGTGACCATTAGTGTAAGCTGCATATGGAATCAATGCCATTGAGTGTTGATCTGGAGTAGACTTAGCCGACACCAACATAACAGCGCATGGTTTATCTACAATAACAGTAGTGCCATCATAGCTTACTTCACCCACAACTTCTTCGCCTGTAATAAGTTTAATTACTTTAATCATTTTATTTCCTTTAATGCCAATAACGTATATTTTGATTTCGCGCGGATTGCGTCACTTCAATCCACATTATAAAATAGTATTTAATATCCGTCAATAGCTTTTTCATAATGAACTATCCGTAGTTAATTTTTTAGTTTTGCCTGTAGGTTCTTTAACCTCAATTTTCTTAGGCTTCTTATGCTCAGGGATAATACGTTCCAAGAAAATTCTTAGCATACCATTTAACATCTCTGCATCTTTAACTTCAATCTGGTCGTCCAAAGCAAAGTTGCGAGTAAATGCTCTATTGGCAATTCCCTTAAATAGGAAATTTTCATCATTATCTGCAGTTTGAATGTTACCTTTAACAATCATCTTGTTATCAGCTAATTCAATTTCAATATCTTGTTTAGCAAAACCAGCAGCAGCAATTTCAATTACATAAGTATTGTCGCCGGTTTTCTTAACATTGTACGGAGGATAATTAGGAATGTTTTTTGTTATATCGTCATGCATTTTTGTAAGACGATTAAACTGTTCATCAAACCCAATAAAATATTTGTCCATTTCTTTGAACATATTTGTGTCGAAACGAGGCATTGTTATTAGCGTCATTTGTTACTCCCTATTACTTAGATTCGGTTTTTTCGGTTTTGTTGGAACCAAAGATAAAGCGAGTCATAGACTCTGTGCCAACGGTAATCAAATCACATCCAGATTTAGCAATCTGTTTTGTAAATTTGCGTTGTGCTTCAACGAATTCTTCTAGGGGTTTTTTGATTGTGTCGTCCTTCATGGTGTGACGAAGGAATTCTAGTTTGGCGTTTTGAATAGTATCAATAGCCATATCTGCGTAAAATGTACTCATAAATTTCTCCTTAAAAAGCGAGTATTAAAATGCTTACCCCGAAGGCATAAGCTCTGACGGTTTTATTGAGATCCGTCAACTCCGTTTCCCATCCCTGGGAACATAATTATTTATTACTAGTTGTTAACTTTTTCTTGCCAATGTTATACTTTGTTTCCAATTTCCAATCATCTTTTTCTCTGTGCGAGATAACTTTGATCTGAGATAAAGGAGCATAGTCTTGGAAGAATTCAGGATTGTTAACTTTAACCAATCCCCAATCTACTAATAACTTTGAAATTGTATTTCTACGCTGCAAATCATTTTCAGATAGATCTGCGGTTTTACCATCTAATGCAAATAGTTCTTTAAAATGAACTATAAAATATCTGCCCTGCTTATGTAGTATATGGCATGATTGATATAGGGTTTTATCTTTTCTAGAAGCAACACCAATTCTTGTTAATGTTTCTCTTACTTTTAAAAAATCATCTGGTTCAGATAAAATTACTTCTAGAGGATGATACCCTGGAAAATCTATATTGATTATGTCAGTACTCATTACTTCCACCCACCTTTTGTTATTCTTTTTTTCATTTCTTCAATAGTCGAAGAATTTAGAAGTGGGAGTACTTGTTTGGCTTTTTCTGTGCTATAGCCATAGTATTCTTTGATAACTTCCAAATCAGCGACCTTCTCAGCCTTGATCCATTTATTGAATCTTTTCCGGGGCCTA
>Ga0315907_10008122_pt1 | contig 10823 bp, 11 predicted proteins | sample LakEriMetagenome_3_FD_203525 | JGI IMG/M metagenome (GOLD analysis project Ga0315907, IMG submission 203525) | Freshwater fungal communities from buoy surface, Lake Erie, Ohio, United States - Buoy 12 MA123 | ecosystem: Environmental > Aquatic > Freshwater > Lake > Lake biofilm | place: USA...
GCCTGTTCCCGGCCACGGGGGGGGCGCTGTACGGCCCGGCCACGCACGGCTGGATGACGCTGTTCCGTCGGCCCGGCTCGATGAGCGCGCTGCCGGGCCTGTTCCTGGCGGGGGGCAGCGTGCATCCGGGACCGGGTGTGCCGATGGCGGCCCTGTCGGGCCAGCTGGCGGCCGGGGCCGTGATGGCGCACCTCGATTCGACCAGCCGGTCCCGCCGGGGGGCTATCTCTGGTGGTACTTCGACGCGCTCAGTGACGACGGCCGACACGGCCTGACCGTCATTGCCTTCGTCGGCAGCGTCTTCTCGCCGTATTACGCCTGGGCCCGCGCCCAAGGCCGGCCTGACCCCGAGAACTTCTGCGCGCTGAACGTGGCGCTGTACGGCGAGGGGGGCAAGCGCTGGGCGATGACGGAGCGGGGCCGTCGCCATGTGCACCGCAACGAGCGGGAGTTCGTCATCGGGCCCAGCCGCGTGCATTGGGATGGCCGCTCGCTGGTGGTGGACATTGACGAGCGCTGCGCACCGATTCCGCTGCGCGTGCAGGGCCAGGTCAGGGTGACGCCGCCGGCCCTGTGCAGTTTCGTGGCGCCGCTGGACGCCGCGGGCCGGCACCGCTGGGGGCCGATCGCGCCCTGCGCTCGCATCGAGGTGGCGCTGTCGCACCCCGACCTGCGCTGGCACGGGCATGCCTACATGGACTCCAACGAAGGCGATGAGCCCGTGGACCGTGCCTTCAACGATTGGGACTGGTCGCGCGCCACCATGGCCAACGGCGACACCTCGGTCATCTATGACGTGCGCCCGCTGCAGGGGCCGGAGAGGGTCATCGCCCGGCGCTTCCGCCCGGATGGCAGCCACGAGCCTTTTACGGTGCCGCCACGGCATCCCTTGCCCACCTCGGCCTGGCGCATCGCCCGCCAGGTGCGAGGCGATGCCTCGCCGGCGCCGCGCCTGGTGCGCACGCTGGAGGACACCCCGTTTTACGTGCGTTCGCAGATCGCCTCGCGCCTGCTGGGCGAGGACGCGATCTCGATCCACGAGACCCTGGACGTGCCGCGCGTGGTGTCGCTGCCCGTGCGCCTGATGCTGCCCTGGCGCATGCCCAGGCGCCCTTGACGGTGCCGCCTTGGCGTGGTTTCGGCGTGGCTTCGGCACGGCGGAACACCCCAGAAAGCACCTCTGAACCCGGCCGGGCCGAGGGGCTTCCGGAGTAACATCAGCGTGCCATGTGCTTCACGCCCCTGATCTACGGAGACCACCTCGCCCGCAGCGTGCGCGGGGTGCCTGCAGCGCCGCCGCAGCGCGGCTGAATCCACGCAGCGAGTTCCCGCCCTGAGGCGTACGCCCCTGGGCCGATTGTCCGCAGGTGAGCGCCACGCGGTCCCCAGGCGGGTTCACACCGTCGCGTTACCAGCGACGCACATTGCAGGAGGCTTTCATGGCCGACATCTCTTCCGCAAGCATTTCTTCCGCCGACAACCCGATGGGCCTGATGGGCTTCGAGTTCGTCGAGTTCGCATCCCCCACCCCGGGGCTCATCGAGCCCCTGTTCGAGAAGATGGGCTTCGCCCTGGTGGCGCGTCACCGCAGCAAGGACGTGCTGCTGTACCGCCAGGGAGGCATCAACTTCATCGTCAACCGCGAGCCGCGCAGCCTGGCCGGCTACTTCGCCGCCGAGCACGGGCCCAGCGCCTGCGCGCTGGCCTTTCGCGTGAAGGATTCGCACCGCGCCTACGCCCGCGCGCTCGACCTCGGCGCCCAGCCCGTGGAGGTGCCCACCGGCCCCATGGAACTGCGCCTGCCGGCCATCAAGGGCATCGGCGGTGCACCGCTGTACCTGATCGACCGCTTCGAGGATGGCAAGTCCATCTACGACATCGACTTCGAGTGGGTGGAAGGCGCGCCGCGCCGGCCCGTGGGGCACGGGCTGCACACCCTGGACCACCTCACGCACAACGTCTACCGCGGCCGAATGGCGTACTGGGGTGGCTTCTACGAGAAGCTCTTCAACTTCCGCGAGATCCGTTACTTCGACATCAAGGGCCAGCACACAGGCCTGACCAGCCGCGCCATGACCGCGCCGGACAACCTGATCCGCATCCCGCTGAACGAAGAGTCCGGCAAGGGCGGCACGGGGCAGATCGAGGAGTTCCTGATGCAGTTCAATGGCGAGGGCATCCAGCACATTGCCCTGGCCACCGACGACCTGATCGCCACCGTGGACGCCCTGCAGATGTCGGGCATCCCGCTGATGACCGCACCCAACGACGTGTACTACGAGATGCTGGAAGAGCGCCTGCCCGGGCACGCTGAGCCGGTTGGGGAGCTCCAGGCGCGCGGAATCTTGCTGGACGGCAGCACCGCTGGTGGCCAAAGGCGCCTGTTGCTGCAGATCTTCAGCCAGACCCTGCTGGGCCCCGTGTTCTTCGAGTTCATCCAACGGAAGAAGGACGAAGGCTTCGGCGAAGGCAACTTCAAGGCCCTGTTCGAGTCCATGGAGCGCGACCAGCTGCGCCGCGGGGTGCTGGGGGCGCAGGGGTAGGCATGGGAAGATTCCGCCGTGCAAACGGTGAGGGTCTTCCAATGCTGATCAACTGCGTGGCCTACCAGGACGGGCGCAAGCTGGCGGACATTCCAGTCGACGACATCGACCAGTGGCTGCGCAAGCCCGACTGCTTTGTCTGGGTGGCGCTGCGAGATGCGACCGACGAAGAACTGCGCCAGATGCAGCGGGAGTTTGACCTGCACGAACTGGCTGTCGAGGATGCGCGACACGGCCACCAGCGGCTGTACGACCTGAAGCGCCGCGCCAGCGTGCTGCGCCACGTGGTCGCGCCCCTGCTGGAAGTGGCCGGCAAGCTGCACGGGGGGCGGGTGCCCGCGGTGTGCGCGCGCAGCCAGGAGTACTTCCGTGACGTGCACGACCACCTGGCGCGCATCAACGACGCCATCGTCAGCGCCGCGGGAATCCTGTTCTGGCGGTTCCGGCGGGCCGGCTGGTTGTGAAGGCCGTGGGCTGACCGGCTGAGGGGCTGAGGGGCTGACCCCGACGGTCGCGCCGATGTCCCTGGCCCGTGTGCTGGTGTCGATTGGCGGCAAGATCGGCCCGCTCAACTTCATCAGCTTCAACCGGACCGATTCATGATCTACGCAATCCTCAAGACCCTGCATGTGCTGTCCATCGTGGTGTGGGTCGGTGGCATGGCGTTCGCGCACTTCTTCCTGCGCCCGGCCGTGGCCTCACTGGACCCCCCGGTGCGGGTGCGGCTGATGCACGACGTGCTCGGCCGCTTCTTCAAGGCGGTGCTGGCGGTGTCGCTGCTCACGCTGGCCAGCGGCGTGTGGATGCTGGGCCGGGTGGCCAAGCAGGCGGTGCAGTCGGGTGGCAGCTTCGAGATGCCGCTGGCCTGGACGGTCATGACGGTGCTCGGCGTGGCCATGGTGGCCATCTTCATGCACATCCGCTTTGCGCTCTACAAGCGGCTGAATGCTGCCGTGGCGGCCTCTGACTGGAGCGCCGGTGGCGCTGCGTTGGCGCAGATCCGCCGCTGGGTGTCCGTCAACCTGGGCCTTGGGGTGGTGGTTCTGGTGGTGACGCTGCTGCGGTAAAGGCGCCGGCGCGGGGGTCAAGGCCCCGGAGAGGGTTCGCTTGAACCTGCCCGGTACAGTGCGGGTCCGGCGCTCGGGGGTCCGCAGACCTTGCCGGGCGGTCCCGCCCCTTGTCCGCCTCTTGTCCGCCTGTTGAGCCGCGCATGCACTACGCCCTGGTCATCTTCATCTCGGCTTTCCTGATCTTTCTGGTTCAGCCGCTGATCGCCAAACAGATCCTGCCCTGGTTCGGTGGTTCGGCCGCCGTCTGGGCCACCTGCTTGCTGTTCTTCCAGACCGCCTTGCTGGCCGGCTACGCCTACGCTGACGCCGTGACCCGCTGGCTGAGCCTGAAGCGGCAGGTGATGCTGCACATGGCGCTGCTGACGCTGGCGGCGCTGACCATGCCCATTCTGGTGTCCGAAGCCTGGCGCCCGGTGGGCACGGAGGAGCCGATCAGCCGCATCCTGCTGCTGCTGGCGGCCACCATCGGCCTGCCTTACTTCCTGCTGGCCACGACCACGCCGCTGGTGGGCGCCTGGTACTCGCGGCGCTTCCACGCCGCGGCACCGTACCGGCTGTTCGCGCTGTCGAACTTCGCCTCCTTGCTGGCGCTGCTGGGCTTCCCTTTCCTGATCGAGCCCATGATGGGCAACCGCCAGGTCAGCTGGGCGTGGTCGGGGCTGTTCGTCGTGTTCGCGCTGTTGTGCGCTGCGCTGGCCTGGCGCACGCTGAAGGCGAGCGCCGCATCGGTGGCGCCGCCGGCCGGGCAGGTGGGCCCGGGTGATGCCACAGCACCCGTGGACACCGCCACGGCGGGCGCGGCGGCTTCGCCAGGGGCAGGGGCAGCGGCAGGGGCGGGTGAGGGCGCTGCGGCCGGGCCGCTGACCTGGACGCTGCTGTCGGCCGTGGGCTCGGCCATGCTGCTGGGCGTGACCTCGCACCTGACGCAGAACATCTCCTCGGCGCCCTTGCTGTGGGTGTTCCCGCTGGCGCTGTATTTGGTGACCTTCATCATCAGCTTCGACCACCCGCGCTGGTACCTGCGCGGGCTGGTCTTGCCCCTGGCGGGCATCAGCCTGCCGCTGATGGCCTGGTTGTCGGACTCGCTGGCCCTCAAGCAGGTGACGCCGGTCTACGCCCTGGGCCTGTTCTTCGTGTGCATGGCCTGCCACGGCGAGCTGGCCCGGCTCAAGCCCGAACCCCGGCGGCTGACGGCCTTCTACCTGTGCATGTCGGTGGGCGGGGCCTTGGGCTCGCTGTTCATGGCGGTGCTGGCGCCGCTGGTGTTCAAGGGTTACTTCGAGCTGTATGCGGCGCTGGTGGTGGCCGGCATGGCGGCCTGGCTGCTGCCGCTGCCGGCGTGGGCGTCGTCGCGACGTCTGGTCTTGCGCGCCGCGGTGGGCGCCGTGGTGCTGTGCACGGGTGCCCTGTCGGTGCAGGGCGTGAAGACCTACGTCGAGGCCGTGCGCTTCATGGACCGTGACTTCTACGGCGTGGTGCGCACGCGTGACAGCGACGTGGGAGGCGAGCCGTTTCGCAACCTGATCCACGGGGCGATCGCGCATGGCGGGCAGTTGCTGCGCGAGGACTTGCGCATGGCGCCCTCCAGCTACTTCGGCCCGACCTCGGGCTATGGCCGCGTCTTCGCGAGCCTGCCACCGGGGCCCCGCAAGGTGGGCGTGATCGGTCTGGGCGCCGGGGCGCTGGCCGCCTACGCCAAGCCCGGTGACGATTGGGTGTTCTACGAGATCTCACCCGCCGTGGTGCAGGCGGCCTTGCAAGAGTTCACCTTCCTGCCGAAGTTCCCCGGGCGCCATGAGGTGGTGGTGGGCGACGGACGACTGGCCCTGGAGCGTGAGGCGCCCCGCCAGTACGACGTGCTGGCGATGGACGCCTTCGCCGGCGACTCCATCCCCACCCACCTGATCACGCGCGAGGCCATGGCGGCTTACCTCAAGCACCTCAAGCCCGACGGCGTGCTGGTGTTCCAGGCCACCAACCGCTTCGTCAACCTGATGCCCGTGCTGCACAACCTGGCGCAGGCCTTCGGCATGCAGGCCGTCTTGATCTCGGACTCCCCCCCCACGGCCACCGGGGCCGACTACTGGTTGTCCTCCACCGACCAGGTGATCGTCACGCGCAACGCGGCGCTGCTGCAGTCGCCTGCCATCCGCGAGGTGGCGCAGCCGCTGCAGGCCGACCCGGGGCTGCCGGTGTTCACCGATGACTACGTGAACCTGGTGCGCATCCTGAAGTGGTGAGGGCGTAGTGCGTATGTACTACGATGACACCATGAAAGACGCTGTCATCCCCCAAGTCCGTGTCGAGTCCCAGCTGCGTGCCAGCCTTGACGCTGTACTTCTTCCTGGCGAAACACTGTCCGACTTCGTCGAGGCTGCCGTGCGCAACGCTGTCGAGTACCGGCGCGTCCAGACTGACTTCGCTTCGCGATGCGACGCATCCCTGGCCGAGTACGAGCGCACAGGTGTCTCCATCCCCGCCGCCCAGGTCATCGCCAAGCTTGAATCCAAACTGGCCAAGCGTCGCAAGCAACTGGGCGGATGAGCTACGTCGTCGAGTTCACGCAGGGCGCTGAAGATGATCTGATGCGGCTCTACGACTTCCTGCTCGATCGTGCCGAAACGCTCGAAGAACTCGACGTGGCTGACGAGGCGATCAAGGTGATCCGGCAAGTCGCATTGCGCCACCTGTCGACAACGCCGTACAGCTATCGCAAGGTTGGAGCCCGGTCGACTCTGCGCGAACTCATCATTCCGTTCGGCACCACCGGCTACATCCTGCGCTTCGACATCCGCTCGCCCGGGTTGGTGCTCGTGATCGGCGCGCGCCATCAGCGCGAGGAAGACTTCCACTGACCCATCCAGGCTGCAGCTGGGCGTGGGAACCTTCCTGTACCCGCTGTCGGCCACTAGCGGTCGGTCACCCCGCGCACCCAGTCGCGGCCTCGGCGAGCACCTGAACGACAGGTTTCCGGCGCCGAGATTGGGGCTGTCTTTGAGTCGACCCGGCCACAAGCTGTCACTGAACTCTGCTGCCGCGAACCGGCCGTTCACTTCGTTGCTTTCGAAGCACGCCCTGGACGGCTGGCGTACCAACGAGGTCGAACGGCTGAAGGTCGCGCCCCGAACGCTTTGCTGCACAGGGTCTCGACGGGAAGCAGCAGTTCCGAGAGGAACCCCACGAAGTCCTGGACAACAGGGTCTCGCTTTGACTCGGACCGGATGAGCGCACTGAACGGCGGCGAGTCACTACTCTCCCAATCGAGCAGCACCGGCTGCAGCTGGCCGTCGCGCACGAACGGCCAGACCGACAGGTCGGCGAACCTGCCGACGCCCTGACCCAGCAGCACGGCCTGCAACGCATCGTCGCGGCTGGTGCAGGTGAGCCAGCCGCTGACGGCAACCTCCTCGACCACGCCATCGCGGGCATGGCGCCACAGGTCGAGCACAGTGCCCTCCGGGCTGCGGACCAACGGACAGGCATGGTGGGCCAACTCGGAGGGCTTGACCGGCATCCCGTGGCGTCGCCAGTACGCAGGGCTGGCGCAGACGATCAACCGACTCTGCGCCAAGGGCCGCTGCACGAGGTCCACACTGCCGGGCCAACCCAGGGCCACGAGCACGTCGATGCCGCGTGTAGCCGTGTCTTTCACGGCGAGGAAGTCCACCGTCCGCAAGTCGATGTGCACGTAGGGGTGCCGTTCGTGCCAGCCGGTCAACGCCGGCACGAGCAGTGCACGCGACAGCAGCGGCGGTGCGCCGACGACCAAAGTTCGCACGCGGCGCGTTCCCGGAGCTGCCAGCGCACGTTCCGCATCATCAAGCTGCGCCAGCAGTGGCGTGCAGCTTTCCAGGTACTGCGTACCGCGCGCCGTCAGCGCCAGCCCCTGCGTGCTGCGGTCGAGCAGCTTGACGCCGAGGTTGCGTTCAAGGGCAGAGACCAGCTTCGTTACTGCCGGGACGCTGACGTCGAAGCGACGCGCCGCAGCCGAGAAGCTGCCCTCTTCGGCGGCGGCCACGAAGTAGTGCAAGGCGCGAAGCTTGTCCATCGTCGCTTTCAGAGGGTGAGCGTCTTAACCTTTGGTTCAAGCGCATTGTGCCCGCCGGATGCTTTCGCGATCGGTGGTCGACCCCTACAGTGAATGCCATCGACACACCGGAGTACACCCATGAACACCGCCACACTTACCGCTGCCGCCTCCAGGCCCTCGACGCGCAGCCTGACGCTGCTGTCGGGTGCGTTTGCGCTTTTCAACGGCCTGCGCATCGTTGCCTACCTGCCCACCTTGGCAGCGATCCAGACCAGCGGCCAGGCCGACCAACACTCGCTGTTCACTTGGCTGACCTTCCTGGGCGCCAACCTGACGATGGCGCTGTGGCTGCACGAACAGAACGGCCGGCGAATGAACCGCGCCGTGGCTGTCAATGCGTTCAATGCGTTCATGTGCGGCGCCATCGCCGCGTCGATTTCGTGGCTGCGCTGGGTGCAGCCGGCCACGGGCTTCCCCACCTTCTTCTGACCACCGGAGGATTTCATGCGCCACTTCATGCTTTGCTTCGCCGCCACGGCGGCCCTGGTCTGCCCCATCGCCGTGATGGCGCAGACCCCCACCCCAGCAAACTTCCCGATCAAGCCCTTGCGCATGCTGGTTCCTCTGCCGGCGGGCGGTCCCAGCGACTTCATTGCACGCCAGGTGGCGCAGCAACTGAGCGCGTCGCTGGGCCAGGTGGTGACGGTAGAGAACAAGCCCGGGGCCAACGGGCTGGTCGCTGCCCGAGAGGCACTGGCTGCACCCGCCGACGGCCACACCTTGCTCTATGCGCCAGGCTCGATGATCGCAACACCTCTGCTCGCCAAAGGCTCGGGTCTGGACTGGTCGCAAGACTTCGCACCGCTGGGCAAGGTTGGTCGGGTGCCCTTTGTTCTCGCTGTCCACCCGGGTGTGCCGGCCCAGACGGTCGCGGACCTCGTGAAGCAGGCCCGTCTGCAGCCGGGCAACCTCAACGTGGCCACCAGCACGCCCAGCGAGGTGCTGGCCGCCGCGCAGTTCATGAAGGCGGCCGGTGTCCAGCTGACGCGGGTGCCCTACAAGGGCGGCTCGCAAGCGCTACCCGATCTGCTCGCGGGTCGCGTGCAGTTGATGTTCGGGCCGCTGTCGCTGCTGCAGCCGCAGGCCAAGTCCGGCACGCTGCGCATCCTGGCCACGCTGGCGCCCGAGCGCAGCCCAGCGCTGCCTGACGTGCCGACGATGACCGAAGCAGGAGTGGGTGGCGTGGAAGTACCCACCTGGCAAGGTCTGTATGCGGCGGCCAAGGTCTCTCCGACGGTGCGTGCCCGCCTGGCCAGCGACATTGCGGCGGTGGTGGCAAAGCCCGAGGTCCGCGCCGAGTTCGAACGCCGCATGCTCGCTGTCGAAGGGTCCTCGCCTCAGGAGCTTGCCGCGACCATTGCACGCGAACTGGCTGTCTGGGCGGCTTTGATAGACGAGTACAAGCTGACCACCGACTGAAGGCAACAGGCACACGATGCGCGTTCTGTTCTGCACCACGGGCGGTCTCGGACACCTGCTGCCGCTGCGGCCGCTGGCCACCGCCCTGCACAGCCGGGGGCACCATGTCGCCTGGGTGACGGCACCCGACGCATTGCCCCGGCTGGAAGGCGAGGGTTTCGACCTCTTCGCCGCCGGCCCCACGTTCGAGGCCAGCCGCCGCCAGTTCCACGCCGCGCATGCCGATGCAGCGCGCCTTGCAGGTGAAGCCCTGTCGGCCTACACGTTTCCGAGGCTCTTCGGGGCTGTGCTGGGGCCGGCGATGCTGGAGGGCGTGGAACAAGCGGCCCGCGGCTGGCGCCCGGACTTCGTGGTGCATGACCCTGCAGCGTTGGCCGTGCCGTTGGTCTGCCAGCAACTGGGGCTGCGTCATGTGGTCCACGGGTATGGGCTGCGGCCTCCGCATGAGTACATCGAAGACGCGATGAGTTTCTTCGGCCCGCTCTGGCGAGCGCGGGGGCTGGAGCCACCCGCCGATGGGGGTCTGTACCGACACCTCTACTTGGACATCGCGCCCAGCTGCCTTCAGCCTTCGACCGGCAGCGTGGACGGCGGCGTGTTCCGCTTCAACGCCTACCGACCCGCAGACACGGTGCCGCCTGCACTGCCTGCCGAACTGCATGCCGCACTTCTGGGACCGACGGCGCGACGGCCGAAGGTCTACGTCACCTTCGGTACTGTGTTCAATCGCAGTCCTGCGTTGGTGGCGGCAACTCGGGCCGCAGCCCAGCTCGGCGGGACCGTGGTCGTCACCATAGGCGCAGATGGTGACCTGCAGCGCTTTGCCGACCTTGGCCCGGGCGTGCACGTTCATCGCTTCGTCGAACAGGCTGCGCTGCTGCCGCACTGCGATGTGGTGGTGTCGCATGGTGGAGCCGGAACTTTGCTGGGGGCAGCAGCACACGGGGTCCGGCATCTGGTGCTGCCGCAGGCAGCGGACCACTTTCGCAATGCGCGTGCCCTCGAATCGGTGAATGCGGGTTGCGCAATCGATCCAGAGCGTCAAACCGTCGACGCCGTGGCGTCGTCGTTATCGGCCATGCTGGAGGACCCCGCACTACATGCCGGTGCCAGGTCGCTCGCCGAGGACATGGCCCGCTTGCCCGACGCGGCCGCGGCAGCCGCCAAACTGGAGAGCTGGCAGTCCCATGATCAGTATGGAGCTGAGTAGGTCGACCGCTTTCTCCGTCTTGGGGCGTCGCCTATGGGTCGGCTATTGCCGACCGCGGACGGCGGCTATCCGGTCGCTCAACCCGGAGGTCAGCTTTCCGGCGGTGAGATCGCGCACCCGACCGGCGCTGGACGACCCAGAGCAGTCACTCGGCTGGGACCCTACAGAGGACCCTTCTGCGACAGATTGCGCATCGCATCAGGAACCGTCTCAGGGGGCAATCACAACAAGCGTCGGAAAGTAAGTCTTGAAGCGGTTAGCGTCCCTGGTCAGCAAGGGCCATCCCTCGACCGCGGCATGGGCTCCGATGAAGAAGTCGGGAAGCACCTGCCCCTTGCTGCCGCCGCGCCGGCGGTATTGCGCATAGGCCCTGGCTGCCAGGAACAGGGCGGGTCGAGGGATCTCGTGCAGTTCCAGTTCCATGGTGCTCACCACGTCGTCGAGAGCTTCAAGCGTCGAGAACGACAACGACATCTCGGCGTAGATGACCG
>Ga0315907_10008124_pt1 | contig 10822 bp, 7 predicted proteins | sample LakEriMetagenome_3_FD_203525 | JGI IMG/M metagenome (GOLD analysis project Ga0315907, IMG submission 203525) | Freshwater fungal communities from buoy surface, Lake Erie, Ohio, United States - Buoy 12 MA123 | ecosystem: Environmental > Aquatic > Freshwater > Lake > Lake biofilm | place: USA...
ATCTTTGCACTCCATTTGACCCCGGCCCGTTGGTCAATCGGTTAAGACGCCTCCCTTTCACGGAGGAATGAGGGGTTCGATTCCCCTACGGGCTACAAAGTCCTCTGATTATTCAGAGGACTTTTTGTTTTATTTCAACAAAGATTCTCTTTATGGGAAGCGAAGCATTTTCAAGATTTGTTCAGGAACAGGCCCCTTGTTCCATTTGTCGTGCATGCTCAGGGCTGCTCCAAGGGCAGTAGCTTGTGCAACATCTGCCGCGTATATGTGTCTATCCGGATAGGCTTTTACCAATCCCTGCATGTAATGTTCGTTTTTGCTGAAACCGCCATCCACAAATATTTTTTTCACGGAAGTTCCTGCCAGCACCAGGTTGGTGCTCTTCACCTGCTCTGCTACAATTTCATCCATCAATTTTTGATAGGCATTTTCAAATTCTATTTCATCCAATGCTGCTGCTTTCAATTGCTGTAGTTCAACTTCATGTTTTTTCCCCGCAAACAAACGCGATGCCTTTATCGATTGTCCTGTATACGACATGTAACAGAGGGTATCGTTGTTCAGTTCATCAACTGTTAAGGGCGATTGGTTAAAGGGATTGAGGCTGATGCACCAGGTGCCGGTTGAAATCAACACAAAAGGTTCTTCAAAGGCCTTGAGGTAGGGGATGAGCGCTGATGAGCTGTCATGCAAGCCAACATGGGTTTGAATGGGTGGCAGAATCTTGTCGAGATGTTCGGCCTTTACCCAATCGTGGTATTTGTTTTTGGTAAAATCCCATAAGAAGGTATGACAACCAATGCTGGTGATGTCCGAGGCAATCTCTTTTGTGATCACATAATGTATGTACTGAGGAAGATGCAAGGCCCACCTGATCCTGGAAAAAATTTCAGGATGTTCAACCTTTATGCGGAACAGTTGCAAACCGGAATTCAGGTTGTCAAGATCAGGGGAGGCGGTTTGCAGGCAGAGCATGGGCAAGGGTCCATACCGCTCCACAAAGAATTCTTTCGTGCTGGCTTTGAGGGGTTTGAGGTAATTGTACAAAGGGGCCACAACCTTTCCTTCTTCATCGATGTAAACAAAGCTTGCTCCGTATGCGGTGCAGTGAATGGCTTGCACGGAATAGGCCGGATCTTTAGAAATTTCTTCAACGGAATGCTTGACCCAGTTGGTCAGGGCTTCCACATCATCGCAAGGAAATCCATCTTCATCCGTGATTTCAGCAAACTGAACCGACTTTTCCAATACCACTTCATACTGTTCGTTGAAGAGCAGGATTTTTTTATTGGTCTTGCCAATATCGAAAATCAGGATCACCGGTGTAGTACTCATGTTCAGCAATATTATAATCCAGTCGCAATATTTTGTGCTCCTCTTTCTTTGATCAATTGCTTTCGGATCTCTTGCTCTCGGAAATAAACCATGGGATGAAGCGCTGCTCCGGCTCTTAACCTGGCTTCTGCCACAAGAGCCCTGACATCGGTTCTAAAGGCATTTTGCAGGATTTCCTGTGCGGTAACCACATCGTTATTCTCCTGCGCTTCATTCAATGCGGTGCGATCCACCAGCAGGGCTTGTGCATAGGAGATCATGATGGCTTCAATGGATTGCAAAAGATCCTCGAGCGGATCTTTCACATTGTGACTGGCATCGATCATCCATCCAAGATCGGTGGCATGATCCATGCCCCTCGCATCCATCCCGTCCACCAGTTCATTGAAAATCAAAAACAGCTGATAGGGCTTGATGCTGCCAACAGTCAGGTCATCATCACCATATTTGCTGTCGTTGAAATGAAAGCCTCCGAGTTTTTCTTCCATCATCAGCAGTGAAACGATCTGCTCTATGTTGGCATTGGGCAGATGATGGCCGAGATCAACCAGGGTATAGGCTTTGGGTCCGAGTTTATTCGCATACAGCAATGATTGTCCCCAATCGCCTACGGTCATGGAATAGAAGTTGGGTTCAAAGGCTTTGTACTCGACGAATACTTTCCAATCGTCCGGCAGGTTGGCATAAATTTCCTGCAAGCCTTCCAAGGTGTTTTGAAAGGCTTTTCTAAAATTCAACTGTCCCGGAAAACAACTGCCATCGCTGAGCCAGACAGTGAGGGATTTGGATCCCAAGGCTTCACCATGTTTGATCACTTCGATGTTGTGATCGATCGCCTGCTGTCGAGTGGCCTTGTTGGTATTTTGCAGTGATCCAAATTTATAACTGTGCAATTGATCTTTTTGATCCTGAAAAGTATTGGAGTTGACCGCATCAAATTTCAGGTTCAGTTCAGTTGCCAGCTTCCGGATGGCGGCATGATCAGATGGGATATCCCAAGGGATGTGCAAGGAAATGGAACCACTGGAATTGTTCAGTGCATGCAGAAGGGCTACATCTTCCATTTTTTGTTCCAGGTTTCCCGGCTCACCGGCACCTGAGAACCTTGCAAAGCGGGTACCACCCGTGCCCAATGCCCAGCTGGGTATGGCCACATTGAAAGCGATGAGCTTCTTGATGATCTGCTCAGCATCAGGGATTGTCTGCTTGGCAAAAGCAAAACGATGCTGGTGCGCAGACAAGTTGCTATCGTTGTGTTCTTCTATTGTTCGTTGCTGAATCCTCATAAATTCAAAGGGTCTTCTTGATTAGCTGCTGCTCAATGGATCTTTCTTATCTGACAAAGGAACCAGCAATGCCTCCATCCACATTGATGGTATTGCCGGTGGATTTGCTGAGCAGTCCCCCAACATAGGCAAAACAGGCATTGGCAATATCTTCTGGCAGGATGATCTCATTCAGCAAGGTTCTGCCAGCATAATAAGCCGGCAGTTCTTCAATTTTGATACCATAAGCCTTGGCACGTCCTTCGGCCCAACCGCCACTCCAGATATTGCTTCCGGCAATGACGGCATCGGGATTCACCACATTCACCCTGATCTTGTCTTTGCCCAACTCCGCTGCGTTCAGTCTGCTGAGGTGCAACTGTGCAGCTTTGGCTGAGCCATAGCCGGCATTGTTGGGACCGCTTACCAATGCATTCTTGCTCACGATGTTCAAAATATCACCCCCCATGTTCTGCTTGCGCATGATGCCCACGGAGGATTGTGTGACCAGCATCTGTCCCTTTACCAGGATATCATACAAGAGGTCCCAGTCTTTTTCAGTATGGTCTTCAATGGTTTTGGAAATCGAAATCCCTGCATTGTTGACAACCAGGTCCAGCCCCCCGAAGGAGAGAGTCGCTTCTTTGGTTGCCTGCTGGATGGTATTGGCATCTGTGACGTCAAGCAGACAAGCGGCAACGGCATCCTTCCCAAAGGATTTGACAAACTCCGCTTTGGCTTCTGCCAAACGTTCTGCATGATTATCAGATAGCACTACACAGGCTCCTTCGCTGGCAAATTTTTTGGCGATCGCTTTTCCGATTCCTCCGCCACTTCCTGTTACCAAGGCAATCCTTCCGCTCAAAGGTTTGGGCTTGGGCATCCTTTGCAGTTTGGCTTCTTCCAACAGCCAGTATTCAATGTTGAAGGCTTCCTGACGGGGCAGAGAGGTATAGGATGAAATGGCTTCTGCGCCTTTCATCACGTTGATGGCATTGATGTAAAATTCTGCTGCTACCCTGGCGGTCTGCTTATCCTTGGCAAAGCTGAACATGCCGACACCGGGATACAAGATGATCACGGGATTGGCATCACGGACCGCGGGACTGTTCGGATGTTTGCAGGTGTTGTAGTATTCGGTATAGGTATTACGGTACGCTTCGAATAGCGGTGCAATTTTTTCTTTGATGGCATTGAGGTCTGATAAATCCTGTTGTGGCTCAAGATTCAGGACCAATGGAGAGATCTTGGTCCTGAGGAAATGATCCGGACAACTGGTGCCCATCGGTGAGAGCCTGGAGAGATCGTTGGAGTTTACAAATTCCAAAACACGATCATCATCCGTGAAATGTCCGATCATCTTTGTCTGTGATGAACAGAATCCTCTCAAGATGGGGGCCAGGGCAGCTGCCTGTTCTTTTCTTTTTTCTGCATCCAAGGATTCAATGCGTTGTCCGCCAAAGACAGCTGGTTGTTGCTGGATGTTCTGTTGCAGGTACTCAGCACATTTTTCGATCACTTGCAAGGTGTTGATATAGCTTTCGTAAGCTGTATCACCCCAGGTGAACAAACCATGCGATCCAAGCATGATACCCACGATGCCCGGATTTTCATCCAAACATTTTTTCAATTTCAGTCCAAGGTCGAAGCCTGGTCTTTGCCAGGGAACCCATCCGATCTTGCCATCAAACAATTCCTTGGTAATCTTTTCGCCGTCTTTGCTGGCAGCAATGGCGATGGCTGCATCCGGATGAAGGTGGTCGATATGTTTGAAAGGAAGGAAGCCATGAAGGGGCGTATCGATGCTGGGTGTTTTGGAGGCAAGATCATAGATGCAATGATTGAAAAGTTCAACCATCTCATCCTCATGTTCAACGCCTCTGTAAATATTTTTCAAGGACCGCATTCTGTTTACATACAATGCAGCCAGTCCCTCGCGTTTCATGGTACCCAGGTCGCCCCCGCTTCCCTTGACCCACATTACTTCCACTTCTTCGCCTGTCAGCGGATCCTTGGCTATGGCCTTGCAGGATGTATTGCCACCGCCGTAGTTGGTCAGGCGCAGATCAGCACCGAGTAGATTGGATCGGTAGACGAGCAATTGCACTTCGTCGCCCTTCATGGAAGCAGCTACATTTTCATCCCAGAGATAACTCACATGCTTGAATTCTTGTTTTGACACTTTGGTAAATTTTGGTTGTATTGAAAAATCATTGATGCATGTTGTTGCCATATCCCACCACCAAAACAGAGATGACGATGATGACGATGCCGGCGATCATGGTATATCTTGTTTTTGCGCTCACGGCTTTCCACTCTTTCAGGACAAGCCCCCACAAATTAGCAATTAGAATGATAAAGGCCATGTGCAAAATCCAGGAACTTGGCCCATTGCCCAGTTTGCTTTCTCCCATGCCGTAGAAGAAAAATTGCAGAAACCAGGTAGTGCCTGCAAGGGCGGAAAAAAGATAGTTGTTGACCAATGGCGTTGCCTTGTTGGCATAGTCACCAAATGTTTTGTTGCGGGCATTGAGGATCATGCACCAGATGAAGTTGGTGGTCAGTCCGCCCCAGAGCAACACTACATAAATAACATTGTTTCTGTAGAGAAATTCTCCCTGATCGGGATGCGATGCTTTCCAAGTTTCATTGGCCACATTGGCCATGGTTTGTCCCGCTTCCAATCCGAAATTGAAACAGGCGCTCAATACCCCCGAAACGATCGAAACAAACATGCCCAACGCAAACTTGTATTCCGTTCCTGTCATGGCTTTGGCATCAGCGGAGAGTTCCCGCTCTTTTGCTGTGCCTGCTTTCCCGCTCACCACAATTCCTACGATGCAGATGATCAGTCCCATCAGGACCACCATCCCCCAGTTGCTCGAATACATTTGGCTGAAGCTGTCTTTGCCTTGCAGGGGATTGAAATCATAATAAAGGGCTGGAATGATGGCACCAAATACCATGCACAAACCCAGGATGATGCTGCTGCCCAAGGATACTCCCAGGTAGCGGACGCCAAGCCCGTATGTCAATCCCCCTATGCCCCAAAGCACTCCAAAGAGGTAAACGATGCCAAGGGTATCGCTGCCAGTGGCTTTGATGATCGCAGGGAAATCAGGGATGGTCAAATACGCGGCGAGGGGAGGCATGATCAGCCAGGAGAAAAGGCCGCCGACAATCCAGAAACTTTCCCAGTTCCAGCCTTTTACTTTTTTAAAGGGGATGTAAAAGCTTCCGGAAGCGAATCCTCCGATGAAATGGAAAATGACACCCAGTATTGCATTCATGGTTCTGCTGTTTTATTAGGACAAGATGAGATTTTGTTTGTTATAGCTGTTCAATTACTTGATTTTACTGATTTAAAAATTGACACAGTTGATGATATACTGTATCCACCTTCTTTATTATCTCCAAGATTGCTGATCACGGTTTAGATTACTCTTTTTTTCCGTGGGCCTTGTTGCGGTAGTCCCCCGGAGGTATGCCGGTTCTGGATTTGAAAAAGGTTACAAAATAGCTAACGTTCAAAAAGTTCAGGGCATAGGCGATTTCCTTGATGGTCATGGTAGAGCTGTTCAGCATTTCTTTGGATTTCTGGATCTTAATCTCCATCAGATACTGAGCTGGAGACAGTCCGGTATACTGTTTGAATATTCTTCGGAACCAGGAGTAGCTGAGATTCAGCTTTTTGGCGATCAGTTGTGGGGAGGTGTTCTCTTCTGATTCTTCCCGCATCATCATCCTTGCTTTTTCTATCAGTATCACTGCTTCCTTGTCACGAAAAGCATTGTTTTTTTGTACATAAAATATATAGGATATGAGGTTGCTTGTGATGCCTGCCAGCATTTGCTGGTAAGCAGTTTTCTGGATGCTGGAAACTTCAATTGCCTGTTTGAAAAGGGTGATGATCTGTTCATTGAATCCAATGTTGATGATTGGATTGTTTTTGTTGATGAATTCGTTTCGTTCCAGGTTCTCGATGAACTCCCCTTTGAACCCGATCCAATATTCATCCCAGCCGGTATTTTTAGATGGCTTATAAGTATGCCACTCGTTGGGGAAGAGCAGGAGGATGGTACCGGCTACTATATTTGTCGACTTACAATGGGTTGATTCAAACACGCCTTCACCGCTGGTGATATAAAGCAGTTGAAATTCCTGTAGCTTTCTTCCCGATTGTGGTTTGAACCAATAGGAAGAGGGATGTTCTTTGGGAGGGTATTGGGAATTGGAAGGTATGGATTGAAAGCCTATGGTGGTGATGTACAAACCCCAGGTTTCATCTGTTTGATTGACAACAAGGTATCGTATGTTCTGGTTTTGTTTTTGCTGCATCTGCAGTGCTGGGTAGTGGTTGTTAAGAGCTCTTAAAGTAATTAATTTTTCCCAAACCAAGTTTGTGTCAAAAATCAAATGAAAAATATCAATATTTGTCCTGTCCTCAACGCCATAAAAGATAAGTTTAGTATTGGGAAAGGGTGCAATAATCCTTATCTGTAAGCGATGAGCTTTAAAAAATATTATGATGAATCTTGCCATTTTCCATTCGATGCGCATCATTATTTGGACAATCATTTTCTTGCACCCCAAAATGGGTCAAGTGCAATCCCGTCAACCCAATATCATTTTTATTCTCACAGATGATCAACGCTGGGATGCCATGGGATGTGCCGGTAATCCAATTGTTCAGACTCCTCAAATGGATGCACTGGCCAAAACAGGAACATATTTCAGAAATGCCTTTTCCACCACACCCATCTGTGCAGCGAGTCGCGCTTCCATCCTGACCGGTCTCTATGAGCGGACCCATGGATATACGTTTCAGAAACCAAGGTTAAAGCAGCCTTATGTCGAGATGATCTATCCCAAAATCTTCAAGGAGAATGGCTATCATGTGGGTTTCTTTGGCAAGCTGGGGGTAATAATCGATTCGGCACAACAATACTTTGATCAGAGCGACTTCTATGACAGAGGTGCCAGCCCTGATCGTCGCGGATACTTTTACAAAAAGATCGGAAACGATACGGTTCACCTTACCCGCTATACCGGCTATCAAGCTTTGGACTTTATCAGGAAGGCTCCGGCTGACAAGCCTTTCTGTCTCTCTGTTTCTTTCAGCGCACCGCATGGTCATGATAATTCGGTGGACCAGTATTACTGGCAGGAAAAATCATCTTCGCTTTATAGCAATGTCCGGATCCCCGAACCACTGTTGGGGGATGATGCATATTTCAATCGTCTTCCCAAGGAAGTGAAAGATGGGTTCAACCGGGTCAGGTGGAAATGGCGATTCGATACGCCGGAGAAATACCAGCAGATGGTCAAGGGTTATTATCGGATGATCACTGAAATAGATGATGAGATCGGTTTGATCCGCAACCAGCTCAAGGAAAAAGGGATCGATGACAATACCATCATTATCGTTATGGGCGACAATGGATATTTTTTGGGTGATCGACAGCTGGCAGACAAATGGTTGATGTATGATATGTCCATCAGGATTCCTTTAATCGTTTATGATCCGAGAGTTAAAAAATCATCTCAAGTGGATGATATGGTGCTAAACATTGACATCACGAAGACCATGCTGGATATGGCTGGAATCAATGTGCCCGCTAATTATCAGGGAGAAAGCCTGGCTTCATTGCTCGGTAACAACGCTGCCCACCTAAACAGAGGCGCAATCCTAGTAGAACATCTCTGGGACCTGCCGGATATCCCTTCCAGCGAAGGTATTCGCACCGACCGATGGAAATATTTTCGGTACAGACTGATCAATGCACCCGAAGAGCTCTATGATCTTAAAAACGATCCCCTTGAGAAGATAAACCTTGCCACCGATCCCCAATACAAAAAAATACTGTTGGGATTAAGGAAACAATGCGAAGAAAAAGCAGTTCGCTATCAATCTCAGAAGCTAACGCCTGATGATCCCTTTGTGAAAGCCAAAAATTTCTGAGGTTGAATTTATTTCAACTTCAGCATTTCGCTCCCCGCCATCAAAAATGCTCCGGTGCCAAAGTTTTGCCAGCTATCTGCATTGGCAGGCATTGGATTTGCACCGATGTTCTGAACCCATCCAACTTTTCCATTTTCTTTTTGGCAGGATAAAATGGCTTTCCATGCTTTTGTGACCACGGGTTTATAGTCAGAACTTTTCAGCAGGCCATTGTTGATGCCCCAGGCAAGCGCAAAGGTGTAAAATCCGCTTCCGCTGACTTCTCCGTGTGCGAAAGAGGAAGGATCCAGTAGGCTGGTACGCCAGAGTCCATCTTCTGGCTGAAGCTCTTTGATTTTCTCTGCCATTTCGCGATAGAGATTTTCATAAAAGAAACGATTGGGATAGTCTTTGGGCATATCGGTTAGGATAAGAGCCAGTCCTGCCAGCACCCAACCGTTGCCCCTGCTCCAGAATACTTTTTTTCCATTGGGTTCTTTGATGTCTGAAGCATTTCCCTTCCATAAGAAACGCATGTCCCGCGAAAAGAGATGCTGCTGCTTATCGTACAGCAGCTCATAACTTTGCGAATAGTATTTGTCCATTTGTCTCAACAGGGAATCATTGTTGGTGATTTTTGCATACGAGGTGATCACGGTTGGAGCCATGAAGAGGGCATCACACCACCACCATAAGATGGCCTTTTCATCCGGTTCGTTGGTCTCCATTTTTTTTCCGCTCACTCCATCTTTCCAGGGATGCGGTTTAAAGAGATGATCCTTAATGATGCTTTCAGTTGGTTGCAAATTGGCCAGAACTCCTTGCTGGTGCAAATAGAGATAGCTATAGCAGATGTTCATGTCATCTGCATGAAAAAATCTCTCCCAGGGTTTCCATGCATTTCTTATGGCCATAGCGTTCAAGACATTCAGAAAAGATTTGTCATTTGTAGCCTGATGGGCTTTTGCCACTCCAAGGTAATAGGCGCCATTGGTCCAGTCTGTCGGTGCTTTTGCAAAGATTGGATTGGCTTCCTGCCAGGACGTGGCCCGCAGCATGGCCTCTTTGGTTATTGTATTTTCTGTTTTTTTGTTTTGCTGCGACACCTTGCATCCCTGGCTGAAAACAAAGCAAGCCAGAAAGGATGTGTATAAGAAAAGCTTTTTCATGCTGAATGTTTAGTCAAATGAAGATATTTCATTTACCAATAATTTAGCGATCAGGGTACTGCATTACTTTTTTCAATGTCATATTTCAAACCATAAAAATCAATTATCCAAACCCAAATCAACTATCTCTCAATAGGTTTACTAAATGGATCATACAGATTGATGATCAAAACCTACAGCATGAAAGCGCTCTTCCTTTTATTCACCTTGCTTATGTCTTCTGATTTTACGTTTGCTCAGGGCAATAAGTCCGGGAAACGGCTTTCTTATAAAAATGGTAATCCGATTGTTCCCTATGTTGGAATGGCTGATCCCCATATTTTCATTTTTGATGACAAGGCCTATTTGTATGCTACAAGAGATATCGATTCTTTACAAACCAGAAACAAGTTTGTTATGCCCGACTGGCATATATGGTCGTCTAAAGACTTGATTCACTGGGATCATGACAGGACGATATATCCTACCGATACCTACATGGGGAAATCCAATGATTGCTGGGCAACAGACTTGGGCTATCGGAATGGGAAGTATTATTTTTATTTCTCCAACAAAAATCTTTCGACAGGAGTAATGATTTCCGAGCATCCTTCAGGACCGTTCAAAGACGCTTTAGGGAAACCCTTGCTGGATACGGGACTGACCTCTTCTCAAGAATATGACCCTACCATTCTCATTGATGATGATGCTGCACGAACACCTTATATTATTTTTGGTCATCACAAGGACAATGATCCTTTATTGGGATATTATATCGCCCGGCTGAATGAAGATATGATCTCTCTGGCAGAAGCTCCAAGAAGGATAAATTTTACAGCGGAAATGGATGTGATGAACAACGACGATAAGCCGAATCTGCATAAATACAAAGGGGTATATTATTTATCCTCAGGCTCTCATTATGCTACATCCAAAAATGTATATGGTCCGTATACCAAACGCGGTAATTCCGGTTTTGGAAAATTTGGGCTGACGGCGCAGGCACATGGTAATTATTTCATGTGGAATCAGCAGTGGTTTCATACCTGGTGTAAATTCCATTTGGGAAAGGAAGTAGCCCGCTATCGGGAGTCGTATATAACTTACGTTCATTACAAAGCGGATGGTTCAAT
>Ga0315907_10008125_pt1 | contig 10822 bp, 6 predicted proteins | sample LakEriMetagenome_3_FD_203525 | JGI IMG/M metagenome (GOLD analysis project Ga0315907, IMG submission 203525) | Freshwater fungal communities from buoy surface, Lake Erie, Ohio, United States - Buoy 12 MA123 | ecosystem: Environmental > Aquatic > Freshwater > Lake > Lake biofilm | place: USA...
GCTCATCGGGATAGAAACGATCGGGTTTCGGTTTGCCTTCAAAATTCCAACGCTTCCATGCACCGACCTTGAATCCGTTCTTGAATCTTCCTTCCGACTCTTTATATCCGTTCGCGTAGAAATACGTGAAGCTGCCATTGCCGACTTGAAGGTCCTTGTCTGCATACACACCAGTCATGAACGATTCCCCGGTGATGTATTTCTCGGTTACAACGTAGGTGCTGTCGTTAACAGCATTTACTTCACGCTCGAATCGTATCTTATTTATATCGGAAGTTTTTCGATGCTGAAAATCCAGCGAGTCGCGCCGAATTTGGGAAGAAGCCTGCATTGACCATAATGCAATGCATACACACAAGGCAATTCGTAGAATTTGAGTCATACAATTTAGTCGCTTGAAATTAGGCGCAGCTAAAGTAAGCAAAATTAAGACGTCTCCTTTGTCGAAGGTTGTCTCCTTTTGCGAACATTTGCCGAAAATTATTTCTCGAATGGACTACGTATTTGAAAAGTTGTGGAATGACACGGTAAAGCGTATTTCATCGCACTATGGGGAAACGCTCGATTACGCCGCGATTTTATTTTTGATTGGTGTGCAAGAGTTAGGGCAAGATTATCAGAAGTTTAAGAAGGACCAGAAAGTGGAGTTGATGCACATCGGCATTTGTTCGCTGTTGGTTTCTTATGGCTATTACACGTTCATTGGCCGCGACGAAGAAGGCTGGCCGCATTTCGAACGCAACAGTGCCTTGCCGCATCTTACTCCGCAAGAGCAGGAGCTCCTGGTGAGGAAGGCGATTGTGAGATACTTTGAGTAGTGGCGAGTGGCGAATGGCGAGTGGCGAGTGAAGAATTTGTCACTCGGCGCTCTCCATTCCCCACTCTCCACTCTCCATTCTCCACTCGCCGTTCGTCATTCACCGTTCGTCATTCACCATTCGCCACTTTTACTTATCTTCGCCCAAATCCTATCGCCATGCGTTATTTACTCTTCTCCATTTTCACATTCTTCGGTATCGCACTTTTTGCGCAAGCTCCTGCAGTTATTCCATACCAGGCCGTTGCTCGCGATGCTGCAGGACAGGCCCTGAGCAATGCTACGGTCAATGCGCGTTTTACCATTCACAATGGTGCTGCGGCGGGTGCTGCTGTGTGGCAGGAAGAGCAAATGGTGACAACGTCTGCCTTGGGATTGTTTACCGTGCAACTCGGAAGAAACGTGGCCCTCGGCAGCGTGAACTGGGGTGAAGGCGCGAAGTTTATGCAGGTAGAAATTGACCTGGGCCAGGGCTTTGTGGATATGGGCACGCAGCAAATGTTGAGTGTGCCGTATGCGTTGTATGCCGGTTCGGTGTCGTTGAATATAAGTGCCACGGGCGATACGCTCTTTGTCGGTAGCGGAGAATCCGTGATTATACCCGGTATCAGCGAAGCCAATCCGGAATAAGGATGGCGTTAATTCTAATCCAAGTGGCTTAAAACAGCCCACCGCTTCAGCGGTGGGAAAGGAAATGTTTAGTGCATTTCAATTCTCCCCACGATTTAAATCGTGGGCTGTTTGCAGTCATTCCATTTCAATCGCCCCATAGAGCGCCGCGTTGTTTTTGGGAATCGTTCAAGGTCACAATTTGTAACCTTGAACATTGGGTTTCCCCCTAGGTCATTACAAACAAGTTATTCTGCATTCACCACTCTCCCTATTCTCTTGGCTGCATTCGCCCCTCGCCCTTCGTACCTTTTACTATCTTCGCGCAAACCACAACCCCATGCGTTTTTTACTTGTCTTTCTTCTGAGCGCATCGCTCCTTCGCGCGCAATCTCATTACACGGAGTTTTATCTGACGTCGGTTGAAGGCAAGCCGGAGTGGGTGCAGCTGTTACACGGCGAGGACCCGAATTACTACGCGGTGTTGGAGGCTTATCAGAAGTATTACCTTAATCACATATTCGAGAAAAATGCCGATACGCATTTCTTCAAACATTGGGTGGCGCGCGTGCGTCCGTATGTGCAGCCCGATGGTCGTATTGTGATGCCGACGGCGGAAGAGCGTCGTGAGAAGGAAGAGCGGATTCGCAACGCACAACAGTCGGGCAAACGCGGCGGATCGCAACTCGACATCTGGCACTACGAAGGTCCTGTGCATCACGTGAACGGAGAAGGTTCGCCCATGGAACCGGGTTTCCGCCACAGCAACGTTTATTGCCACGACCGCAGCAGTCAAAATCCGCAGCTGTTGTATTGCGGAACTGAAAGCGGTGGACTTTATAAGACAGTCGATGGTGGACAGCACTGGGAATACGTTACGCCTGGTCTTATCATGGGCAGCGTGACAGCAGTGCGTGTGAAGCCAAGCGATGACCAGGTGGTGATCTTGAGTGCGGAAAATGATTTGTACCGTTCGGTCGATGGTGGACTCACCTGGCAGGTCATCGGTCAGCCGTCGTTTGTTTCGCAAAATATCTCGGCATGGGAAATTGCCTTTGCGCCTGACAATAACGAAGTAGTGTTTGCGGCTACCTCGCAAGGTCTGTTTCGAAGCGCAAATGGTGGAGACACCTTCACGGAAATTCTTCCCAACCGCTGCGAAGCCATTGCATTCAAACCAGGCGAGCCGCAAACGATTTACACCATTCACTTCGATAGCTCGGCGGGTTTTGCGCGCTTCTACAAAAGCACCGATGGCGGACAAACTTTTTCGCAGAGCAATACGGGATGGTTCGACAGCTCCATGGGCGACATCGACATTCAAGGCGGACGACTCGCCGTGACCGAAGCAGACCCCAACCGCATTTACGCTTGTTTGGTCGGTTATCAGAACACCGGTTCAACGGTAACCACCAACGGATGGGTGGGCACTTGGGTGAGTTATGACGCCGGCGCAACATGGTCGCTTCCGCATGGATTGATTGGCACGCCTTACACAGATGCTCATCCGAACCTTATGAACTTTCAGGGCAACGACGGCGACTACTCGCAGATCCATTACAACACCACGATGATTGCATCGCAGCTCGATGCCGACAAGATCCTCATCGGTGGATTGAACCTTTGGCAGAGCAACGACGCCGGAGCGACCTACGAAGGCGTTGGCGGATACATAGGAGGTATTGGAAACTTTCACGTTGACCAGCAAGAGTACCGCATTTACAAAACCAGCGAAACCACCGAAGAGATTTGGTTTAGTAATGACGGCGGCATTGGTCATTCGAGCGACTTCATGCAATCGCATGAGAATCTCAATCGTGGATTGAAGGCCGTGAATTTGTGGGGATACGATCAAGGATGGAACGAAGACATGATGGTGGGTGGTCGTTATCACAATGGCAACATGGGCTATCATGAAAACTATCCCGAAGGAGAGTTTCTCGCACTTGGTGGAGGTGAAGCAGCTACGGGCTATGTGAAATACACCGATGAAAACCGCACGATGTTCAGCGATATCGGCGGAAAAATTTTACCTGAAACATTGGCCGATCCTGTTCAGGGATTTGGTTTAGGTCTTTCACCCAATGAAGCGTATTGGAATAATGGAAGTTCTCGTGTGATGTTCGATCATGAATACTACAACGTGGCCTGGTTGGGTCGCGATCACACGTTGTATCGCTCCACCAACGGCGCCGGCTCGTTTGGCGAGTACTATTCGTTTGGAACGAACCCCGCCAATAAGTTGTATTGGATGGAGCAGAGTTTTGCCGATCCGAATCATATCTATGTGCAGCAAGGCGTTGGAAATACCGGAAGAATCTGGCATTCGTCGGACCACGGCGTTACATGGGAGCAGATGAATCTGCCGCAGAGTCTACGGTATTTTTCATTCAGTCTTTCGGGTACGAATCCGCTGGAGATGTGGATTTCATATTACGACGGCAACAATTCAAACAAGGTGTTTCGAACTGAAGATGCAGGAGCTACTTGGGAAAACCTTACGACTCCGACGCTTAATGGATTTTATCCGTGGGCCATTGCCCATCAATACGGAACGGATGGCGGCGTGTATCTCGCTATGGAGCACGGACTGGTGTTTTATCGCAACAACAACATGAGCGATTGGGAGAGCTACAGCACCGGATTGCCGGTGGGCACAGAGCCGCTGCGCATCGTGCCTTTTGTGCGCGACAACGTGGTGCGTTTAGCTACATGGAACCTCGGCGTGTGGGAAGCACCTGCGTATGAGCCGAGCGAATTGATTGCCGGATTCTCGGCTGCCTACGAAACGTTTTTCTGTCCAGGCGATGAAGTGCATTTTGTGAATCACAGTGTGTGCTCTGCCAACGCCACCTTCGCGTGGTCGTTCCCGGGCGCTACACCTGCGACAAGCACAGAGCCATATCCAACCGTTGTGTACAACGAAGCCGGAACCTACGATGTGACGCTTACTGTAACTGATGGCACGCAATCGCAAACCGTTACCTACACGAATTACATATCGAACGCTGAGGCTGCCGCTGGTGAATTTGTAGAGGACTTTGAAACGGGAGGTTTTCCGGAAAGCTGGACGAGCGATGGCGATGGTGCTTGGTCGGTGACAACCGATGCCAGCGGATTTGGAGCCGGGTTGTATTCCATGCGCTTTGACAACTATTACTACGACGCGCAAGGCGCGCGCGATCGCATTTGGATGGGAAAGCGCTCAGCAACGAGCAACATGGCAGTTGCCTTTGATGTTGCGTATGCGCAATACAACAATACCTACTCAGATACGCTTGCTCTCGTTTATTCACTCGACTGCGGAGAAAGCTGGATTTCATTGTGGAGCTTAGGAGGTGATGACTTAAGCACGGCTCCTGATTTCACCAATTACTACGTTCCAACTGACGAAGAATGGGCTTCGTATTCAGTGAGCTTGCCATCGAGTGTCGAATTCAACGATGTTATTATTGCTTTCGAAAATCGAGGCCGTTATGGAAATGTAATCTACGTCGATAATATCAATGTGTTCTCAACTGTGTCGGTGAATGAAGTTCAAAGCCATGAATTTCAAATGTCGATTTTTCCCAACCCTGCTTGCTCTGCGGTGAATGTCAGTGGTTGGAATATGGATAAAGGAAACTATCGCTTGCAGCTTTTTGACCTGTCGGGAAAACTTGTGTGCGAGTCGAGTGTTTTCTCTGCCGGTTCACGACTCGAAAAGCAGTGGGTATTGCCAGAGGTTGCCAGCGGTATGTATGTGTTGTCGCTAACAAGTGAGAACGCTCGTGTGCAGCAACCGTTGAGCATTCAACGCTAATAGCCGTGTGACCTTCGACCATTGAGTAAGCACATCATCATCATCGGTTCGGGCGTTGCCGGTTTGTCGGCCGCCATTCGTTTGCGCGCTGCCGGTATGCATGTGCAGGTATACGAAGCCAACGATTATCCGGGAGGTAAGCTTTCGCAGTTTGAAGTGAACGGCTATCGTTTCGATGCAGGTCCATCGCTCTTCACCATGCCGTATTTTTTGGAAGAACTGTTTGAAGAGAGCGGCGCAAAACTCCAGGACCATTTTTCATACATCCGAAAGGAAATCGTGTGCAATTACTTTTTCGAAGACGGCATTCGCTTCACGGCGTATGCCGATAAGGAGCAGTATGCAGAAGAGGCTTCACGCACGTTCGATGTGACGCGCGAACAGGTGTTGCGCTATTTCGAACAGTCGGCCATGAAGTATGAGCTCACCGAGTCGTTGTTTTTGAAAAAGTCGTTGCACAAACTTTCGACTTACCTGAGCAAAGACACCGTTCGTGCTATTGTTCGTGCGCATCGTCTCGGCTTGATGAATACGTTGCACGATGAAAATACGCGTGCCTTCTCGGATGCGCGCATGGTGCAGTTGATGAATCGCTATGCGACCTACAATGGGTCGTCGCCCTACCGCACGCCTGGTATCATGAGCATGATACCGCACTTAGAGCAGCATTACGGCACTTTCTTTCCGAAGGGAGGCATGATCAGCATAACCAACGCATTGTATGACCGCGCACGAGAGTTGGGTGTTCAGTTTCATTTCAATCAGCACGTAGAGGAGATTTTGGTTTCAGACGACAAGGCCATGGGCATTCGCATGGGCGACCGTACCGTGCAGTGCGATGTTGTGCTGAGCAATATGGATGTGATGCCCACCTATCGCAAGTTGTTGCCACGAGAGAAAGCACCGGAACGCACCTTAAAGCAAGAGCGTTCTTCGTCGGCGTTGATTTTTTACTGGGGTATTAAAAAAGAGTTTCCCGAGTTGGATTTGCACAACATCTTTTTTGCTTCCGATTACAAAAAGGAATTCGAAGTGTTATTTGAAGGAAAAGACGTTGCAGAGGATGTGACCGTGTACATCCACATTTCCTCTAAAGACGAAAAGGCCGCTGCGCCTGCAGGATGTGAGAATTGGTTTGTGATGGTGAATGTGCCCGGCAACAAAGGACAAGATTGGGATGCGCTCATTCCGCAAATACGATCGCGCGTTATTTCCAAACTCAATCGATTGTTGAAGACTGATGTTGAAACATTGATTGAAGCAGAGCACGTGCTCGATCCGCGGGGCATTGAAGCGCGCACGCAGAGTTTTCAAGGTTCGCTCTACGGAGCAGCCAGCAACAACCGATTTGCTGCATTTTTGCGTCACCCCAATTTCAGCAGTCGCATAAAAAACTTATACTTCTGCGGAGGCAGCGTGCACCCCGGCGGTGGCATTCCGTTGTGTGTGATGTCGGGGAAAATTGCTTCGGAGATTATATTGAAAGATCAGTGAGAGCTGCCATAGAAACATATCGCATTCCTGCATCCATCTTTTTGGTGTGGCTCTTCCATTTGTCGGCTGTGATAGGCAGTGTGCTGGGGCATGGCGAGTGGTTCATATCGCTCACACCGTTGAACTTGGGTTTAAGTGCTGCGTTGGTGCTATTCAATATACCACGCAAGGCATGGCTTGCCCTGCTCATTCCATTTGTGATTGGGTTTGTCTCAGAATGGTTGGGCGTAAACAAAGGATACATTTTCGGTGATTACAGCTACGGCGAAAATCTTGGGCTGAAGTGGCAAGGTGTGCCGTGGATGATTGGTGTTAACTGGATGTTGTTGGTGTTTGCCACGCATGCCATGATGACGCGGTTCGCGCAGTCGGAGTGGGGCATTGCCACCGGTGCATCATTGCTCATGGTTGGACTCGATGTGTTAATGGAACAATGTGCCCCCGCGATGGACTATTGGCAGTTTGCCGGAGGCGTGGTGCCGTTGCAAAATTATCTCGGTTGGTTTAGCGTGTCGATGGCGGCGCATTTACTCTTTGCCCGTTTCATGTCGGAGAAAAAACACGCATTGGGTGTGCATCTTTATTTCGCTTTCGCATTTTTCTTTTTCACCTATTGGTTGATGCTGGTATGAAGCGTTACGACTACATACTGGTAGGCGCTGGCGCAGCGGGCATGCAGTTGCTCGCCGCTTTTTGCAGAGATCCTTTCTTTTCGAATTATAGCATCTTAGTGATTGATGCCGATAGCAAAACATCCAATGATCGAACTTGGTGTTGGTGGGAGCGTGGAGAAGGAGCGTGGAGTGAGTTGGTGGAGAAGCAGTGGGAGAAAGTCTCTGTAGTCGGTGGTCGTGTAATGCAATTTGGAGTAGAAGATTACTCCTACAATATGGTGCACTCAGCGAAATTTTATGCGGCCGTGAAAGCCATAGCGCAGGCGCACGTAGGTATTGACTGGGTGCAGGAGCGCTATGTGAAGCATCGCGAGGAACATGATTTTGTGGAGGTAATGACCGAGGGCAATCGCTACGAAGGGAAGTATCTCTTTACGAGTGTGGCAAATTTGAAGGAAGCGATGCGTTCGACGCAGCATCCGTATTTGCACCAGCATTTTATTGGGTGGTTTGTGAAGACCGAGCATCCGGTGTTTGATGAGAATACGGCTTTGATGATGGATTTCTCCGTCGAGCAGCGCGGCAATACGCGCTTCATGTATGTGCTGCCCACTGCGCCGAACGAAGCATTGGTGGAGTACACGCTGTTTTCAGATACGTTGCTGAGCGAAGGAGAATACGAGCAGGCCATAACCGAATACCTCGATGGATTGCAAGCCGGCGCAGTCACGATTGAACGCAAGGAACGCGGCGCAATTCCCATGACCACCTATCCCTTTTGGAAGCACAATACGCAACGAGTGCTGCACATCGGTATAGCAGGTGGTTGGACCCGCGCCAGCACGGGCTATACGTTTCATAATTCGACGAAAGAGTCGATGCGATTGGCTGCATCACTGAAGGCCGGACTGAGCGACATGCGCTCATTCCATGTATCGAGTCGTTTTCACTTTTATGATTTCGTGGTGCTCGATGTGTTGAAGCGCCGCAATGATGTGGGAGCCGCTTTTTTCAGTCGCATTTTCGAAACAAATCGCATTCACGTCGTGTTCGATTTTTTAAACGGACAAAGTACCCTCCAGCAAGAAATCAATATTGTCTCCAAGTCGAGTCCTCGTCTGCAATTGATGTATTCAGTACTGCGCTATGTATTCAGTCGTTTGGGTTTCCCACTTTACAGGTATAAGGGCCAATATCAGATGAAGTGATTCGGTACTTTTGCCGCACCGAATTCGCGCCATGAAGTTTTTCATATTCAGTTTCTTATCACTCGTGATTACTACTGCCATAAGCGGTCAGTTGGTTCTCGACGACATTGTTAATTCCTTTAACGGTCCTGTGCATGCCATCGAGGTTGATGAAGCCCGCGGCATTGGCTATTTCGGAGGAGAATTTACGACGTATCATCCCTCGTACAACGGTGGCGATATTTTCGACCGAGTCAACCATCAACCCATGCGCACGCTGCCATGGATGCCCTATGTGGATCATGTGGTTGATGATGGGCAGGGAGGTTGGATAGTAGCAACGGATTACGTCGAGGGAATCGATGAGTCGTCGCAACAGAATTATCAGTTTATACATGCAGACGCATCAGGCCATGTAGAGGCCTTACCATTTTTCATACCGAGTAGCTCTGCAGGATTTGAGGTAGATGATTTGGTGCGCATAGGTGACTATCTCATTGCTCAAGATGTATACGTGTTGTATGTCTTCAATTGGGTAACCGGCGAACAGATACCGGTCGATTTTGAGGTGGATTCGGGTGGCAGTATTTCGTCGCTTTATACTCACAACGATACGCTGTACATAGTTGGCACATTCGAAACCGTGAATGGACAGCCACGCAAGTTAGTTTGCTCGTTCGACACCATGAACTGGCAGCTGACCGATTGGACCATGGATCTGAATGAAATCGATCCGACTCCAATCGAGTATGACTTCTGTAAACGAATGGTGATTACAGAGCAATACTATTACTTCGCCGTTATACGTGGTTACTACATAGGTTCCACCTATTATCAGAACACCAAGCTTCTTAAGGTGGAGCGCGCAACCGGTGCTTATGCTCAAGAGATTGTTCTATATGATATTGAAAGTTTGAAAGATCTTGCCGCCTCTGAAACGCGTGTGTTTGCGGCTGGTTCAGACAATGTGAATGGAACCACTATGGCGATGCTGTATTCGTTTCCCGATTCGGAAGGGGAAGTAGAATTTAGCGAAGTGGAGATCATGGAAACGGTCGGAACCATTGATGACTTGCTGGTGAAAGACGAGGTGCTGTATGTGAATGGATGGTTTAGCGAGATGTTCGATCAAGAGCGTGTGGGTGTAGCATTTATTCATGCCCCGACGTTTATGCTTACCAACGAGACGTTGCCATTCAACGGAAGCATGTATGCAGTTGGTTCGGTGGTGCCCAGTGGCAATCAGCTCTTCATCGCTTCCAGTGAAGGTCCTATGGGTGGCTATGAAGCCAATCACTTTGCGAAAATCAATTTGTACACGGGAGAGATTATTCCGACGTCTGTTGAAATTATAGGCAACATAAGTGATATGGAGCTTACATCTACCGGCGATACCCTTTTTATAGCGGGTAGTGAGCCGGTAACGGATGTCTTTGGTTCTGCCTATTTGGCTGCATTGAATACGGTTGAAGAAACATTTATTCCGTGGACGGTTACGTCGCCTTCCATCACACAGCTTGACATTGTGCGCGGTTCATTGTTTTTGCAATTCAACAACACCAGTGCACAAGTGAATGGACAAGGCAGAAGTCGCATTGCGTCGTTCAATCTGCAAACACTTGCGTTGGAACCTATCTACTTCAATATCGACGCGGGCATTTCAAGTTTCGATGTGCGCAACGATACGCTGTTGGTGTGCGGAGGTTTTTCAACGATCAATGCCGTCCAACGAAGAGATCTTGCTATGCTGAATGCGAATACGTTCAGTGTATTGCCTTGGGATGCAAACATCGGGAATCAGGTTCCATCCGAATACGCATACGCACTGCAAGCTAAACAAGCCTTGTTTTACGGAAACCATGTGCTGAGTGGTGGATTTTTTCAAGGCGCTGAGGGCTACACGCAAAACTCCGGTGTGGCGATGTATGACGTAGCGACGGGTGCGCGTGCACCGGGATATCAGTTCCCGATTTTAGGTAACATCTATTATTTGCGTTCCTTCCAATTGCGCGAAAACCGATTGTACTTGAGCGGTGCATTTGCGAACTCCAGTTCGCCGGCAAGGGGAGATGTTGCCGCCATGGATATGACCACGGGAACTTATGTGGATCTCGGAATCGAAGCAGCAAGTTTTCTGTTGGCGACCATTGATGATGTTGAATTTTTTGGCGACAAAATGATTTGTGGTGGTGAGTATCCGGACTTGAATGGAGAGACCGATTTACGCAACTGCTCGAGTTGGGATTTAGGATGTTCTCCGGGAAGCATACAACTGCCATCTGCTATAAGTTACTGCGCT
>Ga0315907_10008126_pt1 | contig 10821 bp, 22 predicted proteins | sample LakEriMetagenome_3_FD_203525 | JGI IMG/M metagenome (GOLD analysis project Ga0315907, IMG submission 203525) | Freshwater fungal communities from buoy surface, Lake Erie, Ohio, United States - Buoy 12 MA123 | ecosystem: Environmental > Aquatic > Freshwater > Lake > Lake biofilm | place: USA...
GAGATAAAGCTATGGCAGTTTTACCGCTTCCAGGTCTACCTGCTATTACAACCATATTACCTTTATTCCAACCTCCCAAGTACTTATCCAAGTACTTCCACCCAGTAGAGATACCTGTCATATTAGTTCCTCTTTTAACAGCATCGTATAAAGTGTCAATGACGTTACCAGCTACTGAAGAAATAACGGTTGCCTTGCTTCCTACGTTGACGCTGTTTTCAGTTACCATCAAATTAATCTCTGATATTATCTCATTAAGGTCTTTTGAGAAATCAAAATGAGCCATCTTACTTTGTATGTTGTTTTTCTTGTAAGTAATCTCAAGCTGAAGAATCTCTTTCTCTAAATGGATGTTAGTAGTAACTACGTTCTGCATTGTAGCAATCTCTCGTATATGCTCACGATGTCTTAAGCCTATTGTAGAAAGTGATACAGGTTGATTTGTCATGTAAAACTCTTGCATAGTAATTACTACGTCTTTTCTGAATGAAGTAAACCAATTAGGATTCAGTTTCATTATAAAGTTATGTGCATCAGGATACAAAAACATTTGTCCTAATATGCTGTTTTCTATTTCAATCATCTAAATTTGCTCTTTTAATTGTTGTACTTTTCAAAGGTAATTCATTTCTACTTAACCAGTTCCTTGCCGCTGCTCTCCAATCTTTCATTTTGTTTTTACCTACCATCCAACCTTTAGAAGAATAAAAGTCGTGAAACCTTTGTGCATCTAAATTTGGAAACTCATTTTTTAACTCTTCAAGTGTCGGTACTATAAATGTTTGTTTTACATTGTTTGTTTTATATTGTTTTGATTGGTTCAAACTGACCTCCTCGATTGGTTCAAATTGACCTAATCGATTGGTCAAAGTATACCAGTTAGTTTTGTTCATTGGATTCTTATCTAATTGCATTACTTCTATTATTTTATCTTCTCTTAATTTTTGTAATGCTCTTTTAATTGTTGATTCACTCATAAACGGATAAGTTCTTTGCCATTCAGCTACTGAATTGTACATCCAGACTCTACCAAAATGATTGTGTGTTTCTTTATAACGGTTTAAGGCTAACCCTAATTGAATACCTTGAATAAGTATAGCTGCTTCTATTCCGTACTCTTCAGCGTACTCTGTTTTAAATGATATCGTTTCAACTTTCATTAAATAAAAAAACCCGAATAAGTATGTAGTGATCAGCCTACATACCTAAACGGGTAATATCGTTTTTCAAACTGAACCGCCTGATCTCGGTTGTTGTTTTCTATGTTAAAATAAAGAGGGCAGCAGGTGTGTTACTACCCCCTTTGATTTGGTGGTATGCAAATATACTAAAAGTATTTGAATTAATTATTTTTTTCTTCAAGTTGAATAAATCCGCTGTGCTTATTTGTGCCAAGTTCCTTGAGGAATTGAACTTCTACTTTAGCAGAGTTAATGATTACTTGACTCACATCGCAAATAGCTTTAGCGGTTTCAAGGTCAATTTCTTTGTCTTTTAGCATCTCAATAGTCTCAAAGAGATGGTTTCTTAAATCGGTGATTTTGTTTTTCGGCATAGTCTTGCTTTTATATTTTTCTTTAATCTTCTTAATTGCATTGCTGCTTCTCTTACGTCAGGTGGTAATTTGTTGTGAGGCTCTTGACCAGGTTTAAATCGAGTTTCTTTTCCTCCCCAATTTTCTCCCATCTTCATTCCTTTATTCCAACTTGATCTACCTTTTTGCCATCCGCTCATAGTACCTGATTGATGAAGCATAAATAGTTTCCATTTCTTTTCCTTTTTAATACCTAATTGAGATGCCTTTGTTCCTAATCCTGATGGTGTACATCCAAGCATCTCGCATAGGTCATCTCTGTGCATAGTAGGAAAGTATATCTTAAGTAGTTCAACCTTTTCTTGAGTCCACCGCATAACCTAAATCAGCTTTGACCTTTTCTTGTTGGTTGTGTCTTTCCTGGTATTTAATACCTCTTAAATGTGGATACTTCATTTGGAGTAAACGTCTGATTCTCGTGATGCTTTGAGCATTGCATAGATGACCGTTTTTAATTAAATCTAAAAACATTTGTACGCTTTCAGGTCTCATTCCATTATCGTTCATCTCCATTGCCCAGTAGTCACCAATTAAGATGTTATCATTATCTCTTGCGTGTGGGTTGTTCAGCAAACAAGCCGTAACTCTGCGTTCAATCAGTTGATTCATTGTCAAAAAAGTTATTTACTATTTCGGTTGCTTTCTTAAATCCTTCATTGTAGCCATCTAAATAAGCCTGTTCTTTCTCAAGCTTAAATAATTCTCTGGCTTTAGCAATTTCTTTTTCCCATTGTCTGTGATGACCTGAAAATATTTGCTCGATTAGATATTCTAAACTGCTCATTTTTTTAGTTCCTTTCTGATACGTCTCATTGAACGGTTAAAAACTTCAGCTTGATGTCTGCTAATCTTAACAGGCTTTTCAAACTGATAAGGAGTTGCTTCCTCTTGTTGTTCAAGCCACTTTTGAAACTTGATGAAGTCAACATAAATCTTAATTAGCACTGATATTCCACCAATGACTAATCCTGCTAATAAATATCCTACGTCTATCATGGGTTCAAAATTAAACTATTCTTTTAATATTACAAAATTATTTTAAGATTTTTGTTAAAAGTTCTGATGCAGCCTCTAACTTCTCATCTATCTCTTCCTTCACTAAATGCAATTCTATCTCTGCTACGTGTATATCTTTGCCCATTGGCATTCGTGGATCAAACGAAACAAAGTACCCTTTTTCTAAATTGGCGGTAATCATGCCAAGTTGCATTTGCCAATAGTACTCTGGGTGAATCTCCTTTAAACTATCAGCATCGTAGATTTCAAAGTTCTTTAAGTGAATAGCGGAGTTATACGGGCATTTTATTTCAAGTATGGCATCTTTGCTCAAGCCGTCAGGAGAATAGCCGCTAAAGTCTCCGTATGGAATAAAAACGTATGTTTCTCCACCATAGTATGTAAACTCTTCAAATGTGATACGTGAGAATTTACTAAATGCGTGTGACTCGTGTTCTATGCCCCAATCGAGAGCCTGACCGAAGATTTGTTTCTTCTGCCTGGTAAGAATCTCTGCTGCTTTCTCATATACGAAAGTCTCTGCTGTTTTAGAGAGAGAGTTCCCATTTCGAGAACTCCCCATTAGTTTATGGATTTCCGAGGCTGTGAAGCGAGATAATCTCGCCTCTTGCCATCTTTCTGCTGATGATGTAATTGTAACTTCCATCCTTTTTCTATCATTCATTTCGTAGCCGTTAATAAAATTCTAACCTCATCGGTTAAAACGTACTTTGCTTCAATGTCAGATACACTACCACCTTTAGATAAGTGTTCAAGTGCTTTACTCCACATTGGATGTTTAGGGTTTAAATGCTCTTTTACAGCAGTAACCTTGTGACCACTTGCAGCGTTGCCGTCATCATCTTCTTGGTTAAGATTAAAGATAGATGCTAAAGCGTAGCGTCTTGCGTAAGTAATTGCAGAACCTTGAGCCTGTGGGTTATTCAAGTCTTTCATTCTCAAAATCTGCTCACTCTTCATCCATTCACCGCTCTCGGCATGATAAACAATAGTTACAAGACAGTCCTCATTTGGATGTTGTGTAACCAATAGACCGCATTCTTGCAAGATTGGATTAATGGTTTCAAGAATGCTTGTAAGGTCAGCATAACTGCTTTTAAAGTGAGGATTCTTTGCAGTCTTTTTAACGCTGCTGACTTTTTTCTGAAAGCTAAACATAGCCTTCGTTAAGTTTGTGATTTTTTCGCTCGTTATCATAATAGTTTTATTGGGTTAACTCCGAATTGGGTAAGGTCTAAAATTGCATCATAAATGACAATCGGATCAACATTATCGCAGTTGAAGATATAGTCAAAGCCTGGATGCTCTTCAATGTCTACTTTTTCAATGTAGTCTGCAAACTCGTGAAATAGTTTAGATGCTACAAGGTCTTCAATCTCAAACCTATCAAACTCAACAGAAATAAAGTCATCGTAAGTGACTACGATAGTTTCGTCAAATACTTCTAAATGAATTGATGCTTTCATTTGTTAACCTCCTCTAATGCTGTTTTGATTACAAGCATCGCTTTAGGGTTAATTACATCACCGTCTAAATACTTTTTAACGGTTGGCATAGATACACCTGTCTTCTTGCTAACGGTCTTGATTAAGCCGTGCTTCTTGTGTAGCTTAATTACTGCAATGATTTCTTTCAGTTCCATGCAGCAAATATACAAAAACTTTTAATATTACAAAAATATTTTAAAAATAAGAGCCTATAAATTACCACCTAATCATAGTTAGTGGCAAAATATAGTCAACTTTTTTACAATAAAAACTGGACAAATATCGGTAATTCCGATTATTCTCCTGCTAAAGACTCTGCGATGTAAACTCCGATTCTATCTGATAGCACTTGCATCGTTTTGTCTGTGAGTGCCGGTGATATAAAAGGTCTTGCTTTTGTTCCATTTCTATGAATCTTTCTTGCGATAACGTATGCAAGAGATTTAATTGCTGTGCGTTTGTCTTGATTCTTTGATGTCCTTACTTGGATTCCTTTGTTTTGAATCCACTCTTCAATAGATTTTTGAAGTGTTGGGTTACTGGGTGAGTTTGTTCGTGTTGGAGGTCTGCCATTCTCAACATACTTCCAATAGTCCAACATTTGAATCTTTAAGTTATAGCCTTTAGGCTGTGTGCTTATTTCAGGTTCAATCTCTGAAAAAAGTCTATTAGATGCAAGGCTCTTATTTTTTTGAAGATTTATGCGAAAGTTAGCAATTAGCTCGTTTCCCCAATTCTGAATGATTCGCAATATGCCGTCATCCGATGGTGGGTTGTAACTACTCCACTCTTTGCCTATATCGTCAATGGTCTTCATTTCATCAACTCACGATTAGCATAAAGATAAAAGTCCTGCATACGATTAAGCCAACCTTTACCAAAGTCCTTAAACGAAGTAAGTGACTGCAAAAAGGAAACTCGCCAAGCGTAGCATGATTCAAAAACCCACTTTTCTGACTTTTGCGAAATAAGGCTATTTAAGGCATTAATTGTTTGCTGCCCTATCTTACCATCAACTTTCAAATTAAAGCCATGAGAGTTTAAGAAACGCTGCATCTGACGTGAAGCACCACCTATCCCACTACCCCAAGCAAAGTCTGCCCAAAATTCAGCAATTATTTGTGAGTTTATAGCAGTAGCATTAACGCCATCCCAATATCTTTGGTAAACGCTTAAAAAGTCATTATGCGTCATCTTGTAGAAACGTGCAATAGACTCTGATGTTGAGCCATGTATTGTACGCCACACCATCCAAGTGATTCCCTTGTTTGTGTGAAATCCGCTTCCGTCAGGTACTGGATGTCTTGAGGCTGTATCTGCCTTGTGTTTAGATAGACCGCCTTCCCACTTGAGAATATAGTCGATGTTAGAGTGTTCTATTTTTGCCATTTTCCAAATGTTTGATAAGTCGGTTGATGTACCATTCTGCTTTTCGTAGGTCTTCAACTCCGTTTTTACGATCATAACGAATAATGTACTTAAGAGCATTACCCTGACAATAACCTTTAAATGCTTCATAACTCATTGCTGCTTTAATTGAATCTATGGCTTCAACTTCGCCTTGATAATGTGGTGGTTTGTTAACTACGTCCATAGTGCTTCAAATTCATTTAACGGCAAATCTATTAAAAAAGTGTGATTACCAATGCAATATACATGAGTCATTTCGTAAAATTCTGTCGCAGCTATGACATGATTAAGGTCTAACCACCCCTCTTCTATTATCTCAACAGCATCTGCACCCATATCCAGACCTAACTTTTCGTAGATTGGATCAATATTATCTTCTTGAAAAACAAAGTTTACTTTTACTCTCATAATGTTTTGTAAGTAAATGCTGTGACTTTAATTTCTTCTTTTCCGTCTTTAATAATTCTTTGAGGGTGCATTTCTAACCATCTACCGCCTACTGGCTTTGGAGTGCCTCCTCTTTCAACGTGCCAACCTCCTTTACCATCATTGTACTCTTCTTTGTAAGTAGCAGTTCTAATCATTAAAATATCTCTTAAATGAACTTTGTGAGATTCGTTTATTCGTTCAACGGTGTAGGTCAATTCGTGGTCTTCGTGAACGTGTCCCATCCAAATCATATCAGCACCTTCTACCATTGTAGACATACGATTGTACTGAATGACTCCTCTTGTTACCGGTCCACCACCACCGCTTCCGTGAAAGTATTTAATGCGATAAGAACAACCGCCTCTGTTAGGCTCTCTGCTAAATGAATAAACTATCCACCCACCATAACCACCAACTTCAATTTGAGTATTGTTTTTTGAGTTTAAACCAAAAACAAAGCGTTCAATTACGTCTGTCTCTTGACGTTTGAGAATAGCGGTCTCATGATTACCATAACCTACAACTTTAATCAAATGAGCATAAGGTGAGAACCAATCTACCGCATCACTTACAACCGCATCTAAATAGTTTGCTTTGTTGTGTTCAGGTCTAATATCATTTTTGTTTTTTCGTGGATCATATGCTCCCTGCATTAAGCAGAAAGTATCACCGTTGAGCAGTACGTCCGCTCCGATTTCTTTTGCTTGATCAAGGTGACGTTTAAGCAAACCTCTGTCGCATTTTGGATTATCCCAATGGGCATCAGAGATGAGTAAAACCTTTTTAGGTGTGAAGTTGTTGCGTAGTACATGGACGTTATTCTTCATATAAATAGTGCTAATATGATTAGTGACCAAGAGATAATCGCAAAGTCTCTATATCGCTTTGCATCTCCTTTTAAATCAAAATTAGCGTTTTTAAGTTCGATGATTTGTGAGTGCTGTTCTTGTATGAGAATTGAGTCATTAGCCGCCAATTTGACGTATAATGACTGCTTTTGGCGACATTTGTGAAGTTCCAATAGACGCAAGTTTATTTCCTTAATCGTGCTGTCGGAGTATTGAGAGAATAGACTCTGTGGTGTGAGCAGAAGTGATAGAATCAGCAAATACTTTGTAAATAGAATCGTGCTTTTTTTCAATCTCATAGATTTCTCTGATTATGACTACTCTACTGGTATCAAGTGGGTATGTCGCAGTAGCTTTCGAGGTAGGGCGTGTTAACCACAAAGTCAATACCATGCCCAGCAACAACATCAGATTTAGCATCATAGAAAGGTTCAGCCGTTGCACTAACGACAATCTCGAAGTCTGTATCTGTAACATTTCGTTTAATTAAAGTAACAATATCTAAAATAATTCCTGCTGTGTCTGAAAGCACCTCAATAGTGTTAGAACCGCTCTCAAACTGCCTATCCATTACAAGCATAGCGAAGTTGTAACTAACTAATCTTGCCTCTGTGTTAAAAGTAAAGCCGTTAGGCACTAACCAAACTAAAGGATAGTATTTAACCTCTTCAACCGCAAAGTCAAATTCAGCTCCTACTGCGAACTTGCCCACCATTTTGTGTGCTTCCGCTTGAGTTTGGATGTGATTGATTATCTGATTTAACGTCATAAAGTTTGATTAGTTTCTTCTCGTTTTTTAATCGCCATTTATTTTTGAGGGAAGTCATAATTTTTAAAGCATTCGTCTTCTGTACCTGGTAAGTACATTCCTCCAAAGAAAGCCGTGTTACTTGGATGGATAACATCGAATCCACTACCAGGATTTAAGTACAATGGGTAAAGAGTCGGGTTTTCCTTTAGATAATCTCTTAATCTTTCAGCGTAGTATTCAGCCTTATCTCTGTATCTCTGTTCTATCAAAGTTAATTCACTTGGTGTGATAGGGTTAGCATTGTCTGCTGTCCTCGAAGATACGCTTTTATTTAAGAATTTAAATGTCATTGGAAGCATTGACTCCACCAATGTGTAGTATTTTAGACAAGGTGCAATATAAGAGTCTAAAAGTGTTGTATTATCAGCCGTCAACGTGCCATTAAATGCTTGGTCTTGTAACTGGTTGTAAATACCTGATCCGATTACATCTCTAACGTAAACCTCTTGAGCCTCTTTTATAGCAGACTTAAGGAGTTTATCATCAAGATTTTCGTTGATGGGTGTGTTGTCCTTTAAAAAGGATACGGATATAAAGTAAACGAAATTAGCCATTTTTTCTTCTTAATAATTGTGATTTCCAAATGTGACGGCAATAAGGTACATGAACAGCAGGAGAAGAGCCTTTAACGGTCATCCAACCGCCTCTACGCTTCCAAGCGTCATAACCAGGTATTCCGTATTCACGCTGTAAAACTAAACTGATTTGGTCAATATCCTCTCTTGAGTACACACGATTTAAAGCGATTAGTCTTCTGCAAAAGTCTCTCGAAGTTGGGATAACATCGCCTCCGCTGATGCCAGGTGCTTTCTCATAAGTGTAACGCACTACTAACTCTGTGTCAAGTCCTGACCTTCTTAAGTCCGTTCTACCTTCTTCTGATATGTTTAGAACAGCATCGTTAGGCACTATTCTTCCATCGTTTATCATTCGGTCAACAGCTTCAGCGATAAGTGCAGGATCTTCTTTGATGTTGTTAGCAAGGTCTTGCAAAGTAAGTTGGTTGTTACCTTGTAGAAATTGCAAAATAATCAATTCAAGAGCGGAAGCAAACTGCATTGGCACAGCCTCAAACATTTCAGCAGATTCACCGTACTTTGAGAACACTTCTAAATCTCTGTCATCGTCCCAGTTAAAAGGGTTTTCTGTAGAGCATGAACAAGATTGTTTAGAGAATTGCACCGTTTCAGTCATTCCCATCTCTTTACGAGCCTCCGCTTGAGAGATAATACCTTTTTCAAAAAGCATAACGTAGTCAAGTCCGATAGGAGGTTTATTCTTGGTTATAAGTTTAACAGGTGTGATATATTTAAAAATAGACGTTAACGCTCTATCCATTTGATTCTGACGTGGCTCAATGTAAGACGTTTGAAAAGCCTCGTACGCTTCTATAAGTTCACTTCTGCCGCCTAACTGACCTTCTGTCTTGATGCCAAACAACATTGGAGAAGTTACCCTGTGAGCCATTAAAATCTCTTGCTGTACGGTCTTATTTAAGATGTCAAACTGCTTATCGAAGTCTGATGGTGTAAGGTTGTTGACGATTGACGGAGTTTCGTTAGGATCATTAAACTGAATGATGATAGAACCTGCGTTATCCGTTCCGCTAAAATTCTCCTTAAAACGTCTCATCGTTTGACGAGCCTCTTCAGGAGTTGGAATGCCTTTGAAAAGTTGCAACAAGGTCTGTGCAGAGAAACCGCTTTTAATTGAGTTTAAGTGGAAATTGGCTATCTCTGTGTCAATCTCTATGTATTTAAGAGCTGACTGATATGGTGCAGTAGGGTACTCGCCTTGACCTGCTTTGTACAACTTAAAGTAAAAAAGTTGCTTATTTTCTCTGGTTAAAGGATTCCAACAATAGTAGTAAATTGGCTCTACTCTTCTATCGCTCCAATCTTCAGCATACCAATAGTGACCGTCAAGTGAATGACGCACATTTTGGAAAGGTAAATGATAGATTTCAGCTACGGAGGTTTTCGCCTTATTCCAAATAACTTCCAAAGCGAAGCCGTCAAAAAGTTCAAGGTCTGCTGCGATTTTACTTTTAACGTCATCAAAGGACTCGTAAGCGTTAATTGAGGCAAGTCTATCATTTGCTATGGTTAGTTGCTCTGTGCTGTTTGCTACTACCTCTGTTTTATCACCTGCGATGTATTCTGCTTTCTGCGTTACGATAGCACCGTGTTTTGGTGAACTATTAAACAAGTCAATCAGCATATTAGGATAACGATTATCCGCTCCGTAGGTGATATAGTTCTTTGCCTTATTCTCCTTGAAGATAGGGATTTTTGATTCAGCAAAGTTAATTCTTAAAAATTCAGTCATTTTCCTTGTCCTTTATATTTTTTGAACGATTCGTGTTTATTCTTATGTTTCTTGTGTCTGCCTAATTTCGCTTTAGGCTTTGCACTATGATTATTTTGCTGAACCTTTGCCAAAGTACTTCTCTATTAAAAGTGAGTCGTTAGCCTCGTGAATTTCAACTAAAACTTGCATTGCACTATCATGCACTTCTTGGCTTTCTTCTATCTGCACCTCAACTTTCTCTTCGATGGTTGGTCTTGTTGTAAGGGCTAAAATAACTACCAATAGCCCTAACGCTGCTAAAAATTTCATATCTTACCTAATTTTTTGTAAAGGGTTATTTCAGTAACTAACGCACTACACAATGAATCTTGCGTTTTTAGTTGCTTGGATAGTTTTTCGAGTTTTGCCTCGCATTCCAATAGTCGAGCCTCGCAGCGGTCATTAATGCTTTTAGATTGGTTTTCAGTTCGTATATACAACACGCTCACGACAACCAAGAGTAAAAACATAATTGCCTTACTTGGGTCGCTTTTAAACTCTTCAAAGGTTATTGGGAATTTCATATAAAGTCGGGTGATGGTGGTGGTGTGTACTCTGCTTGTGGTAGGTCAAGAATCCAAGACCATTCGGTTAATGCTATTTCTTCTTTGTCTTGGGATGAAAGAAAAATTGCATAATTATTTTCTAAATACTTTCCTGCACTAAAAAAATTAACATCGTTATAATATACCATATGGATGGTATGGTATTGCTCTTCGGTTAAAATATACACAATCATACTTCTCTATTTAATGTTGTTTGAAACGCTTGTACGGCAGTATAATAATTAGCAGACATTGTTGCTCCTAACGAATTGCCAATAAACGCAAATGCAATTCTATTGCTTGACCAATTTGCATCGCCACCTTGATTAGC
>Ga0315907_10008127_pt1 | contig 10821 bp, 4 predicted proteins | sample LakEriMetagenome_3_FD_203525 | JGI IMG/M metagenome (GOLD analysis project Ga0315907, IMG submission 203525) | Freshwater fungal communities from buoy surface, Lake Erie, Ohio, United States - Buoy 12 MA123 | ecosystem: Environmental > Aquatic > Freshwater > Lake > Lake biofilm | place: USA...
TGCGTAGCACCCGTTGCGTTGTTTACCACTTTAAAGCGGTATCCACTAGCAGAATAATTGATGTTAGCATAAATCAACGAACCCATAGAAGGCAAGGTAGTTCCACAAGATACAGACTGTAAAGTAGTAGTCAATTGGAAGCCTTCGTCTAATTGTCCATCGCAGTTGTCATCAACTCCGTTGTACAAGATTTCAGTTTGACCTGGATTAACAGCAGCAACAGCATCGTCGCAATCCAATCCAAGTGAGCCTACTCCATAACCTGATGGAGTTGAAGCACCGTAGCACAATGTCTCAGAAGAGGCGTTTGGCGAATAACCGTCTGCGTCAGCATCAACATAAAAACTACCTGATCTCCAAACTTGACCGTTTGTGTCGTCGCAGTCAGCACCAAGTGTAGTAGCGATGTAGAACGGCGCTAAAGTAGCTCCATAGCACAAAGTAGTTACCGATGAATCTGGCGAAAGATCTAAATGATATCCATCGTTGTCAACATCAACATAAAAATTACCTGTTTGCCATACTGAATTGTCATTGTCATCACAGTCTGTACTGTTGGTTACATAACCAGTAGGAGGTGTAACTGCAGAAATAGTAGCTGCTACATTTCCAAATCCATCTCCATCATTATCTTGGTAGTACGTGAAAATATCATTACTGAAGTAGATGTTGTCAAGGTAAATTTGCGTGGTATTTGGCGTCACATTTTGCTCAATTTTAAAGCCATAAATGTCATTCAAAGCACCAGGATAAGAGGTTAATGGAATGCTTAAAGAATTCCATCCAGCCACTAATGGTCCAGTATTGTAATTTCTATCGCCAGGAGCCAATAGGAATACAAATAAATTAGACAATGGCGCATTACAATATACATCCAAATGCAAGTGGGTCATACCCGTTACATTTAAACGACGCTCGGTTTGGTCAACCAAACCAATAAATCCAAGATTGTTTACTTGAATACAGGTATTGGTTCCATTAGCAAAATTAAAATTAGCTGTGGTACCACCTGTCCAGTTTGAACGTACTAAGTTATAAGCAGGACTGTTGGCATAGACTTGAGCAGGTGTTCCAGTATATACGGACATCACTCTAGCCGCCTCTCTAGCTGGCGGAACTGGTGAAGCACCAGGTATAGCAAAGGCAACATTTAAAGTCGCTGTTGTGCTTCTTGGTCCATACACTCCATCAGTAGCTACTGTAGCGGTAATAATTGTGGAACCACCGCCTACAATGGTTACGGTGTTGCCACTTATTGTAGCTACAGCCGTATTGCTGCTGGTATAAGAGAAAGTACCTGAGCTATTTGTGGTTGGATTAGTCAATACAAATGGCGCATCACCCATAGTTACTCCTGTTGGAACAGTCAACGCACCGATTGTTGGTGGTTGCAATGTGGCTGCTCTGTAGAAGTAAATATTATCTAAATACACTTGTTTTACTGGGGCAGAAGCTCCAGTTGGGTTGTTTAAATCAAAAAAGCTTACGTTAGTTAAATTTAATCCAACAAATTCAGACAAAGCGATATCTACACTTACCCAACCATTTACAGGAGTACTGGTTACGCGACGGTTTCCATTTAACTCAAACCACAATGGATTTTGATTCAATGAAAATACATCGATGTGTAGGTGTGTCATTTCAGAAACATTGGTAGCGGCAAATGCCAAACGGGCCAAAGTAAATCCATTGAAGAATCGTGCATTGTCTCCAGAAAGAGAAACATCCGTTCCAGCTGCACCCCAGTTAGGTCCAGAAGAAGGTGTATATGCTCCGCTGTACAAAGAGATTACGTCCCAAGCATTTCTTGCAGGAGGTGTTGGAGCCGAAGGTGGAGTAACATTAAGCGTAGCCGTTGCCACACCTGTTCCGTAACTGCCATCGGCCGCTTGCGTAGCGGTAATAGTAGTTGAACCAGCACCTACTACGGTAACGGTAGTTCCACTGATTGTAGCTACAGCAGTATTGCTACTGGTAAAAGTAAATGCACCGGCACTGTTAGAAGTTGGAGCAGTCAATTCAAAAGGTGCAGCGCCAATCAATTGAGCAGCCACGGTAAAGGCTCCTAAAGTTGGTGGTTGCGTAGTTGCATCTCTCCAAAAGTAAATGTTATCTACCGACAAGGTTTGTCCAGCAGCAGAAGGCGCGTCGTATTTAAGCTGACGGATTTTGGTGAAATCCAATCCCGCAAATGTAGCAGCAGTTAAATCAATGTCAAAACTGTTCCAAACACCGGCAGTTAAAGGCAAAGTGATTGGTTTTTCAACTGCACCACCGGTAACTTTAATCAACGATAAACGGATAGACGTTAAGGTTGGCGAAAACAAATCAATGTGTAATTTATTCAAAGCTGAAACATTTACATCGGCAGCCGTTTCGGTACCTTGGTAGTTTAAGTTTGGATAACGCAATACTTCGTTGCCTTCATAAGAAGCCGTCGAAAAAGCACCAAATCCAGACTGACCCCAGTTAGGGTTAAAGTTGGTTCCCGAAAGATTGGTATATGATCCACTATACAACGAAATCACATCCCAAGTATTTCTTGCAGGAGGTGTTGGCGCAGCCGTTGGCGTAACATCAAGAGTTGCTGTTGCAATTCCCACACCGTATCCACTGTCAGCAGCTTGTGTAGCCGTAATTACAGTTGAACCTACTCCTACCACTGTAACGGTAGTTCCACTTACGGTCGCTACTGCTGTATTGCTACTGCTGAACGTAAATGCACCATTACTATTTGAAGTTGGTGCAGTTAATTCAAAAGGAGCTGCTCCTGTTAGTTGTGGAGCAACCGTAAATGCACCTAAAGTTGGAGGAAGCGTAGTGGCGTCTCTCCAGAAATAGATGTTGTCAACCACCAAAGTTTGTCCTGCGGCAGATGGCTGATCGTACTTAAGTTGACGGATTTTAGTGAAATCCAAGCCAGCAAATGTAGCCGAAGTCAAATCTAGGTCAAAGCTGTTCCAAACCCCTGCAGTTAAAGGCAAAGTGATTGGTTTTTCTACGGCACCTCCGGTTGTTTTAATCAAAGACAAACGGATAGATGTTAAAGTTGGCGAGAAAATATCGATGTGCATTTTTGTCATGGCTATCGCATTTACATCGGCAGCTGTTTCAGTACCCTGGTAATTCAAGTTAGGGTATTGCAACACATCATCTCCTTCAAAAGCAGTAGCTGAAAAAGCACCAAAACCAGATTGTCCCCAGTTCGGGTTGAAGTTGGTGTTGGCAAGATTCGTGTAGGCACCGCTATACAAGGAGATTACATCCCAGGTATTACGAGCTGGCGGAACAGGTGCAGCATTGGGTGTTACATTGAATACAGCGATTGCTGTTCCAGCGCCATAAGGGCCATCAGCTGCTTGTGTAGCCGTAATGTTTGAAGAACCAAGACCAACAATAGTCAAGGTAGTACCGCTAATGGTAGCTACAGCCGTATTGCTGCTGGTAAAGGTAAAGGCACCAGCACTATTGGAAGTTGGCGCAGTTAAAGTAATTGGTGCAGCGCCTATCAATTGTGAAGGCACTGTAAACGCTCCTAAAGTAGGAGGTTGTGTAGTAGCTGGTCTGTAGAAGTACACATTGTCAATGTACAAAGTCGCATTTTGACCAAAAGTTACCGGTACAATGTACTTTAAACTCGTTAAAATATTTCCTGTATCGTAAGTGCTCAATGCTAAATCAACACTGATCCACTGGTCTCTAGTTGAGGCAGAAGGCACAACAGAACCGGCAACGGCAAGCTCTCTGAAAGCTCCTGTAGACGATTCTAATTTGATGGCCATCGAACTAAAGTTGGGCGAATACACATCAAAGTGCAAGTGTGTCATCTGCAAGACATTTAAGCTTCCCGCCGTATTGACTTGCATACCTGAATAACTGTGCCCAGTGTAGTACTTGGCAGGATTACCTCCTGGTGGCGTATAATCGGCATTGATGGTACTTCCACCAAAATTCAAAAAGCTTACCCCAGCTTGGTTGCTGTAAGAATCGCTGTACACCGAAAGCACATCCCAGGCATTCCTAGCCGGCGGATCTGATGGTGATGCACCCGGTTGTGCAAATCCCAATGAAATAGTCATCAGGAAAAAACATAAAAGAATTTTTTTCATCATAGTTTGGTTTTTAATTGGTTACATAATTAAGTTTCTCAAATATAATCCAAGGCCTTGTTTTAAAAATTTCATCACGGCTATATATAAACTATACAAAAAAAGGAAACCGAGTTTGAACTGAAAAAGTGAAGCAAACGCAAACGTTATAGTTAAAAATATGGAGCGAACTACTGATGGCAGTGACCAAATCAACTAAACAAAAAACAAAATGATGTACTAATGTTGTGTTATTTTACCCTTCGGTATAGTCAAGACACAAAGAGTGAGCTTGAAAAATAAATGAGATTCAACTACAAAAAACGCCGATAGTAAACTAATGCTGCTAACGCAGGCAGAAAAAAAAGTATGGAATAAAAAAAACAAAGCACATCAAAAAAATGATTTAAGCGCTTGTTGAAGAAAATAGAAAATCTATATAGAAGAAACCTGAAAAGAAACTATTGTTTGCGCTCTAAAGCAGCCAAACGCTCCAAAATAGCCGCGTTTGTTTTTTGCAATTCAGCATTGGATTGTTGCAGGGCTTCGATTTGCTGCTGTTGTTCTTGAATTGCTTTTACCGAAATGGAGATAAAATCGTTGTAACGCACACCCAACTTACCCGCATCATCACTGGATATCACTCCATTATTGGGCGCTCCAGCCTTTTCAAAGGCAGCTTGCAGTTCTTGCGCAATAAATCCGTATTCGGTTTTGGACTGGGTGTCGTTGGTACGCAAATAAGAAACGGGACGAAGTGATTTTAAAAATGCCAAGCCCAATTCAGAATCCTTGATGGCATGTTTAAATCGCTGGTCCGAACTTAGTGTCCAAGCCACTTGACAGCGGGCCAAACTGATGGCGGCATTACCCATTTGAATTTGGTTGTTGGATGTAATGCCCGCTACTTGGGCTTGATACCCAATGGCAATATTATTTTCGCCTGTTGTTATGGTACTCCCGGCTTGGTATCCTAGAGCTGTATTGTTTAGACCACGAGCAGCACCTGCGCCACTGATTGCATTGAGCGCCTGATACCCTACGGCAGTACAGTTACTCACATCGCCGGTAGTGAGCCCCATGGCTTCGCCGCCCAACACAGTATTGTATTGTGATGCCGCATTGTTGATTCCTCTCAAGGCATTCGTGCCCACTGCCGTATTATAAGTAGCCGATCCCGCACAATCCCGCAAGGCATTTTGTCCAAAAGCCACATTATTTGCCCCGGTACTCACAGACAAAGCATTATTTCCAAAGGCGGTACTGGTTGTGGCTGCTCCACTTGACAACGCACCAACGCCAAATGCCGTACTAGTTGCACCAATATAGCCCGATAACACATTGCCTCTTTTGAAGGACACATCCACCGCATCGGTAGTGCCAATAAAATTAGTTCCAGCGGTTAGTCCTGCGTTACCCGTAGTTAACCATCCGGCTACCGCACCCGTAACAAAACGCACCCAGCTTGTACCGTTCCAAAAGTAAAAACCTGGTGTAGCACCTCCAACTGTACTGGTGTTGTATATCATCTCAGAAACCGTAGGAGCTACCAACGGCAAGGCATTTGTTGTGCCAATTGTTAGCGGAACACGGGGAATCAACAGTCCATTGTGTGCTCCAGTAACGGTTACAATGTCTAAGGCACCCTGTGGTGTCGTGGTTCCAATGCCTACTTGGGCAAAAACTGAACTAGAAAATCCTACAAAAAGTACGGTATACAAAAGTGTTTTCATAATGCTTTATTTTAAGGGTGTCTAAACCCACTATAATTTGGTCTTTTTTGGTATTTAATGCATGCGTTCATCATTTACATTTTGGCTCGAATAACATCGCCAAAAAAAGGAGTGCAAGAATGATGTGTTTGCACTAAAATAAAATCTAAAAATAAACCAGAAATGGTCAAATAAAATGTGCTTCACATATATAATAACTATACAAGCCCAAAAAAAGCTGTAGTAGTTAAAAGTATCCCAACCAATAGTTTCATGTGTATTCAACCGAAATCATTTATTTGAAAAAACATCGAAACCCCACCAAAGACAATGGATGCCGAATAATGAGTTCTAGAGAGAGGAAAAAAGGAACTAAAATAAACCTCAAATTGTATACCCATTTGCAACTTCTTGTGATGTAAATGCCAACCTATTGGCACATATGAGTAGAAATTAAACTTGACTACTAACAGATAAAACGTGATATTTGAAATTATTCTCTGCATGCTATTGAGGCAAATCGGTGTATTCAGAAACTAAACAAACCAACAAATGGGTTGCAATTCCTGAAAAAGGCTGCGCGAAATGCTGCTATTTCAAAATCCCGCTAATATGAATAAGTCACTTTTATTGTTTCTTTTGGTTTGCTGCAGCACAAATCTGGCAAAAGCCCAGTTGTATGTGGGTAGTACAAGCTATGTATTTGTAAAAAATGAAGTGCTTTTTATAAACCAAGATGTTGATATTCAAAACAACGGGGTTTTGTATTTGCGCAACGAAGCCCAACTGATTCAAGGCACAACCGGATCCTCTACAAACAAAGGTTTGGGTAGATTATCGGTTTTTCAAGAGGGAACCTCCGATAATTTTGATTATAACTATTGGTGTTCACCTGTGGGCAATGCCTCGGCAACGCCAGGAAACGAAAGCTTTGGCATCACTCAATTTCATGTACCCACCTCAGCCACCGCAAGTAATCCTGCGACAATTGTAACCGGCTACGATGGTGCGTCTAGTGCAGCCAGTTTGTCTATTGCCAGTTATTGGATTTGGCGCTTTTTGTCGGGTATAAATTACTCCGAATGGGTGCAAACTGCAGCGGCATCAACCATCGCTGCGGGGCAAGGCTTTACCATGAAAGGCACTGCGGGAACTGATCCAGTTACGGTAGGTGAATCTACAGCCAACAATCCGGGAGGGGCGCAACGCTATGATTTTCGGGGCAAACCCAACGACGGTACCATCACGGTAAATGTGGCCGCCGACAAACTCACCTTAACTGGAAATCCCTACCCTTCGGCTTTGCATGTAAACGCTTTTTTGCTTGATCCTTCCAACACCGACTGCACCGGGATAGCTTATTATTGGGAACAAAACAAAACCATAAACTCACACGTTTTGGTAAATTACCAAGGCGGATATGGCACCTTTTCGCCTATTGGAACAGGCCCTACTACCTACGGCGTTTATGTACCGGCAACATTTAATTCCTACAACAATGACGGTTCACTCAATGTAGTGGGTACCACATCTGGTCTGGCCATTCAACGCAAATACGCGCCCATTGGACAAGGCTTTATGATAAAAGGGAAAGCAACAGGAGCGCCAGTTTCGGTTTCACTAAAAAACGCACACCGGAGCTACTACAAAGAGGCTGATGTGTATTCGCAGTTTGAGCGTGTTTTGAAAAAAGAAGATCAACTCAATAGAGATAATACAGGTCCTGAACAACTTTCGGTTATTCGCTTAAACACCATCATGAACAACCAATTCACCAAGCAACTGGCCTTGGTTTTCTTGCCCACTGCAACCGATGGGATTGATCGTGGCATCGATGCTTTATCGCCCTCTGATGAAGCGCTTCCCTATGATGTGTATTTTGATTTGGACAACCATAAATACGTGATTCAAGGCACCGCATTTGAACTGTACAAACGAATCCCCCTTGGAATAAAAACCGCCACAGCAACCAGTTTTAGTTTTGACGCGAGTATAGTTTCGCAGTTCGATGCCACTCAACCCATTTATTTGTATGACGCCGCAGACGACAGTTACCATAACATCAAAAACAATCCATATACGGTTAATTTGGAGACCGGCACGCACCACAACCGTTTTGAACTCACCTTTGTAAACAACTTGGGCACCAATGCTACACAAACAAGCCAAATTGTGATTACGCACCAAGCGAGTGAGCACATGCTCGAAGTAGTCAACCCAAATGCAGTTGCCCTCTCGTCGATTGCCCTGTATGATCTTGCGGGCAAACAATTGTTGTACCAGAACCAAATGGGCAATGCGCAACGCTACCAATTTTCTACTGCAAGCTTGGCGCACGGCCTATACATTGCAAAACTCATCACGCGCGAAAACGAACAAGTTGTTCAAAAAATATTGGTTGAATAAAAATAGTGTTTACTCTAACTCTATTTTATTTCTTTTAGAAACTCACTTACAGAAACCGCTAAAAATTATTTTTCAGCCGCCATCCACGCATTCATTTTGCTTTCTAGCAAAGCCAATGGCATCACGCCCGATTCCAATACTTTCTCGTGGAATTTTTTGATGTCAAACTTCTTGCCCATTTGCGTCTCGGCTTTTTGGCGCAATTCAAGAATTTTTAGCTGACCAATTTTGTAGGAAAGTGCCTGGCCGGGAATAGCCATGTAGCGTTCAATCTCAGCAGTTAAACTGGCTTCTCCTCCCGCTTCATTTTGCATCGAATAGGCAATGGCTTGTTCACGCGTCCAGCCCTTGCAATGGATGCCGGTGTCCACCACCAAACGAATGGCGCGGTGCATCTCGTCGTTGAGCATGCCTAAATATTGGTATGGATCTTGGTACAATCCCAACTCTCTCCCTAAACTTTCAGTATACAAGGCCCAGCCTTCGCCATAGGCACCAAACCAATTGAACTTTCTAAAATCGGGCAAAGTGGAGCTTTCTTGTTGCAACGAAACCTGAAAATGATGCCCGGGAATGGCCTCGTGCAAAAATAAATCTTCGTCTTCGAGCACGTTGTATTCTTTGGCATCGGGAATGGGTACATAAAAAATTCCTGGTCTTGTGCCATCGGCCGTTCCTTGCACATATTCAGCACTGGCGCTGTTTTCGCGAAAGGCTTCGGTACGGCGAATCTCAAATTTGGTTTTGGGTTGCACGGCAAACAAACGATCCACGTTGGGTTTGATTTTTTGGTAAATGCGGTCAAAATTGGCCAATACCTGTTCGGGAGTCGTAAAGGGTTTGAGTGTTGGGCTGGTTCGTACCTCGTTCATGAATTCCATCAACGTACCCGAAAAACCTACTTGTTGCTGTACCAATTTCATTTCGGCTTGCAAACGCGCTACTTCTTTAATCCCCAGTTGGTGAATGGTTTCGGGATCAAGCGAAGTGGTAGTCCATTGCTTGGCATAGGCAGCATATAGATTTTTACCAAAGGGCAAGGCCCCAATGCCACTCGTATTTCGGCAGGCAGGCAAATAGTCGGTTTGCAAAAACGTGACCATTTTTTGGAACTGTGGCACCAATTTTTGGCTGATCACTTGGGCATAGGCGGCAGCTAATTCTTTTTGCTTAGCAGCTGGAATGGTTTTGGGCATTAATTTAATAGACGAATAGTATAAATTATCGGTGGGATTGGCGGTAATTAAATCTTGAAATTGGGGAATGATTTTCACGGTCAAGGCTTTGGGCAAAACCACTTTTTGAGCCATTCCTTTTTTCATGTACACCATCGCCGAATCAATCCACAGGGCATATTTTTCCATGCGCACCAAAAAGTTGCGGTAATCCTTTTCAGTAGCAAAGGGTTGTGCGCTAGTCCCTCCGGCAAATTGTCCCATGGTAAGGTGCGTGCCGTTAAACTGCTGTATCGGAATTAAATTGGTGGGCTGTTGCAACACCTCTTTTCCAACCGCCACTTCCCATTTGATGATTTCGTAGCTGTTTTGTTCTTCTTCGGTCAAGGCGTTTTTGTCAAAATTCGCCAACTCTTTTTCATAGCTCGCATAAAATTCGCCCAGCTTTTGGCGGTAGCTGTCGGTCATTTCAAAGAGCAATTGGTCGTTGTATTGGTTTTGACCGTATTGGGTGGCTTCTAAGGGGAAAAGCGCATTTTTGTCGTCAAAATAGTGTTTGGTAAATGCCGCAAAAGTGGTTTCGTTTTTCGAGCTGCAAGCCATTACAGAAAGGGCAAGCAAAAGCGCATACACGCTGTTTTTTAGTGATTTCATAGTAGAAGTTATGATCCGTGGTATACCCGCGAAAATACAATTTTTTCATTTTTAATTTCCAATACCTCGGCCACTTTCATGTTGGGCTCACCGTCTACTTGGCGCAGGTATTCCATAAACACGCGATCAGCATTGGCGGTGATGGTCAACGCTTGATAGTGCAAACTCGGTAAACGATCAAAGGCATCGGCCCACCAGTCCCGCAAGGCTGCTTTTCCTTGAATAAGGCCTTTGGTTTCAGGCAAACGTTGGGCCAATTTGGGACTAAAGTGTTCGGCCTGTTCGTCATACAAGGCCAATAAGTTATCCAATTTCTTGGCATTGAATGCGGCCAGCCAATTGAAGGCAATTTGTTCGAGAGTAGTCATGGGATTAAGGCAAAAATTCCCGCTTTGCAGCAGGAATTTGGGTTACATATTTTTTAAATTGATGATTTCTTGTTCGGTCAAAAAACGCCAATTGCCGCGAGGCAAATTCTTTTTGGTGAGTCCTGCAAACGAAACGCGGTCAATTTTGAGTACGTTGTAATCAAAGTTTTCAAAAATGGCGCGTACTACTTTTACATTGGAAGTACGCAACTTAAGGCCAATCTCGGTCTTGGGTTCTTTTTCGATGTAGCTAATTTCTTCTACATACAAACGGTGCCCATCAAGTGTTACGCCAGTTGAAATGCTTTCGAGATCTTCGAATTTTAAATTTTTATCCAAGGAAACTTGGTAAATCTTGGGTGATTTTTGGTTGGGTAAGCCAAATTTGCGGATCATATCGGTGTCGTTGGTAAACAAC
>Ga0315907_10008128_pt1 | contig 10819 bp, 7 predicted proteins | sample LakEriMetagenome_3_FD_203525 | JGI IMG/M metagenome (GOLD analysis project Ga0315907, IMG submission 203525) | Freshwater fungal communities from buoy surface, Lake Erie, Ohio, United States - Buoy 12 MA123 | ecosystem: Environmental > Aquatic > Freshwater > Lake > Lake biofilm | place: USA...
AGTTGCCGCGACATCAGTGTATGAGCCGTTGCCATTTCTTCTCCAAAAGTCATTACCTAGATCTGCGGTATTTGTGACATAAAAATCGAAATCACCATCATGATCGTAATCAGCAAACGATGATGACATTGAATTAGAATAAACACCAAGGCCCTTTGCCAATGCTTGATTAGAGAAATAATCTGTTTCATTGATGTAGTATGCATCAAATGGTGGACGATCATTTGCTACATGAAGATCCTGATCACCATCGAAATCAAAATCCATAAATGTCCCTTGAAAACTATAATCACTATCTACACCAACCCCCATTACATCCGACACGTCCGTGAAAGACACACCGCCATTATTTTTGAATAGCATATTTTCTTTAGACAATCCCGCTTCATAGGTAGCAATAAATAGATCAAGCCAGCCATCACCGTTATAATCGCCCCAAGTCGCTCCAAAGAACTCTTGGTTTGCAGCATTTTGCAAACCCATTTCATTTGTAACATCGATAAAATTCCAGTCTCCATCATTGCGAAACAACTTGCACGAATCGCTGAGCACTGTTAAAAATAAATCCGGATCACCATCATTATCATAATCTCCCCACACAGTCATTTTACCTTCACCTAGACAAGGCGCAATGCTTCTGTCATGAAACTCTTCGCCATCGCTTACAAAACACAAGACTGAATCACCGACCATTGGAATTGTGATATCATCTAATCCATCTTGATTTACATCATAAAAGCTGACCCCACTTCCATAATAGCGTGCGGGCAAAAAGAGTTGTCTATTGAGCAAAGCAGAACTGCGCTGCATCGACTGTGCAATAGCGCTATCTTGAAAAAAGGATAGTGTTAAAAGAAATAGAGTAACAAATCTCTTCATGATTGGCTACATCGGTTAATTAAGTTAAGGATACGTTTATATGACGTTATGACGAATGAATGGATGCCTGTATTTATATGATTTCGACAGATTGTCAGACAATATCTAATGGCACAACCCTTGACACCGAGGCGTGCCGCTGAAATGGCATGCCTATGATTAATGAAGAAGAACTTTTCGGTCTTATCAATAGTGACAACGAAGACCATGAATTTATACCACTGATTTCTGCAGAAGATGAGGACCAAATGGACAAGGAGCACACTCCTGAAGTTCTGCCAATTCTGCCGCTTCGAAATACTGTACTCTTTCCTGGAGTCGTAATCCCTATCACTGTGGGTCGCGATAAGAGCATCAAGCTTGTTCAAGAGGCCAATAAAGGCAACAAAACAATTGGTGTTGCTGCTCAAATCAACCCAGAAGTGGATGAGCCTACATTTGCCGACATCAATAAAATCGGCACGCAAGCGACCATCATGAAAATGCTTCGCATGCCTGATGGCAGTACTACTGTTATTCTGCAAGGAAAGAAACGCTTTGAAATTAAAGGGATGGTGTCGGATACACCGTATTTCCAAGCGCAAGTGTTGGAATTCCCTGAAACAAATCGAAACGAACAAAGCAAGGAGCAACAAGCCCTTTTTGAATCGCTGAGAGATCACGCTCAACGTATCATTCAGCTTTCACCAGAGATTCCAAGTGAAGCTTCTGTTGCATTAAAAAATATCAACGGACTTAGTTTCCTCACCAACTTCATTTCAAGCAATATGAAAAGCGCTGTGCAAGTGAAGCAAAGCCTACTTGAAATTGCAGATCTAGAAGAACGCGCTAAAAAAGTCTTAGAGCATCTCGGCAGAGACTTGCAAATGCTAGAGATGAAAAATGAAATTCAAAAGAAAGTTCATACTGATATTTCGAAGCAACAACGCGAGTATTTTCTTCAGCAACAAATGAAGCAAATACAAGAAGAACTTGGAGCAAACCCCATCAAGGAAGAAATCGAAGAGAAAAAGCAACGCGCAAAAACAAAACAATGGAGCGATGTTGTAGCTAAAACATTTGCAAAAGAAATTGGAAAGCTCGAGCGCATGAATCCGCAAGCCGCGGAGTTCAGCGTTCAAGCCAACTATATCGATACATTACTAGAACTTCCTTGGAATGCCTATTCTGATGATAATTTTGATTTAAAACACGCACGAAAAATTCTCGATCGTGATCACTTCGGAATGGAAAAAGTGAAAGAGCGTATCATCGAGCATCTAGCAGTATTGAAAATCAAAGGCGACATGAAAGCGCCTATCATTTGTCTATACGGCCCTCCCGGGGTTGGTAAAACGAGTCTTGGGAAATCAATTGCAGAAGCACTTGGAAGAAAATATGTTCGTATGTCACTAGGCGGACTTCACGATGAATCAGAAATTCGTGGACATAGAAAAACATACATCGGTGCAATGCCTGGTCGCATTCTTCAAAGCTTGAAAAAAACCGAGACTTCCAATCCACTATTTGTTTTGGATGAAATAGACAAGCTCGGTCAAGGTGTGCACGGCGATCCAAGCAGTGCAATGCTTGAGGTTCTTGACCCAGAACAAAACCATGCGTTCTATGACAACTACGTGGAGCTTGATTATGATCTATCCAAGGTGATGTTCATTGCGACTGCCAACTCTCTTAACACTATTCAACCAGCGCTTCGCGACCGTCTTGAGATCATCGAAGTAAACGGATATACTGTAGAAGAAAAAGTTGAAATCGCAAAGCGCCACCTTGTACCAAAACAACTTCGTGAAAATGGTTTGAAAGAAAATCAGATTCAATTTAGCGATGACATTTTGGTAAAAATCGTAGAAGAGTACACCAATGAAAGTGGCGTGCGTACTCTCGAAAAACGCATAGGAAAGATGGTGCGCAATCGTGCAAAGGAAATTGCGCTCGAAGAAAAATTCTCTGCGAAATTAAAAGCCGATGATTTGCAGCGCGTGTTAGGTCCTAGCTATGAGAAAGACAAGTACACAGACAATGATGTGCTTGGCGTGGTTACTGGTCTTGCATGGACACCAACAGGCGGCGATATTCTATTTATTGAAACAAGCTTGACCAAGGGAAATGGAAAGCTTACGCTCACAGGAAATCTCGGTGATGTGATGAAAGAAAGCGCTGTAATCGCTTTAGAATATCTAAAAGCACACAGTGATATCATTGGATTAGACGCAGAAGTTTTTGAAAAATATAATGTCCATATTCACGTGCCTCAAGGAGCTGTTCCGAAGGACGGCCCAAGCGCGGGGATCACACTACTTACTGCTCTTGCCTCCGCTTTCACCAAACGCAGAGTGAAGAAATTCTTGGCAATGACAGGTGAGATTACACTCCGTGGAAAAGTACTTCCTGTGGGAGGTATTAAAGAGAAAATTCTTGCAGCAAAACGCGCAGGTATAAAAGAGATCATCATGTCAGAGCGCAACCGCAAAGACATTCTTGAAATTAACGAAAGATATTTGAAAGGACTCAAGTTTCACTACGTGACAGAAATGCACGAAGTTGTAGCGCTGGCGTTGTTGAGGAAATAAAAATTTTCGATTCTCAATTCTCGATTCTCGATTCTCAATTCGAAATTCGAAATTCGAGAGTTGAGAGTTGTTGTCATTTGTCACTTGTCGTTTGTCACTTGTTCTCGGCTTCGCCGAGATTATTTGTCACTGAACAGCTGTTTGAGTATGGACTGTTGCGCTTCTGTAAGGGGAAGGTTGCGGCGGGCCATCATTTTGGATGCTGTTTCTAAAGCCTTATCCAGCTCGTGTTCTACGAAGCCATCAGCTCCGCCCCATGAAAAAGACGGGATGTACTTTGGAGGAAATCCGCCACCGAAAATATTCGCTGCCACTCCTACAACAGTGCCGGTATTAAACATGGTATTAATTCCAGCTTTGCTATGATCTCCCATGATAAGACCGCAAAATGTGAGGCCTGTATCTGTGTACTTATTCTCTTCATAATTCCAAGTTTGAACCTCGGAATAATTGTTCTTCAAATTTGAATTGTTGGTGTCCGCACCCAAGTTACACCACTCACCTAGCACACTATTTCCAAGATAACCTTCGTGTGATTTATTTGAATATCCATAAACCACAGAATTAGTAATCTCTCCTCCCATTTTACAATGGGGGCCGATAGTAGTAGGACCATACATCTTGGTTCCCATTTTCAATACCGAATGTTCTCCAAGGTAAAGACCTCCTCTCACAAGCGAACCTTCCATTATTTCAGAGTGGTCGTCGAGAATTATTGGTCCATTGGTAGTGTTTAGAATGGAAGCCACAACTGTTGCGCTTTCACTGATATAAATCTGACTAGCATCTCCAATGACAGTGTTGCTCGCGTCAATTGATTTGAGTTTTTTATCTTTCAGCCAAAGCGGTAGGTCTGCTTGAATCTCTTGGCCCGCGTATGTAAACAAATCTGTGCAGCTATTCAAGAAGGTATAATCACCATCAAATTCACGACTTGTTTCAAAGGCCAAATCGCTATCCGGATTAGAACGCATGGCTAGCAAACGTCCTTTTGAAACCAATGCTTCTCCGTTTCTTAATTCATTCAATTGAGAAACCAATCGTTCATTCGGAAGCAATCTTGCATTGATCAGCAGAACATCTTTTTCAAGTGAAGAAGTAAAAACAGGACGCAAGTATGTTCTTGTTCTGTGTGCTACACGAGCATTCAGAACTTTCTCCCACTTTTCTGAAATTTTGAAGATACCGACGCGTAGATCGCCCACTGGACGAGTGAAAGCGAGTGGGAGAAATCTTCTCCAATTTTCATCTTCAAATAATACTACTTGCATCTTAAGGACTTTAAACAAATATAACTCACTATAATAATGTGAAAAGCCAAATTTATTTGGCCTCCGGCTCCTTTATAAACCTGCTAATTGCGAAAGCAACTGCTACAATCATAAAAGGATATACTGGTACAAGGTAACGCTGCTCCACAAAACCAAGAATCATCGTAAGTGCGAACACTAATCCTAGAGGCAACATCCACCACCATCGCTCTGAATTATTTCTTGTAAAAAATAATCCCACCATTACCAACATACCCCCTATCACTACAACAGTAAATAAAACCAAATAAAATATTTTGATAATCTTTTCGAAGACATTCATTTCATGAAATGCTGGTCCGGGTAAATTATCAATTCTCAAAGGCACCAATAGCTGCTGGGCATGGCGCAAGCGATTCAAGACATAGTAATTAAACTTCTTTTCCGAATGATATGCATTGCTGTAGCGTGTAATTCTTTCTCTCAACAATACCGCTGCACTATCCTTCGCTGGTGCCTCTGATTTCAAATAAACTCTAAAATTTTCTCTTAATAGAACCAATGAATCGGCATTGCATTGCGAAGTAAAATGACGATCTGGTATGTTCGGCATCTTCTGGTTTTCCTTGCTTCTAATCATCCATTGCACCACACTGCCATCCGTCCAAAAAGGCTCGCCGTAGCCCATATCAATTAGAAACTTGGTCATCATTTGATATTCCTTCGAATAAGTGCTGAAACAATCCTCTATAGGCGTTGTAAATACGACTTCACGATTGAATTGCTTTTTATTATATCCAATCCATAATCCAAGCAAAAGCACCATTGGAAAAACAAAAACAATTAATGAAGCCAAAGCAAGACTCCATTTTTTCCAATTCCAAACAATTAAAATGATGAAGACAATAGGAAAAGCTACAATGAATATTTGTCGGAAGAATACTGCCCAGGCAAGAAACAAACCTGCCCAAAGAAGTGATTTATTCCTATGGCTAATTTGATATCGTTGCAAAAAATAAATACTAAAAATAAAGAAGGACGTCGAATAGCTATCTGACATCAGATAATGATCCCAAATACTCGTAAAAGAACTCAAAGCAAAAAGTAGGACGGTAATAACGAATACCCACTTCTTTTTGAAAATGAAGTAAGCCCATTTTCCTAATAAATAAATTGAAATAGCACTGAGTAAAAACTGAAGGACAATCATGCAAAGCTTTGCTCCTTCTTCACCAAAAATCATTGCCAGTGGAACGTACATTGGAATGACACCAGGCATTCTACATGCTGAGTCGTATCCTTTGCCGTCAGCCAAATGCTGTGCAGGATCATAATAGCCAGGAGTATCACCAGTAGTTGCTGCCCAACCTCCAATTAGCACATCTGGGCTTGTTGCCTTTAACTGAAATGCAAAATATAAAAACACAACTAGTTTGACCACGACAATTAAAGGAAGCCATCGCTTCCAAGAAAAATCATTCAACCATGTTTTCAAAATACTCATGCTTCAAGGATTCGTCTTAAGTGTTTGATTACATATGTCACTTCCTCATCGTTCATTGGAACGTAAAGTGGAAGTACAATGCTTCTGTCGCTTGCATCTTCAGACATTGGAAGGCTCAGGCCTTTGCATTCTTCAGCATACGCGCTTTCTCTATGCGAGGTCATTACACCGCGTCGTGTTGAGATTCCAGCATCTAACATTTGCTGCATTACGTCATTACGACCGAGCGAACATTCGGGTTTGAGATAAATGCTGAATGATTGATAAGACGTGAAGAACCCTTCAGGTTCTTCTGGCAATCGAATCATTGAAAGATCTGCTAGCTCCTTTTGGTAGCGATGTGCAATTTTTCTTCTTTCTTCAATAAGTCCATCCAAGCGTTCGAGTTGTTTAATTCCGACCGCAGCTTGAATATCCGTCATACGATAATTGAATCCTACTTCGAGATGGTCTTCAATAATCACTTTATCACTGAGATGTCGCACGCGATCGTTGACACTCATTCCGTGTTGACGGAGCAATTTTATTCTATTGTAATAAACTTCATTACTTGTAGTCACCATACCACCGTCTCCAGTAGTGATTACCTTGCGAGGGTGGAAACTAAAGCAAACCAAGTCAGAATGGCTTCCTATCTTTTTTCCTTTGTAAGAAGAACCTGCAGCGCATGCTGCGTCTTCAATGAGAATTAAATTATGTTCATCACAAATTGCTCTGAATGCATCAATATCAGCTGGCATCCCAATCTGATGAACGATTAATATCGCCTTTGTTTTTGATGTAATTTTCTTTACCACATCGGCTGCGTCAATATTGTAAGTAACAGGATTTACTTCAGCAAAAACAGGTTTTGCATTGACATATTTAATGCAATTTGCAGTGGCGATGTAACTCATCGACGGACAGATCACCTCATCACCCTCTCCCACTCCAGCAACAATCATTGCCAAGTGCAATGCAGTAGTGCAATTACTCACTGCCACTGCATATTTCGACCCTACGTACGATGCAAACTTCTCTTCAAACTCAGCTACACGAGGGCCTTGTGTAACCCAATTAGTGAGGATTGTATCATAAGCCAATTGAGCTTCTTCCTTTCCCAAAAATGGCTTTGCCACCGGGATCTTCATCATTACTTCACTCATTATTTCTCCCAATTTTTTACTTGAATTTCAGAAAGCATATCCTTCTGATTCATCAATTCTTTATAGTAGCTAATTGTTTCTTTCAAGCCTTCAGAAAAAGAAACGGATGCTTTAAATCCTGTCAATGATTGGAACTTCGAGGGATTCACCCAAAGTCTTGGAACATCTGCTGGACGGTCATCTTGGAAGTCAATTTCCATTTTTCCTTCCAAGCCCATTTCTGTAATCAATGAAGTCATTAATTGTTTCATCGTTATTTCTTCACCCGTTCCGATATTTATGATTTCTCCGCGAATACCTTGCCTATCCATCAAATCACAGAGTGCTCGGGCGGTATCTTTTACATAGAAAAAATCTCTTGTTACAGAGCCATCACCAAAAATGATGGGAGCTTTTCCATAGAGCATTTGAACAATGCTCCTTGGTATCACTTCTCCAGCATCCCCTTCATAATGCGCGCGTGGACCGTAGTTGTTAAAGATGCGTGTGATCGTTACATCTAGATCAAAGCACTTATGGTAAGAATAACCATAATTTTCGCCAGCTAGCTTGCTGCTGCCATAAACAGTCTTTGGCAGAGGCACTCCCAATTCATCGATTGGAAATTGTTTGATATCTCCATAAATTTCAGAGGTAGAGATATAGAAAAACTTCTTCACCTTGTTTGCGCGAGCGGCTTCTAACACATTCAATGAACCTTCTGCATTTACCAAATGATTCTCGAATGGGCTGTGCAATGAATGGCGCACACCAAGGCAAGCAAGATGGAACACCACATCTGTATTTTGAAGCAAAGTTGTCATTCTTGTTGCTTCAAGAATATCACTCTCCTCAAAAGTAAAATTATCGCTCTGCATTGCATCAGCGAGATTCTCCTCCTTTCCATTCACTAAATTATCGATGGCCAATACCTCATGTCCTCTCTTCAACAACTCATCCACGAGATGAGAACCTATAAATCCTGCGCCACCTGTGACAACTACTTTCATATTATTTTTCTTTTTGAAAATTCAATTCATGTTCGACGATATAATTCGGTCGTCTTCTCGTTTCATCGAGTGTTCTCCAAAGATATTCTGCGATAATCCCAAGAGAAATATTGGTGATTCCAAAACCAACAAGCAGCACAGAAATGAGCGCTGGCCAGCCACTGCTAAGGTCGCCAACAATAAAATGACGCGCTACAATGTAGATGGTCCATAAAAATCCGATCAATGAAAAGATGATACCCGTGACACTGATAAAACGAATCGGGAAATATGAATATGCCACGAAGAAATCGACAAAGAGTTTTATTTTCTTTGCTAGAGTCCACTTTGATTTACCCGCGATTCTTTCTTCACGCTCGTAATAGATGTGCGTGCTCTTATAACCGATGGTTGCTAATAGTCCTTCAAGTGTAAGATTGCGTTCGTTGTACTTACGAATAGCATCCACCACCTTTCTAGTGATCAAAAACATGCTTGATCCTTTTGGAGGAATATTTTTTGAAACGATTCTTCTAGCGAAGAAATAAAATGTATTTGAGAAAAGAACAGAGATCTTTCCATCCTTTCTGGAGTTTCTCACAGCCCAAACAATCTCATAGGGTTTTTCCAAGACATCAAACATTTTCCCAATGAGTTCTGGAGGTTCTTGCATATCGCAAGCGATAAAACTAACCACATCTCCTGAAGCATAATCCAACCCCGCTCTGATAGCCATATGCGAGCCAGCGTTGGTAGAAAACTTTACCACTTTAACGTGCTGATGTTTGCTTGCCAAAATCTGGAGTTCCTCGAAAGTATCGTCTTCACTGCCATCATCCACGAATATCAATTCATAATGCGGAAACTTATCTTTCACTGCTTCATGCACTCGCTCAAATGCGGTATGCACTAGCTTGCCTTCATAGTAGACAGGTATAATTACAGAAAGCAAGGTATTCTGACTCATAGATTCGGTTATGGCTTATGACAACAAATTAAAAGGAAATACAAAGAAGTGCGGAAAGTACGAAGCAATTTTTGAAGCTCCCAACTCTCTAAAAAAAGACTCTTCCTTGTAAGCCTTGATCAACACTTGGTATTGACCTTCCTGCGACCCCCATTTCTGCTTGAATTTGAATACTCCAGAATCTTTTGACGGTGAAGATTCCCAATTCCAATATGACAATCCACGCTCGATACAAAGATCCATGGAATGCTTGATTAAAAGCGTGGTTGGCTGATAAGAGCGGTATTCGTGAATAGAACATGGCAAGTAATAACTTGCCGTCTTCTCTGAATAGATCATAATCAATCCGCCGATCACCTTCCCATCAACTGAAGCAATATAAGATTCCGTATTTCCTGAAGCCGAAGATTGACTCACTAATAGATCAATGCACTCCTTTGACTTTGGGGGAATGCCATAATCATTACAATTTTGGATATATATATCATAAATGGCGCGCGCACTTTCGGCGTCATTGACCGATTTAATTTCCACACCAGACTTCAAGGCCTTACGAATATCATATTGTAAGCTTGTGCTCAGTTGTAATTCATCCAGTGTGATATACGATGTAAACTTATCCACTCGCAAAGCCTCTGGCAAAGCACGGTGGTAGTCTATCATCAAACCCTCTTGATTAAAAGGAGTGTAGAAGGATGCGCTAATCATGACAGCGCTATCCCACGAGTTTTCTAAACATGCCAGTGCATTTTGAAGTGCCTCGAAATAGTCATTTCGATTTCTCGACATCAGCAATCCTGCATTAGGCCCAAAAAAAGGCATTGAAGAATACACAGAACCGATTTCAGAAGACTTAAAAAAACCTGGCAAAAAACCGAATATTTGTTCGGTTTTATCGTCCTTTAATATTACTCCATAAAACTTTCCAACACCAGTATTCTCTAGCATTTGAAGATAAAATGGAAAATGATAACCCAGCACCGATTCATTTTCTTTTGAAACTGAAATTAGAAAATCCATGAAATCAGGACGTTCTAAAAAATCGATATGGATTATTTCACTTATCATACTAATATGCGTTCACTGCTTCGATTACACGATCCACCATTTCATCGGTGAGCTCTGCGTACATTGGCAAAGAAAGACAGTGAGCAGCGAGGTATTCAGCATTTGGACAATCGCCTGCTTTGTAACCCAAGTGAGCATATGCTTTCTGAAGGTGACAAGGCACAGGGTAATGAAGCGCGGGATAAATTTCTTTTGAATTTAAAAATGCCATCATTTCTTCGCGATTCTCTGTGGTCACAACGAACAAGTGGAAAATAGAGTCAGCCCACTCAGGCTGATGCTGCATTTTCACTCTCGGATTTTTTATTTCAGATAAATAGCGTTTTGCAATTTCTCTGCGACGATTGTTCCACCCTTCGAGGTATTTCATTTTAATTTGAAGAGAACCACCTTCGAGTCCGCCCATTCGATAATTATATCCAATCTCATCGTGATAATATCTCACTGTTGAGCCGTGGTTTCTAAGCG
>Ga0315907_10008129_pt1 | contig 10818 bp, 14 predicted proteins | sample LakEriMetagenome_3_FD_203525 | JGI IMG/M metagenome (GOLD analysis project Ga0315907, IMG submission 203525) | Freshwater fungal communities from buoy surface, Lake Erie, Ohio, United States - Buoy 12 MA123 | ecosystem: Environmental > Aquatic > Freshwater > Lake > Lake biofilm | place: USA...
CCTGTTGTTTAAATAAGTTAAAAATAAAGACATCTTGACCCGCTTGAGAGTATGTTTTTTTAATCATAATTTATCTTCAAAAAAAAATTCGTTTATTGATTTATCGTCTATATATAAATCGGCAGTAAATTTAACTCCTACACGTAGTTTGTTATACTTTACCCCCCATTCTTTTAATTGTTTTTCAGTTAATTTATGCCAATCAATTTTAGTTGTAGAGCCTCTGGCGGTATCAATTAAAATAGTATTACCTAAATCATAAAGATTATTTACAACAGAGATTCTATCCAAAAATGGCTCAGCTTTATTATATTCTCCTTCAGTATTGGTACATAAAGTACCGTCTAAATCAAAACAATACGTCATTAACTTTTCTTAATTTTTTAATAATTGGTTTTTCAGTTTCATAAACTTTTTTAACTCCATCTCCAATAACAACTTCCATTTTTCTAATCCCTGATACCAACTCCTCAACGTGTTCGATTGATGCGGATTGGTCAGAACCGTACATAGTTCTATCTAATGTTATGTGAAACTCTATACATTCACTACCTAAAGCGGCAGCTCCAAAACAAGGAATCATCCCGTTAGCGTGGTTTGAAAACCCAATTTTAACGTTTGAATATTTTGATTTAAGAGTATTAATATAATTTAAATTAATTTCTTCGTCTTTTGTTGGGTATGTACTTGTACAGACCAAAAGATACTCAACATTTTTAAGGATTGACATCGCAGCATCTATTTCTTCATCAGTACTCATACCTGTTGATAAAATAATAGGTTTACCTGTCTCATTTAAGGATTCTAAGAAACTCCTATCTGTCAATAATGCAGATGCGACTTTGTGATATTTAACGTCACAATTTTGTTGGATTAGTTCCAAACTCTTTGAATCCCAACAAGACACAATAAAGTCCAATTCTTGATTTTTTGAATAAGATTCAAGTTCTTTATATTGTTCAATTGAAAATTCAATTCCCTCTTTTTGTTGTCTGAATGTAGTTCCCCATGGAGATTCTCTAAGTCCATCAAGTTCTTCTTTGGTGTAAACTGAATCAATGTCCCTTTTTTGGAATTTTACAGCGTCACACCCACTTGTTTTTGCTAAGTCAATTAATTTTTTGGCAATCGACATATCTCCGTTATGGTTAATACCAATTTCTGCAATAATGTAATTTTTGTTCATTTTTTATATTTTAAATAATTTATTTTCAACAACTTCAATAATACTATGTCCTAATAAAACATGACATTCTTGTATTCTGGCAGTATCGTTAGATGGAATAATAATTGAAAAATCTGAAATGTCTTTAGTATTCCCTCCGTCATTACCTAAAAATGATATACTCTTTACGTCATAACTTTTAGATGTTTCTAAAAGCTTGATTATGTTTTTAGATTTCCCTGATGTTGAGAACGAGATTATAATATCTCCGTCTTTAACACTTGATTTAAATTCTCTAACAAAAATGTCTTCATATGAATAATCATTTGCAACGGCGGTTAAATAAGAAACATTAGATGCCAGTAAAACAACTTCTAATGGATTTCTATCAAAGTAAAATCTACCATTTAATTCGGCAGATAGGTGCTGAGCATCCGCGAAACTACCACCATTACCACAAAAATAAATTTTGTTTCCGTTTTTGTAACAGTTTATGATTAAATCACATATTTCAGATAAATTTTTTTCTAAACTAGAATCCCCCAATAGTTTTTTTCTTATCTCAATTGATTCTTCAATATTTTTTATAATTTTTTTCACCATATTGTTTTTCCTCCATCAATTATTAAATTACTACCTGTCATATATGTGCTAGCGTCTGAACACATAAAAACAATTGCTCCTTTATATTCGTTTATATTTGCCATTCTTCCCATAGGGATTATGTTTGATAGTTTTTCCACAAATTCTTCAGGGTGGTTATTATAAACACCTGTTGGGCTTAAACAATTTACTCTAATATTATTTTTAGCAAAATAAACGGCCAAATATTTTGTCATACCTATTACGGCCCATTTAGCGGCTGAATATGTTATTGGTTTTACATTTTGCTCACTTTCTTCTTTAGACTCATCTCTATATATTCTTTGGTCAGGGACAATTACACCTAAATCCGATGATATATTCAATACGACACCTCCTCCAGTCTTTATCATTTTATTACAAACAGACTGTGTTGTTATAAATGTTCCATTTATGATTGCATCAATACCGTCAGTAAAATATTCTTTAGTCATTACCTCAAATCTTGTTTCAGGAGTTAAATTATCATTACCTTTAGTAACTTTTGGGTCTTTAGCGGCATTGTTAATCAATATGTCAATTTTTTCATATTTTTCAATAACTTCATCTACCGATTCTTTACTTGTTACATTCATTATTTCCGAATAAACTTTTTCTTTTCCATATTTTAACGATAATTCGTCATATTTTTCTTTTAAAGTTTTATAATCAATATCAGTTAATATTACCTTACACCCATAATCTAATAATGCTTCCGCATGTTTAGGACCAAGTAACCCGGACGCGCCTGTTATTAGAGCCACTTTACCATTTAAATCAAATAAATCTTTCATAATTTTTATTTTTCAGCAACTATAATAAACTCGGTTTTATCGTCCCTCATTTCACCAAAATTCCAATCTTGATAAAAATTTATTTTTTTAAAACCAACTTTATTAAGTAATTTTTTTATTTCTTTTTGTGTGTATATTTTTAAAGTCACCGAGCTAAAATCTTTTTTATTTTCATTCCTACTTATAAAAGTTTTATCCCAATTTAAAAATCCGTTTTTTTCATTGTAATTACAATCCCATAGTGAAAATTGCCAAGGGTCATTAGAGTTAAATTCTTCCCAAATTTTATTATTAATTTTAGAAGAGTTTATTATTTTACCACAACCATCTAATTCAAGTATGAGTTTTCCTTTTTCATTCAGTAAATTGTAGATATCTATCAAAATATTTTTTTCGCAACCCTCCTCAATTGGTTCACAAAACTGAAAGGCTAAATCTACTACAAAAAACAAATCAATATTATTTATTTCATATTTTTTAAGATTTAAAAAATTATCTAATATGTTTTTGACATTTTTAATTTTTAAATCATCTTTCCATTTTTCAGCAAATTCGTGTCTATTTTTTGATACCTCAAATCCAAATCCGTAAATTAATGAGTCATTTAAAGAAAGATTATATAATGTTTTAGAATTGCCGGAACCCAATTCCACAACATTAATTTTCTGATTATCAAAAATTTTTTTTATAAAATTTATGTGACCATTTGAGCTATCTAATTTAGATTTTCTATACTGATTTTCTAATTCGATATTATCAAAAATTTCATAGTTGTCGTAACAACTTAAGTTTTTATGAACCATATAATTCCTTAAAAATTTTTACATGTTTTTTTATAGTCTCACTCTCTTTACCGTCCTCACCCCTACAAGTTTGTATAGTATAATAATAATTGTAGTTTTTATTCTTTAGTAAATCAAATATTTTTACAAAATTAGTATCACCCTTAAGAGGCTCAACTGTTTGTACAGGAGATATTGTTCTATCTTTTAAATGTACATGACGTATATAATTGAATCCTTTGGTAATCCATTCCTCAGAATCAAAACCACAAGATGTTATATTACCTGTATCATATACTAAAAATAAATTATCTCTTTGGGTGACCAATTCTAAACAAGTTTTTATGTCTGACTCGATTTCAAAATTAAAATTTATATTTTTATATTTTTTTGAAAATAAAATTAGAGTATTGAATAATTTTTCTTTATTTTCATTAGTAATTTTACTTTCCTCTAATAGGGGAATATTAATTGAAGTAATTTTATTTTTAAGTGCCCATTCACATACAGGGGATAGGTTCTCCTCTAAAAAATCAATCTCAATTATTTTTTCGTCGATTACGTGGTCGCAACATATTGACGATACCATAGTAGAGTACCTACCAATTTTTAAATCAGTTACTTTTTCGTTAAATGATTTTTTAGTTATAATCCACTCAATATGGTTTAAATTTAAATGCTTTAAAATAGAAAATTCCCCCTCCCAGCAATCCATAGGAAATTCCTGTATTTTACCCCCAACAGGACTTGAAAGTCTTCCTTGTATTATTCCTAATCTCATAAAATTTCAACAATTTCTACGAAGTTTTCTTCAGGGTCACGACAAAAACAAACTTTAAATTTTTTGTTTACTGAAATTTGAGGCTCACTTACGACAAAAAAATTATTTTGAATTAATTTTTTATATAATTCATTTACGTCTGATACGGTTATTGCAAAATGAGAGAACCCATTTTTTATTAGGGTTTTATTATGATTATCTTCTTTTTTATTAAAATCTAATAATTCAACTATTGTTTTTTTGTCTTTACCTAATTTTATTATTCTACCTATAATATTATCATAACCTAAAATTTTATTTAGAAAAAGACCCTCCTCTATCTCGTTAGATATTATTTCCATACCCAACACTTCGGAATAGAAAAACAACATAGTATCTAAATTATTAACAACTATTCCTACATGTCTAAACATAAATCAAGACTTTCTTTTAAAACCATAATACCTTCAATTAATGCTTCATCTGTTATAGTTAATGGAGGACCTATTTTTAAAGTCCCCGACTGAGTCCTAATTGACATCAAACCTAATAACATTGCTTTTTCAATTATTCTATCTACAAAATCAATATTGTTACCATCAGGAGATTCTATAAAAACACCTGCAACTAAACCTTCACAGTTTATTTTTTTAACATATTCAGGTCTTTCTATTTGCCATTTTTCTAATTCATTTTTTAATATTTCACCCTTTCTTTGTGATTCAAAAATTAAATTATTATCTAATAAAAATTTTAAAGAAGCATAAGAGGCGTTAACCGCAATTGGATTACTACCATGAGTACTGTTATATGACATATCAGTATTAGAAATTTCACCCCTTGTTATTACAACAGATAATGGTAACGAAGATGAAATACCTTTAGCGCAAGTAACAATGTCAGGTACTATATCAAAATGTTCATATGCAAATAGTTTTCCAGTTCTACCAAAACCTGATTGGATTTCATCAGATATTAATAAAATACCATTTTCATTACACCAATCTCTTAAATATTTTACATATTCTTTTGATAAAAATTCCGCTGACCACCCTTGATAAGGTTCAAAAATAACACACGCATATTCCAATGGGTTAAGTCCTGATATAGATTCTTTAAAAAATTCATAATCAGTCAATCCTGATTTTTTTATTTTGCTTTTTGATGCGTAAGTCAAATGTGTTACGAAGCTGTTTACAGGTATCCATTCTTGGGATTTAAATTTACCTCCAGCAAGATTAGAACCCATTGTTTTTCCGTGAAACCCCCCAATAAAAGATAGAATTTTTTTTCTTTTTGTAAAATTTATAGACATTTTTATTGATGCCTCAACTGACTCAGAACCTGTTGATAAAAAAAATATTTTATCAAATTTTTTTGGTATAACACTAAGTAATAAATCTGTGAAATCTACTCTTTCTTTTGTTGCATAGTAGTAGGAATTGATTAATTTTTTATCTAAACTTTTCTGGATTGCTGATAAAACTTCTTTGTTTGCGTGACCAACATTTGCAACAAAAATACTTGAGGTAAAATCAATCCATTTATTACCTGACACATCATAGATATTAAAATTTTCAGCCCGGTCCCAAACTATCGGTAACTGGTCGTTCATTGACAAAGGTTCATTTTTCAAACAAGTTTTTAAAATCTCGGTAGTTTCAGGTGAAGGTATGTCTGTTTTTATAATTCTATTCTTTGTTTGAATTTTTTTACACTTTTGTGGATATATAGAAAAACTGTACATTTGACAAATAAATTATTTTTTAAATTTTTTGTTGTATAGATATTCAATATAATTGAAATCGTCCAATGTATCAACCTCGGGAGTAAAATCTGTTTCAAATGAAAGTACTTTATTACCATAAAAACTTTTTCTTTCCAAAAAAGTAGAAACTTTTAGAATATCAATGTAACCATTTGGACAATAAGTTGATGGTACTATTTGTCTTGGTAATGACTCATATTCATATGAATCAATACTATTACAAATGTTTGTTAAAAATTTACCTTCTCTTCTATAAAATTTTAATACAGAATCTGGGGTTTCGTGAACTGACCTCATAGATGTACAAGATTCTTTATTTTCGTTATAAAAATCAATCGCTCTTTCTAAAACATTAGGGTCAATTATTGGAGTACTAGCCCTTAGTTGAGTAATTTCCGCAACATCCCCTATAAACTCCAAAGCGTGGATAAAACAGTCAATGTCCTTTGATAAGTCTTGAGATAGGTAATCCGGCCTCTTTATAATGGTAGCTCCTGAATTTTTAGAAATTTCAAGTATTTCATCACAATCACTTGATACAAAAATTTCATCAATTTTTTTTGTTTTCTTTGCCGATTCAATAACGTGAGAAATTAAAGGAATACCCCCTAACAATTTTATATTTTTTCTTGGGACTTTTTTACTCCCACCTCTGGCCAAAATTAAAGATACCATTTCTTAAAAGTAAATAAATTTGTTATAATAGTTTAAACATAACAAATTAAACAGCCATTTATTTCTTCAATCAAATCAAATTTGTAGTCAGGATTTATCTCTAATATTTTATTTTTAATTTGTTGTAAAGATATATTATACCCATTCGCCCATCCGAAATTATTAACAATCATTTTTATATCATCTATCATTATAATGTGATTTTTTATATTATGTTCTAAAATTATTTTAATTTCGGTTAGTACTGGACATTCATATGATTTATCAAATTTTGATTTGTGTATACCATTATAATCTAAATCATGTGCGTCTAAAAAAAACGTAGATTTACTATCAATAGTTTTTAGAATTTGAGGGAGTACGTCCGTGGAAGCCCCCTCTAAAATTATTAATTTTCCTTCCTCAATTTCTTTTTTATAACGGTTTCGGTTACTCTCAACAAATAAGGGATTTATGTCTATTGCGTAGATTTTTTTGAATCCCGAATTTAACGCTAATTGTATACTTTCTCCATAAAGAATTCCTGTTTCAATGTAAACATCGCTGATATAATTTTCTAATTTAAAGGTGATTGGCATTTTTTTAATTTTTTAAATATTGATAATCGTATGTATTTTTTTTATTAAAGAAAGATAAATTTGTGTTTGGGAATCTTTCGCAAAAATTTTCTATTTGTGAGTCTGATAACCCACTAGAGTTAATTCCCCAATAATCTGTAAAACATTGGGTTACGTATCCATCATTTTGGAGTCCTTGGACTGTTCTTTCATTATACCTTAATGGGTGGTCGTAGTAAATGTTTGGAATCCATATAGTCCAAAGACCTTTAATTAACGTTTGTAATGACCAGTGCTCGTCTATTAGTAGAGTATAATTTCCCCAATCAGGACATAAACCAATTTTTTCAAGATTTGAACATTTAATCAAATTAAAATGTGAAAAAATTCCAGGAACTTTACACGCTCTCTTTGGCATGTCTAACTTAGATTCATCATAGTTATTTGGAGACATATTGTGAAGCTCAAAAGTACATGGCCAGGACCCCCTATCCTTACAAAAAATTTCTCTGGCAGACTGACATACAGGATTACCATGAATTCTATAGTAAGAATCAGATGTAAATCCTATCCAACCTATCTCATCCTCATGACCTGAAATTTCATTCATTGTTATGTTAAAGAAATCGTAAGTTCTTACAATTAAATCATCATGTGAACATAAAATATATTCAGTTTTTTCTTTAAAGTTATTAAAAAATGTGTTGAAGGATTTTGACCAACTTTCATCACATACTCTAATTTCTATCAATTTATCGGTTAGTGAGTTATTTAAAATAATCTCCTCAATTTTTTCTTTATTTAATTTGGTATCTGTAGTTATATAGAATTTATATTTTGTATTAATATTTTTATTAATTGACAAGATAGTGTCTGATATGTTTTGGTAAATAACATTCGGCCCCGCAGCTCTAATATAACAAATTACATTTAATTTTTTCATCTAATAAACTTAATTTTTATGAGTTTTAATTATTTGTTTTATTGTTTCATCCAGTGAAATTTCTATCTTCCAAAGAGGAAAATCGCTTATAAATTTTTTGTTATCGGTTATATACCAAATATGGTCCCCGATTCTATTATTTTTATCAAAAATAAACTTATCCCAGTTTTTGTCAAGTAACTTGTTAACTAAGTTAATTGTTTCTATAATGGATATTGAATTTTCTCTACCGCCACCAATATTATATACTTCTCCTTTTTTCGGATTTAAATGGAAGAACCAAAAAGCTTTAACTAAATCTAAAGAATGTATATTATCCCTAACCTGTTTTCCTTTATATCCATAAATTTTATAAGTGTCATCATTTACAATACATTTTATCAAATATGATAAAAATCCATGTAATTCAGTCCCTGAATGATTTGGACCCGTCAAGCAACCTCCTCTAAAGATACCAACATTCATACCAAAATACTTTCCATATTCTTGACACATTACATCAGCAGATAATTTTGACACCCCAAATAAAGAGTGTTTTGACCTATCAATTGTCATGTTTTCATTAATTCCTTTTGATAACGAATCATTTTCAAAATATTCGTACCTTGTTTCAGTCTCAATAAGTTTTAAATTATTAGGTGTATCCCCATAAACTTTATTTGTTGATGTAAATATGAAAGTTGCATCTTTACAATATTTTCTGGTTAACTCTAGCAGATTTAATGTGCCGTTAGCATTTATTGTAAAATCGGTAACTGGTTCTTTGGATGCCCAATCATGAGATGGTTGAGCGGCAGTATGGATAATAATTTTAATTTTGGATGAAAATTTACTGAATATTTCTAATAGCTCATCATAATTTCTTATATCAGTATTAAAGTGAATATATTTATCCTCGAATAATTTAATTAATTTATTTTTTGACTCTTCCGTTGAGCCCTGCTCCCCAAAAAAGTACTTCCTCATATTATTATCGATTCCGACGACATTAAAACCTTTTTCAATAAAAAACTTAACAGATTCACTACCAATTAACCCTGATGAACCTGTTATAATTGCTATTTTTTCCATATTTTATAGATTTGATTTTGTCTCAAAAATTTTTTTTAGTGGGGATACCTCACTCATGTTGTATATTTTTATTCCCATATTTTGAGCGCTTTCTTTCATAATTTGAAAATCTTCTAAGATTTCTGGTAACCATGGGGAAAAAGAATCATTATTTGTGGTGTTGTTATCAACATACCCTAGACTATAATCTAAATCAATACCAAATAAATAAATTTCGGAACACCCCAATAAAATTGCCAAGGCTAAACAATGAACTGCAACCGTGTGTCCCGTACCATATCTTCTTTCATAATTTGATAAATTCATTAGAATTTCTTGGATTGTTTTTTTACCTGATATTCTATTATTACATCCTCCAGGACAATTTGAGCAATCTGTATCATTAAAATGCCTTTGGTCATATCCTATATAGTTTGTGATTACATTTTCCCTAATCCATGAATTGGGTGTTGGGTCAACAGAATATGCATGTACAATCACTGTGTCTTTAAATTTTTTCCATCTTTCGTTCATATTTGGTGATGAGCCAGCACCAGAATTTGCAAAAACCCAATAATCGGGAATAATATTAGTCATAGTATCTACGTCACTACACGCTATTACAACATTTTCAGTGTTCTCAACTTGACTAAGATAATTTTTAAGAGATGGGCCCATTCCACAAACATAGGCGATTTTGTTTCTTTCCTTACCAATAAAGTCCTCTAAATAAAAAAAATTACTCATGATTTTTCTCCCAATTCTCCCAAACAAACTCGTAATTATATGTTAAATGATGAGTTTGCGACAGTTCATCGTGAAGTTGTAATCTTAACTCTCTTGAATTTGGATAGAATTCGTGAAATTGGACTTGTAAATTATCAAAAATATTTACGATTTTATCATTTAATATTTTCTCAATTATTTTAAACTCATCACCTTCAACATTAATTTTCATTAGATGAATTTTATTTATTTCTTCTTCTTTTAAAAATTCAGTTATTGATTTAACTTCACACTCTATTTCATTTCCACTGGATTTATAAAAAGAACTACCATCATTTTCCAATGAAATAAATCGTTTTTCATTTATATCGGATATACCAAAATTAAAAACTTTAATTTTTTCATTATTACTAAATTTTTTAACAATACCCTCATAAAGACTATTAATTGGTTCAAATATATAAACTGTACATCCATATTTGGTAAATATTTTATCGGCCCATTCACCGTGGTATCCCCCTAAATCAAATACTATTGAGTTTTCATCTAAATTGTAGTTAACTCTTAGAGTATGGTCCCCACTATCGGCAAACCATTGAGTTATGTCACCTGTTTTCATTTTTTAAAAATTTTTGTGTTTTTATAAATCCATTCTTCGGCCAAAATAAAATCTTTTGATTTTTTATAATTAGCTTTAACTGATTTTATTTTTGAGATATACATTTCTGAAGAAATTTTAGAAATTATGTCCTCAAGTTCTTCAATCGTATTAAAAGATAAAATTCCATCGGAATCAAAAAAATCCCCTATTGAGGGACATCCCCAATAAATTGGTATAGTTCCTGTGGCAAAACAATCCATTACTTTTTCACTAAAGTAATAATCAAATTTTGAATTTTCAATAACTATTGAAAACATATAATCTTTTAGTCCGCTTAGTTTATATGGTATATCGTTATGTCCTCTACCAAAGGAGT
>Ga0315907_10008131_pt1 | contig 10817 bp, 6 predicted proteins | sample LakEriMetagenome_3_FD_203525 | JGI IMG/M metagenome (GOLD analysis project Ga0315907, IMG submission 203525) | Freshwater fungal communities from buoy surface, Lake Erie, Ohio, United States - Buoy 12 MA123 | ecosystem: Environmental > Aquatic > Freshwater > Lake > Lake biofilm | place: USA...
CTGGGTTTGCGAGACAATCAGACTGAGGTTGGGGACGAACGGCTGAATGGTACCGTCACCCTGTCCGGTTTCCGACCATTCATCCGGAGCGATGGTGCTCTGAATCAGGTCGATCAGCGGTTGGAAGTCCGCTTCGGTCACACCGCCGAGTTGGGGAGCCCCCATCGAGTTGTAAACCGGCATGCCCGTTTGCGGACCGCTGTTGTAGTCATTCCGGCCAAGCATGCCCCAACCACCCGGGCCCATCATTCCACCAGGCAACTGCTGGGCCATCGCAGCCACACTGGTTGGCTGAGTAGGCTGCTGCGGCTGGTTTTGAGCCAAAATCGAGTTTTGGGTATTCAGCGAGGGTTGAGGAGTGATAAAGTTCATCTGGGAAGGCGTTTGCTGCGGAGTAATCGGAGTTACCAAGTCACCCACGTAGTAGGTCTTGGGTTCCACGTTTTTCCGCTGAGCATTCCGGCTGGTGACCTTGATCACTTCGTCTTCGACGGTGAAGACGAGACCGACCGAGCCGAGCACCACGTTGAGGGCGCTCTGCAGGGAGATTGGTTCACGAATCGGCACGTCCACTGGACGGCTGGAATCGACATTTTCAGCGGCCAGAGCCAGTTGGTCGAACACGATATTCACTCCACCCTGCTGGGAGAGTTGGTCAATCGCTTCTGACAACGGACCGCGGAAGTCGCCCTGAACCTTGGTGTTCTTCAGGGCATTCCAGATGTTCCGTTCGGCATCCGAACCATATTGGCGGTCGCCGAGGGCTTTCAGCCGCATTTGGGTCCGACGGTTCCACATCTCGGCGTCGCCGAACTGCATCGGCACGGCTGCATCCATGGGAGTTCCGAGTTCCTCCATGTCGCGGCCAATCGCCTTTTGGATATTGCTTTCCTTCGCGTCAGCCAGAGCATCAAGCTCACCCATCCGGGCGCTCATCTTGGCCTTCTCGAACAGCAGCGAAGCGACTTCGCTGTCCGGGTCGAGTTCGGCAGCTTGACGAGCGACCTGCTCGGCTTCAGCGTAACGCTTCTGGTCGAGGAGACGGTTGAAGTCTTCCACCAGCTTCTGGATTTGCTTTTCGACCTGGTACCGCTGTTCGCGGGTCAGCTCGACTTGTTCCAGACGCTCTGAATTGGCCTGCTGATTCTGGATGTCCGGCAGATTCTGCTGGATGTAGCGCTGCATCTCCTGAATGTCGCGATCGACAATCGTCAGCAGTGGACCCTTGTTGGTTTCGGACAAGGCACTGGCGGAGACCTCGCTGCGGAGTTCCATCATCTTGGAGAGAGCGGCCTGCGGATCCTTGGAGATGATCCGCTCGGCTTCGGCGCGAGTCTTGAAGACGCTGCCGTGGAGCTGGCGGAACATCGCCTGTTCGGTGTCGTTCAGGGCGCTGAGGTCGATCTCTTCCGACTCCTGAGACTTGGCTTCCGTCGCCGAGACCGGAGCAACCTTGGTTTGATCCTGCTCGGGAACGTAGCCCGCATTGGAGACCATGGCGGGAGCGCCGTCAGTGAAGCTGGCCGGAGCAACTGTCCCCGCGGAGCCGCGAGTCTTCATTGCCTTTTGCACGGTCAACTCGAGTTGCCAGGGGCGGACCTGCTCGGCAGTGAAGGCCGATTCAGGGACGTTCATCGCCTTGGCCTTGGCAACCAGCGAAGCGGCTTCTTCCCAGCGACCCTGGTCGACAGCCAGTTGAGCCTGAGACATCAGCTTGAGGCACTCGTTCAGATTTCCGCCAGCCGCGTTCATCGGTGCTGCCGCAGTCTGCGGAGCCGGCATGGCGTCGCCGCGAGCCACACTGATTTTGGTCAGCATCATCTGCGGGTCCATTCCCACAGTCTTGAAGTCGACCGGGAACTTGCCAGCCTGCTGGACGAGTTGCTCAGCCGAACTCCAGTCCTTGTGGACCAGCATCTGGTCCGCTTGCTCCATGAGGAACTTGGCGGCTTGCAGGTTGAACTGGTTGGCATCGCCATTCTTGGACATCTCGACCAGTTCGCCCTGTCGCTTGATCATGGTCGCGACCTTGGCAGGTGAATCACCCCAAGCGGTAAAGTCACCGCCCAGCTGTTCAGCCTGTTGCAGGTGTCGAGAGGCAGCTGCCAAATCACCGGCGGCCAGTGCCTTGCGGGCCTGGGCCAGCGATTGCATCGCGGGGTTGACGGCGGGAGCAGCAGCCGGAGTTGCCGGAGCTGCCGGGGCGGGAAGCCCCATTTTTGTACGGAGGGCTTCGATCTGCTGCATTGCAGCAGGATCCTGCCCGGGTTGCTTCGCGACTGCGGTCGCGACTTCAAGGTAGCGGCCGGCAAGATCCTTCTTGCCTTGGCTCATCGCCTGCTCGGCATCTCGCAACCAGGACTGGATTCGATCCGTCCCGGCTTGAGCCGGCTGGCTGGCAGTTGCAGGCTGCTGGGGAGCTTGCCCCTGAGCGACTGCAATGGCTTGACCCGCGGTGATCACGACGATCAAGCCCGCAGACCAAAAGCGCTTGCTGAAAAAATCGGAGACTCTCACGCATCTCTCCTTGTGACGTGACGCTGGATACCCAATAAAAAACGGATCGCTGCCAGCCGGATCCAGACTTCCCGGGGGGAGGCCTGTCAGCCACGATTCTGTGGAGCTGTTGTCAACTCCAAGTCGTCTCCGATTCTTTGCGTACCCAAAGCGCAGAACCGGCGACGAGTCCGAAGACAGCGCACGGCATTAAAGTTTTCGTGGGCTGTAATTAAGGAACGGCAGAGGGCGCGGTCAATATCAAACGGATCCGTGGCAAGATCTTCTTTTTTGGCAAAATATGCGGGCTGCTGGCACCAAACTGCTGGCAGAATTGCCTTCGCAAATTACCCAGAATTGCGGCATCGCTGGTAGGCTGCGCAGATTAACAGCGAGTTTGACGCGCGCGGCATCCTAAATCCGGAAGGCGGAGCGCCGATCGCTTACGAGCGTTCTGATCGATAACAGCAAGCAGCAAATCTTCGGGGGGAAACAGAGCCGAAAAGCGCCCCGCCTTGGAGCAACTTGCCGTTCAACGGAGCGCGCATGCTGACGAGACTTGCGCTGACGAGACTTGCGCTGACGAGACTTGCGCTGACGAGACTTGCGCTGACGAGACTTGCGCTGGGCAGGCAAGTTGCCGTTCCGCCTGCTCACGCGAATGCTGCGAGCCGCGAGTCGTTTCGGTAGCTCTGAAACTAGCCTCCCAAAAGGGACAGCGCTCCAGCCATTCGCTTGGTGGAGCGGAGATCGGCGATCAGAAAACGGCCCGGGATTTTTCGGCCAAACGCGGCCAATTCATACTCGATTCGCCGGGAACGCGGGTTCCAGAGGACCTGATGTATGCGGGCGATTTGCGGAGTTAACCGGCCCAACTGGGAACGAACTTCCACTTGTTCGCCCAATTTGAACGGCGGCTCGGGCGTTTCCACCCACAGCGTCGGGCGAACGCGGACCTGATGCCGACCATAAATCAGCAAGTTGTAATCGTCATCCAAATCGCTGCGCTGGAATATCCTGTTTCCGGGCAACAGCCGCTCGGCCAACCAGTAATCCTCCGGATGCACATTGTGCAAGCCTTCCTCGGGCCAAGTGGAGTAGACTCCCCACTTGGCTGGTCGTGGAATGGGCTCGTGGGTTGGGGTCATCGGATTGCCTTGTTTGCTCAGGTTGCCCAACAGGATTCCCGGCCCGGACCTGTCCTCCGGCGGAATGCTGCACTAGGGGAGCGGAGTCACCCGCTGCCTCAGCCGGAATTCACCAGCGGGCCCGGAATGTTCTCAGACTTTGCGAAGCTTGGTCACGCGGCCCGTGGTGACCCATTCGGTGACCATGATGTTGCCTTGGTGATCAAAGCAGGCATCATGAGGATGAACAAATTTACCCGGACGCCATTCGGCGGGGGTGCCACGCATCTTGAAGCCATCCAGAGCTTGCTGTCGCCACTGGGGATCGTCACCCAATTGAGCCAGAACCTTGTTGGACTTGTCGAGCAGCGTCACGCGGCAATGCAAGTCAGGCACTACCATCAGGTCGCCTTGGATATCGATATCCGCCGGGAACAGGAATCCATCCAGTTTACTCAGGAACTTCCCATCCATATCGAAAAACTGCAACCGTTTGTTAGCCCGGTCGCAGACAGCCAATTTGGGTTGGCCATCCCGCGCATCAAGCCATTGGCCGTGAGGGGTCTGGAATTGACCGTCGGCCTGACCGGTGCCACCAATCGACCGAATGTACTTGCCGTCCTTGTCGTACTGGTGGATCAGATTGCTGCCGTAGCCATCGCCGAGGAAAAAGCCGCCATCAGGGGCGAAGCTGGTGTTGGTTGGGCGAAAGGGCATCTTTTCCTTGTAAAGCCCCGTTTCTTCCTGAATCACCTTGAGCGGCTTCCGCCAGGCCCACTCGCCGTTGAGGTCAATTTTTGCAAAGCCGTTTTGATCGAAGGCCGGCGACAGATAGAGAAACTCCTGGCCGTTCTCTTCCCGAATATCGATTCCGTGCCCGTTGCCTTCGAACTCGGGAGCGAGTGATTTGATGAATTTGCCATCCGGGTCAAAGACGAAAATCGACCCAGGTTTGCCTTGATGAGAAATGTAAAAGCAGCCTTGCTTGTCAATGCAAACCCCGTGAGATGCGTCGCCGTAGTGGTGACCGCTGGGGAGCTCGCCCCATTGATGATGGCACTCAAAGCGATACTCCCCTGCTCCAATCACGGGGTGGTCCGAGGCAGTTCGCTTGGGAAGCAGCAGGGTAGGGGCAGCGACCAAGGTCGCGGCGGCAGCCGTCGCGCTTTGGACGAACTCGCGCCGAGTAGGGGCAGTTTGCTGCGCGGGTGCTAATGGTTTTCCAGAAGAGGCTGTCATCGCGGCTCCCGAGTTGTCTCAAAGCAAATAAGTTCAGAATTCACCGGCCTCCAGTTTAACGCTCTCCGCACCAGAATGCGCCGCTGCAAGCCAGCCGATTTCGCCGAGGACTGCGCGCGCAACTCACGCTACTCGGGAACACTGAAAAAGCCACCCGATGCGAATTGTGGAAGCAAGCCGTTCCGTCCTGCATCCAGACCGGCGGCAACGCTCAGCTCCTCCCCTTGGGCGGGGGGGCGAGGCGGCGGAGCGACCGGAACCAAATCGCCTGGTCCGGCACCGTCCAGACCCGAAAAACAGTCGCTAAGTGGCGGGACGGAATTTGGGGATCGGTCTTAAGTCCCTGATTTTCAATGGTTTACGGTTTTTTTTCGGTCGGCTCTTTTTTGCCAATATCTTTATGATATCATTCGAATATCTTCTCGCGATGGGAACCAGCTTCCCATTCACCCCAGCCTTGCATGGGACATCGCTGGGGGGGGCCAGGAGTTGCTCGGGAATTGTCTCTCGGCAGCCTGGAATGGGCTGAGGGGCGGGTATCCCCCTGACAGCCGAGCAGACCGTTCCCTTTTTGGAGTTGATGACGCATGCACACGCACACCAAAGAAGTTCCAGTAAAAACCCTCAGCGGCTGGTTGATGTTGCTGCTGATGTTTCTCAGCATCGCCGCAAACGTCGCGCTCTGGGTCTGGTTTGCCCGAGACACGGAGGCCCGACTCGAAGCGGTTGGTTATCCGAACTTCTGGCTGCTGGGCTTGGCGATTCTCCACACCATCCTCAACCTGATTTGGATGGGAGGCTTTTTCACACTCCAGCCGAACGAGGCTCGCGCTCTGATTCTCTTTGGCGATTACGTGGGGACGGAGCGCCGCAGCGGATTCCACTGGACGAATCCGTTCAACACCAAAAAGCGGATTTCCGTTCGAGCGCGCAACTTCAACACACCAAAGCTGAAGGTCAACGACAAACGCGGAAATCCGATCGAAATTGGCGCGGTCGTGGTCTGGCGCGTTGCCGACACCGCGGAAGCATTGTTCGATGTCGATAATTACGAAGAGTTCGTCTCCGTGCAGAGCGAATCAGCCGTTCGACTGCTCGCCAGTCGCTACGCCTACGATGATGGCGAGGCAGGCGAAATCACGCTGCGGAGCGGACTCGATGAAATCTCGCACGATTTACAGGCCGAGTTGCAAAACCGCTTGGCAAACGCGGGCGTCGTTGTCGAAGAAGCCCGCCTCGCTCACTTGGCCTACGCCCCCGAAATTGCCCAGGCAATGCTGCGCCGACAGCAAGCGGAAGCGGTGATCGCCGCCCGGCAGAAAATTGTTCATGGCGCAGTCTCGATGGTTGAGATGGCTTTGACGGAACTGGCCGACAAACAAGTGGTCAAACTCGATGACGAACGACGTGCGGCAATGGTCAGCAACCTGCTGGTGGTCCTCTGCAGCGAGAATGAGACTCATCCGGTCATCAACACCGGCACGTTGCATAACTAATTGACCAAAAGTTTGCTGGCTCGAGCTGAGTGACCCGCCTTTTGCCGATAACGCAGGGACCCGGTAAGACGGCTAACGCAAGCCGAGGCTGGGGCAGGGTTCAGCCCGGCATTCAGCGAAAGAGATTGCAGAGAGAAGGAATGGACGACGAGCGCAAGGCGTTTCCGCTGAGAATCTCGAAAGGGCTTTTTGACCAGCTGAAGTCCTGGGCTGATCAGGAAATGCGCAGCGTCAATGGCCAGATCGAATACTTGCTGCGCGAGGCTGTGCGCCGCCGGATCGGACGCGAGCCAGAACCGGGACTACGCGGCTCGCCCGACGAGCCAAATGACTCGCAGGGTAGGTAAAGACTACACCGCGCGGCACACAGGGCGGTTGCTTCCTGCGGGAGGCTCTGTCGGTGCCATGCGGCCCGGCGAGCTTATCCTGCAGTCCGGCGAACCATTCCAGCCGCACTCCTCCGGCACGGTCCTTTTCCGGCTCAGCTCTCGCCCCGCTTCTTTTCTCACCGAGGTGATGGTACCGAGGTGATGGCACCGTGGTGATGGCACCCTAACCACCCAGCTTGAAGCCGGTGCCGCCGCTGCCCGGTGGCGTCTGAGGTGGTGTCTGCGGGGGCGCCTGAAAGGGCGTCAGAGGGAGCGGCTGCGGCGACTGAGCGGGGGGCTGGCCGGCGGTGGGCTGGGGTTGTGGTGAGTCGAAGGAGGGGATCTTGGGTGGCGGAGTGAACGAACCGGGGGGCGAGAAGCTCCCGCCGACCGGGGCGGAGTTGCCGGCTCCAGCCGCGTTGCCTGTTTGAGGTTGGAACTTCTCTGCGGACGGGGGGGGAGCGAAGGAAGCGGGAGCACCGCTCGGAGGCGTCAACCCCGTTCCCGCTTGCGGCGCTGCTCCTGAACCGCTTCCACCAAACGCCGGGGTTACCACAGGCAGAGCTCTCTCGCCTTGCGACCAAGCTGGCTCCGATCCGGATACGCGTTCAATCGGTTGTCGCTGAGGAGCAAAGCCCTGCGGCTCAATCACACTGGTTGGTTCCGTTGTCAAACGGGGGCGATCGTCCACTCGGCTCCCTGCGGCTCCGCGCATTCCTTGTACGAGCGCGGCGGGAGTCGTCTCCAGAAGCGGACGACGAGGCGCCACGAGCATTGCGGCTACTGAGTTCGAGTTTTGTCCTGCCGGCGAGATGCTCAGCGAGTAGTCGGCGATCCACTGGTTGTAGTCCACTACGGACTGCAGGAATGCCTGCTGCGCTTGTCCCGCTAATGCAATCGCAGCCAATTGTGTCGGCAAATCCTGCAACCCGCTGCCGAGTTGGCCTCCGCTGCGATTGGCGCCGTTCATGGCCGCTTCGGCGGTCAGCGCCCGGTGCTGCAGCAACTGTAATTGTTTCGGCAATGCCCGCGCGATCGTCTGCAGCTGCGGCGGAAGTGAGCCATTGGCAACATACCAGTCAGAGTGTGTCTCGTAGGCTTGAGCCAGAGGCTGGTCCGCAGGCAAAGGCAAGAGCTCAGACCCGGCGGAGGGAATTAACCCGCCCAGTTCCTGCTGGGCCCATTGCAGCCGAATTTCAGCCTGCAATCGCTCGTCTTCTGCCAGCAGGCGACTATTCTCGAGCAATTGCGATTGCTGCAGATCGGAACCGGAATGAAGTCGGGCCAGCTCAGTGCAGCGTTCGCAGCGGTTGAGGTAGCTGGCCCAGGCAGCATAAGTCTGCCAATACTGCCGGACGATCGCGCGACGTCTCTCCGGGGGAGAGTTTTGCAGGGCATCCTCCAGCCGAATTGGGCGTCCCGGCAAAGGGTCCGGGGCCCGCTGCACGTCATAGCGCTCGAGCAGTTGCCGAGCCAGTTCCATTGAGCCGCCCGCCGGCCCGCGGGAAAGCTGATTGGGCAGACCGATCCCCGACTCAATACCGGACGCGAGCCTGACTTGATTGTCTTGAATCAGTGGCTCTGAGATCAACTCGACCGGTCGGCTGAGCGGTTGAGCGGCGGGCTCGCGGTTCTGTTCCTGAACGCGCTCGGGAATCAAGCCGAGCGGTCGTGAACGGGCTGGGTCCTGAAGCGCGGTGGCAGCAGGATCGCTCGCGCTTGGAGTGACTGGATTCAACGCCGGGTTAAGCGCCCGGTTCAGCGGAGCGTTGTTCGCGGACGGAGCGGCTTGTGGCTGAAGAAACACGCCACTGGTCGTGCCTGCTTGAGCTGGCGCCACGACGGCAGCAGGGGGCGAATTGGGCGGCGCAAACTGCGGTTGCAATTCCTGTGAATTGCTGCTGGGCACAACCGCTGGCGATCGCAAGTCGTTCAGGGGCAGGGAAGGAAAACTGCGCCGCGCGGGAAATTCCTCAGTCGGAGAATTGGCAGGGACAATCGGCGGCAACTCACTTTGCCCGAAAACGGACAGTGGCTCCCAGCAGCAAGCCAGTACCATTACCTGGAACAATAACGAACCGATTTGTCGAATGGCCATGCTTCACCTCCATGTGAATCGCTGTCCGAACTGAGCTGCTCGCGCGACAGCGACCCTGATTTGGAGCGAAAGACAGTTTTTCGTCAATCCGAATCGGCCTCTGGCGAGCTGGATTGAGCTGTACTGCTAGCGAACAAGCCAAACTTTATCGAGGAGACTGGGGAAATCGGAGCCGCAGGGTGGGCAACGCCCTCCCGGAAGATGACCCAGCGAAGGGGTCTCCGCCCGCGCGAGTCCCGAGGGGACATCACCACGCCCGGGCCGGTGATTACTGCGGATTCTGAAATCCGTCGGGGGGGAAGCTCTGCTGAAGTTGCTTCCGGTCACCGGTGACCACTTCCAGATTGATGGGTCGCCCCTCACGAATGATCTCCACCCGGGCTTTGGAGTTGGGTGGAGTGGTGGCCACCAGCCGGAAAACGTCCCGGTGGTCCTTGATTTTGACGTCATTCCAACGCCGGATAACGTCGTCGACTCGCAGCCCTGCCAGGTCGGCTGGTGAGTTGGGGGTGACTTGGCCGATGCGCGCGCCGTCAAAATCGGGAAGCGAAAGAACCGCGGCCTGCGCGGCGCTGACTGGATGCGGGACAAATCCGAGAAAGCCGCGCCGGACTTCTCCGTTCGTGATCAGCTGGTCGGTAACATAGCGGACAATCTGGCTGGGAACGGCAAAACTGATCCCTTGGAACTTGTCGCCGTAAATTGAAGTGTTGATGCCAACGACCAGTCCTTCCGTGTTGATCAGCGGACCGCCGCTGTTGCCGGGATTCACTGCGGCATCTGTTTGAATCAATTCCTGCTGAACGCGTTCCTGGTCGCCCTCCCGTTCATAGCGATTCTTCCCGCTGACGACTCCGCTGGTGACTGTCTGTTCCAATTCGTAGGGCGTTCCAATTGCCCAGACAATCGAACCGACCTCAAGCAGTTCGCTGTCTCCCCACCGGGCCGGTATCAGCTTGTCCGCCTTGATCTTGAGAACGGCGACATCGGTCAACGGGTCAGTTCCGACAACGACTGCCGGAAACTCCCGCCGGTCCGAGAGCTTTACCAAAATGTCACCGGAGTCCTCAATCACGTGAGCATTGGTGACGATGTAGCCGTCGGCTGAGATGACCACTCCGCTCCCCTGCCCTGCTCCGATGATGGCTTGCGAGCGACGGCCGACAGAAGCGACTTTGATGCACTTGATGCTGACGACGCTCGGCTTGACTGCTTGGGCGACGAGTTGGTAGGCCTTGGAAATCCCTGCAAGGGGGTTGTTTTTCAGGATGTTGACGGCATTCTCGTACTCAGCCTTAACGCGTCCGGCGGTTGCAGCGTATTGATACTTTTCGACGAGATAAGGACCAAGCTGCATGGTGCCGAAAATCAGGGCCGCCAGGCAAAGCAGCCAGAAGAGTTTATTGACTGCTTCGCCCGCGAAGGTCTCAGCCGGGCGGAGTTGAGCGGAGCGTCGAGCCAGAGGTGAATCGGTGGCAAGGTCGAGTGCGTTCGCCCCTGTGAGGGGTGACTGAGGGCGGTGGCTGTTGGCGGGCTCACCCACTGTGCTCTCTGCCGTGGTGACTTGGTCCTGCCCGGGGGACGTCGACCAAGGGAGATTGGAAATTGGGTCAGCGGCATGACCGCTGCGCGGGACACCATTGCCTGGGGCTCCATTGCCTGGGGCCTCTGAACGGGGATGCGCTCCGCCCAAACTCTCTTCGCCTGGATGTTCTAAGCCCATTTGATCGAAGCCCGTTTCTTGATGGCCGAGGGGAAACGAGGCGAAGCGCCTCGGCTGGACGCGCCTCGGCTGGACGCGAATGACGATGCGAATGACGATGCAGTTCATCTGGAGTGATGAATCTCGTCCTCAAACTCAATTCAGCATCACAGCGATTGCTGGGCGACATTCATTGATTGCCGCGAAGTTTTCCGGATTCATTTGCGGAAAACTTGCAGCTGAACCTTCGGCATGGACTTTGGCCGGCAACATTGCGTCGCCGGCGAGTTT
>Ga0315907_10008134_pt1 | contig 10815 bp, 9 predicted proteins | sample LakEriMetagenome_3_FD_203525 | JGI IMG/M metagenome (GOLD analysis project Ga0315907, IMG submission 203525) | Freshwater fungal communities from buoy surface, Lake Erie, Ohio, United States - Buoy 12 MA123 | ecosystem: Environmental > Aquatic > Freshwater > Lake > Lake biofilm | place: USA...
CGCGCAACTCGTCGATCAAATCTTCGATGCGAGCCGTAGCAATCGGATCCAGTGCCGAGCAGGGCTCGTCCATCAGAATCACTTCCGGGTTCACTGCGATCGTGCGCGCGATACACAGGCGCTGCTGCTGACCGCCCGAAAGACTGGTTCCGGGTTGATTCAAGCGATCTTTGACCTCTTCCCAGAGACCCGCTCGACGCAGGCTCTGGTTGACGATGTCGTCGAGCTCGCCACGATTGGCCGCGAGGCCGTGAATGCGCGGTCCGTAAGCCACATTCTCGTAGATCGACTTCGGGAACGGGTTCGGTTTTTGGAACACCATGCCGACTCGCGCGCGCAGCTGCACCACGTCCTGGCGCTTGTCGTGGATATCTTGACCATCGAGCGTGATCTGACCCTCGACGCGCGCACCCACGATGGTGTCGTTCATGCGGTTCAAGCAGCGCAAGAAAGTCGACTTGCCACAGCCCGAGGGGCCGATCATCGCGAGCACTTGCTGACGAGCGATATCGATGTTGACCTTCCGGATCGCGTGCTTGTCGCCGTAGAACACATCGACATCACGACACGAGAACACCGGGCTCGGCACGGTGATGTCGCCAATCGTTTTGGCGGGAGCCTTGCTCTTCAGCGAGTCGACGGAAGCGGCAGAATCACTCATGAAGATCACCAACGTTTTTCAAACTTGTTTCGTAGCCAGACGGCAGTGGCGTTCATCACGAGGAGGAACACCAACAGCACGATGATGGCACCGGAGGTTCGCTCGACGAAACCACGCTCAGGCAGGTCGGACCACAGGAATACCTGCACGGGCAAAGCGGTAGCGGGATCGACGATGCCCTGTGGCACCTCGACGATGAAGGCCACCATACCGATCATCAGCAGCGGCGCACTCTCACCGAGTGCTCGCGCCATACCGATGATGGCACCGGTCAACATGCCCGGCAGCGCGAGCGGCAACACGTGATGCCCCACCATCTGCAATCGGGAGGCACCCATGCCGAGCGCCGCCTCGCGTATCGACGGTGGCACCGCTTTGAGTGCCGCGCGCGAGGCGATGATGATGGTCGGCAGCGTGAGCAGCGTCAGTACAAAGCCACCGACGAGCGGTGCCGAGCGCGGCATACCGAAGAAACCGATGAACACCGCAAGCCCGAGCAGACCGAACACGATCGAGGGTACCGCAGCGAGATTGTTGATGTTGACCTCGATGATGTCGGTTAGACGATTACGCGGCGCGAACTCCTCGAGATACACCGCCGCGCCCACACCGATCGGGAACGAGAGCAACAGCGTAATCAATAGCGTCAATAACGATCCGATCAATGCGCCTCGAACGCCGGCCTGTTCGGGGTCACGCGAGTCGCCGTTCGAGAAGAACGAGCGGTTAAAGCGCAAATCAAGATCGCCCCGTTGCTCGAGCGCGTTCACCCAGCCGATTTGCTGATCAGAGAGGCGACGCTCATCTTCAGGGGCAGTACGACTGACATTACCCTTCAACACCATATCGACGGTGTCATCAGCGAGTAGCCACAGAGTCTGTCGCTGCCCGATGAGATCCGGATTGGAGGTCACCGCGCGCTGCAACTCGATGGAGGCCGCACTGCTCATCAGGCCGTAGAGTTCGCGTAAGTTTGGCCGGCCTTCGACTTGCGGAAACTCCGCGCGCAGCGCCGCACGTACAAGCGCCTGGTAGTCGGCGACGACGAGATCATCGGGATCGCGATTGCCTGCAGGGTCGATCGTCTCGGGATCGTAGAAAACTTCGAGCTTCACGTAGCTCTGCTGAAAGACCGAGAGCCCTTGCGCAAAGATCGTTCCGAACAAAAACACGACGAAAGCGATACCCGCACTGACGGCCGCGAACCCGTAGAAGCGGAAGCGACGCTCCGCGCGGTAGCGACGCGCAAGGCTATTACGCACCTGCTGCTGCGTCTCGGCCGCTGACTTCACCGCCGCGTTATTCGTACTGTTCACGGTACTTCCTCACGACGTAGAGCGCGATGACATTGAGCACCAAGGTCACGATGAACAGCATCAAGCCGAGTGCAAACGCCGCCAGTGTTTTGGGGCTGTCGAATTCCTGATCGCCCACCAACAGCGTCACGATCTGCACCGTAACGGTCGTCACGGCTTCGAGCGGATTGGCCGTCAGATTGGCTGAGAGGCCCGCCGCCATCACCACGATCATGGTCTCACCGATCGCGCGCGAGATCGCGAGCAGCACGCCACCTACGATGCCGGGCAGCGCCGCACGCAGCACCACTTGCTTGATGGTTTCGGAACGCGTGGCGCCGAGTGCATAGGCACCATCCCGCAGGCTCTGCGGCACCGCGGTGATCATGTCATCCGCGAGCGATGAGACGAACGGGATGATCATGATGCCCATGACGAGCCCCGCCGCGAGCGCACTCTCGCCCGCCACATCGAGACCGATCGATTCGCCCCACACGCGCAAAATGGGCCCGACCGTCGTCACAGCGAAGAATCCGTAGACCACCGTTGGTACGCCCGCGAGCACCTCGAGCAAAGGCTTGACGACCTTGCGTACCTGCGAGGGCGCGTATTCGGCCAAGTAAATCGCGGAGAACAATCCGATGGGGACTGCGACGATCATCGCGATGAACGAAATCAGCAACGTGCCTGCAAACAACGGAATGGCGCCGAACGCACCGGAGGAGCCCACTTGATCGGCGCGAATTGCCATCTGCGGCGACCAGCGAGTCCCAAAGAGAAACTCCGACACCGGCACGATATTGAAAAAGCGCGTCGCCTCGAAGACCACGGAGAGCACGATGCCGAGCGTCGTGAGCACGGCCACGAGCGAACACAAGAACAGCAAGCCCTCGAAGACACGCTCGACCGAGTTGCGTGCGCGCAGCTCTGGGGTAATACGGGAGCGAGTGATGAAGAGACCGAGTACGGCGACCGCAAACGCGAGTGCGGTCAACGCCATGCGCGAATAACCCTGCAAGCGCACGTATTCACTCGCCGCCACCGCGGCCTCTGCCGACACCTGCGATGCGGGGATGTTGCCCGCGATGACGTTGCGCACGTCGTTCAGGAACAAAGTGAAGCCATCTTGGCCGAGTGACATCACCGACGCAGGCAGATGCGAGGTGACGATCGCGATCAACACGCGATCCTGCAGACTAACCCACAGGATGACGAGTAGCAGCGCGGGCAAGCCTGCCCACAAGGCTGCGAGTAATCCGTAGTGACCCGGCAGCGAATGCAGATCGCGGATGCCGCGCGCACCGCCTGCCACGGCCAGCGCCCGCGCCTTCCCAATCTGGAACGCGACGAACGACAGCAGCGCCAAGGCAACGATCAGCAGCGATGGTGTCATGGGGATCCAGGCAGACCGGGGTCAGGGACGCGCATTTTATCGACTTGTGCCACCGCGGTCGCCTTGTGCAATCAAAATTTCATCTGATTGGCATAAAAGCGACATACGCGGTGGCCAGTCTGCGGAAGATAGGGGGAGTGTTTCTCGCGATTTAGAAGGACCAGTTCAGATCGATCATGAGCCGCTCGTAATCCTTCCCAGCCGAAGTATCGACCTGCAGCTCATTGATCATCCAGGCCCATCCTAGGCGCAGATTCGGATTGAGCTGGTAGGCACCGCGAAAGGCATAACCCGACGCGTCGGTCGATCCGCCTGCAAAGTCCGAGTCGACCCACTGGCCGAACATCGCGTCCTTCTCGATCAACTGATACAGCAAGCCTAACTCCCAACTTGACGGGATCGACGAACTCGCCCGCCCGTAGGTAAAGCCGACCGAATACGCGGTATCGAGCGGATTAGCCCCCTCTGCCGCCGTGTTCACCGCATAGTTGGCAAATAGATTCAGCGGTCGATCCGCCACACGCGTCTGCCACTCACCCTGCCACTCGAGGACATCGTAGTCATTCGCGAGGCAAGCACCGCCGAGCGTGCTACGACAACCTGTGGTTTTCGTCGTGTTACCGAAGAAGCTACCGATGCTGCCCGACTGTACGACCGCGTGCCCTTCGACGGCGCGATGATCGAGATAGCTCAACGCCATGACGTAACGATCACCCGAGGCGGTCGTATCGCGAAATCCAAGTTGGGCCCCGAGCATCTCGGAGTCGACGATCGCGCTGCGCTCAGCAAGGCGCGTGACGAAACTGCTCGCAAACCAACCGGTCGAGCCCTGCTGCCAATTGGCCGCAAAGCCTTCGGGGTTGATGTCGCCGTCGTAGAAGTAGCTGCCAACGCGCGTCCAAGGCATCTTCATCTTGCCCGCCGTCAGACGCCATTGTTCGTTCGGCATCCACTCGCCATAGGCCAAGTCGATGTACACCGACTTACGCGAGTTGGCATCGCTCAGAGTGACGTTCGTCGAGCGCGCATCCGCATTCTCAGCGGTGCTGAGCTGCCACTCGACTCGAACCGTGTCATTGACACGGGCGAGTGCACCGAAGCGCCCGCGGATACGATCGCGATTGCGCGCAACCGCGCCCTCCGCATCGATATTCTCATTGCGGTAACGCAGGTCACCCCGCCACTGCCAGCGCGCGAGCCAACCGGAGCTTGCGCTCTCGCCAAGAGCGCGAGCAAGGTTATCCGCGCCTTGATCAATCGACTCCTGCTGATCAGCATTCGTCGTCGTGACCTCCTGAAGCTCGCTCGCTTGGCTCTGCTGCGCCGCCTCGAGAGCAGCGAGCCGCTCCTGCAGAGCGGCCAGCTGCGCGCGCAGCGCCGCGAGCTCGTCGGTCGAGACCTGCGCCCGCGCGCTGCCAGCGACCAACCCCAAAGAGACGGCGAGCATCGCCGCGATGTTGCGCTGACGGTTCATTACGGCGCGAAGTTCTTCAGTACCTTCACGTCCGCACGCGTCTTGGCGAGATCAGCGGCGGGCTGCGCGACGAGTCCGCGATCGGCGAGATAGCCCTCTTCGCCTAACGCCTTGTCGCTCACGTATTCATTGACGAATTCACGCAGACCCGGGATCACGCCGATGTGCGCTTTCTTGACGTAGATGAACAGCGGACGCGAGGCCGGGAACTTACCCGAGGCGATCGTCTCGAAAGTGGGCTCGACACCGCTAATCTTCACACCACGCAGCTTGTCGAGATTTTCCTCGAGGAAGCTGAAGCCGAAAATACCAATGGCATTCGGGTTCGCTTCGAGCTTCTGCACGATCAGGTTGTCGTTCTCGCCTGCCTCGACGAAGGCACCGTCTTCACGCAGCGTGTGGCAGATGCGCTTGAAGCGCTTCTCGTCCATCTTGCGCAGGTTGTCGATCCACGGATACGTGCGGCAGCCCGTCTCCATATAGAGCTCGTGGAAGGAGTCGCGCGTGCCCGAAGTCGGCGGCGGGCCGAGCACTTCGATCTTGATGTTGGGCAAAGACTTATCGACATCGCGCCAGCTCTTGTACGGGTTCGCGATCAAAGCAGACGGATTCGCCGGATCCGGCACCTGCTTGGCGAGCGCGAGGTACACCATCTTCGGCGTTAGGTTCATCGTCGGGCCGCGCTTGCTCTCCGAGAGCGTCAAACCGTCATAGCCCACGCGAACTTCGAGGATGTCCTTCACGCCATTCTTCTGGCAGGTCGCAAACTCGTTGGCGTTCATGCGACGCGAGGCATTCGCCACATCGGCGTGCTGCGGACCAACCCCGTTGCAGAACAGCTTGATGCCACCGCCGGTGCCGGTGCTCTCGACTTTGGGGGTCTTGAAACGACCCTGCCGGCCGAACTGCTCGGCGACCGCCGTCGTAAACGGGTAGACGGTCGAGGAACCGACCACGTTGATGAAATCGCGGGCAGCTTGTGCGTGGGCGCTGATCGAACCCGCCGCCAGAGCGACGGCGAAAGTGAGCGAGATCAAGGGTTTCTGGAACACGGTCGGCACCTCTGTATTGGCGAGTGGCGATAATGATGGGCACGGAATGTGACAGATTTATTTCATCGAATTTAACTCAAGCCTCACAAGGGCTTGCACTCTCCGCCCCCCCTCCCTATAAGGAGCGCCATGTCCGCTACGCTCGAACTCACGCAAGACCTCATCGCCCGCAACTCCGTCACGCCCGTGGATGCCGGTTGCCAGCAAGTCATGGGCGATCGTCTGGCAGCGCTTGGCTTCCAGGTCGAGTCGCTGCGCTACGGCAATGTCGAGAACCTCTGGGCAACCCGTGGTTCCGGCACGCCCACGATCTGCTTCGCAGGCCACACGGACGTCGTCCCGACTGGCCCTCTCGAGGAGTGGCGGAGCGACCCATTCAAGCCTGTGATCAAGGACGGCATGTTGTTCGGACGCGGCGCGGCTGACATGAAAAGCGGCTTGGCCGCCATGATCACCGCGACGGAAGAGTTCGTCCGCGCCCATCCGAACCATCGCGGGCGCATCGCCTTTCTGATTACCAGTGACGAAGAAGGCCCCTCGGTCGATGGTACGAAGCGTGTGGTCGAGACCCTGCGCGAGCGTGGCGATCGCATCGACTACTGCATCGTGGGCGAGCCCTCGAGTGAGGCGTCGATCGGCGATACCATCAAGATCGGTCGGCGCGGATCGCTCTCGGGTCGCCTGACAGTGCATGGCGTGCAGGGACACGTCGCCTATCCGCAAGTCGCCGAGAACCCCGTTCACACCCTGGCCCCAGCGCTCTTCGAGCTCACCTCGCGAACCTGGGATCATGGGAACGAGCACTTCCAGCCGACGACCTTTCAGATTTCGAACCTGAATGCGGGCACGGGCGCACCGAATGTGATTCCGGGCGAACTGAAGGCGCGCTTCAATCTGCGCTATTCACCGGTGCAGAGCATCGAGACGCTCAAAGAAACCGTCGAAGGGATACTGAACAAGCACGGCGTGCGTTACACGCTCGAGTGGTACGTCTCGGGTGAACCGTTCTACACGCAGCCCGGCCCGCTATCGGATGCGGCGGTCGCTGCCATTGAGAGCGTCACCGGCAAGAAACCCAAGCTCTCGACGGGCGGTGGCACATCCGATGGGCGCTTCATCGCACCGATGGGCGCGCAGGTCGTCGAACTCGGCGTCATCAACGCGACGATTCACAAGGTCAACGAAAGCGTCCGCATCACCGACATCGATCAGTTGCACAAGATGTACCGCGGGATGCTCGAGCGACTGATCGCCCCGATCAGCCAAAACAGCTAGAACAACCAGTTCGATCCTTGCGCGATCAGCGCACCGAGCAAGGCACCGGCGAGTACATCGGTCGGATAGTGCAGCCCGAGCACCACCCGTGATGCCGCCACCATCAAGGCGAACGGCACCAGTAACACCGCGAGTGCAGGCACATGCGAGATCGCGATCGCCGTGAACATCACGGCATGCAAAGTGTGCCCCGAGGGGAAACTGTAGCGATCAAGCGGCGGCATGGCGCACTCGATGCCGATCAAACCGATGTAGGGCCGTTCGCGCACCAGCTTCTTCTTGAGCGCCTTGTAGAGCAGCAATCCGAAGGCGCCCGCAGCGAGCATCTCAAGCGAGATCCACAAGCCCTGCGCGATCGAGCGGCCACTGGCCCAAGCGATGAGCGGCATCGCGGCCATCAGTACGTACCAGAACACACCGTCACCCAGACGCGAGACCAATCGGAAAGAATTGCGAATTAAGCGACGGCGACACGCGGCATTCGCCAGCAGACAGATTCTTCGTTCGGCGCGATCGACTCGAACGAAGAGGGCGCTCATGAGGTCACCGCACTCCGCGACACATCAGCTTCGATGACGTTCTCGTAGAGCCGCGAGAGACGCTCGGCCATGCTGCGCGACGTCCAGCGCTGCGCATCCTCACGCGCGCACTCCGAGAGCAGCATGCGCTTGGCAGGATCACGCAGTACCGAGGCGACACCGTCAGAGAACACCTCGATATCCTCAGGAACCACCACGGCCCCCTTCACGCCCGCCAGCACATCCGCCGTGCCCATCACCGCCGTCGAGACAACCGGCGTGCCCTGCGCCATCGCTTCGAGCAGCACGAGACCCTGCGTCTCGGTGCGCGAGGCGAAGACGAAGGCATCGGCCGCGTTGTAGCAATCGAGCAGCGTCGTGGTGCGATCCATGTAGCCCTTGAAGAGCACGTTCGCATCGAGACCTAGCGAGCTCACGAGGTTGCGAATGTGCGCCTCGGCTGGCCCCTCGCCCGCGATGATCAAGAGCACATCGGGCACCTTGCTGCGCAGCCGCGCGAGCATACGAACGAGGAAATCGATGTTCTTCTCGTGCGCCACACGACCCACAAAGAGCGCCACTGGGCGCTGCGGATCGATCCCGTGGGCTTTTCTGAAGTTGGCCCCGTGCCCGGGCGCGAAACATCCTGCCGGCAAGCCGGTCGGCAACACCTCGATCGGCGTCTGCACACCATACGCACGCAGCGCCTCTGCCATTTGCCGTGAAGGTGAGATCACCGTCTGCACGTCGTGGCACTGCGACACCGTGAAACGGCGCGCGAGCGCCTTCATCCACGCCGCCGGCAAGCCGGGAACGTAGTGATGCAGGTAGTGTTCAAAATAAGTGTGGTACGTCTCGACGATGGGCGCACCCAAGCGGCGCGCGACTCGAACGCCGGCATAGTGAGCAAGAAACGGCGTCTGGATATGCACCACGTCGACATCCTCAGGGCGCAGCCGCGAGGTGTAGCGCATGAACTCGCTCCAATTGAAGGCCCGATCTTCCGGATCACGCGGCACCTGCCACGAGGGAATCCGCACGATCTCGGCGTCATCGACGATATGAGGAGCTTGCGGATATTGCGGAGCGATGAGCGTGCAAGCGTGTCCGAGACCCAGCAAATCCTGCCGAAAGGTTTGAATCGACGTCGACACCCCGTTGACTCTGGGGAAGTAGACGTCCGAGACCATGAGGATTCGCATCGCCCTAAGATAAGGTCGACTTATTACAACTTGATTTCATTGACGCGACTCGCATCCCACCCGGATATGTCACTCTGATGACACCGTCCAATGCGACCCCGCGCTGCCTTTGAGGCAAAGTCGACCCTGCATACCGACGAAACGACCCTCATCATCAAAGGTGATCAGGGTGGTCGGCACGAACGGCCGCAACAACGCGGACGAGGCTTCGAGCCTCACGTTGGTGAGGCCGCCCGCGCCGTAGCCGGTGGACGTCGCGCGCAAGCCGAGCACCATCGCCTGCTCTGCAACGAGATACTGCAGCTCGAGGGGTCTGCCGCGGCGAAGGTCTCGCAACTGAGCTTGCAGATGCGTGATCAGCGTGGGCCCCGCGAGCACCTCACCCTCGACCTCTAGTCGCACCTTGCGTCGACGCTCCCCATCACGAATGTCGAGATGAATGAAGCCACCCTCACGAGTGGCCTCGACATCCTGGGCGACCGTCATGCGCTGCAGTCGATAACGCCGCCAAGCAGCGCCGTCGTAGATCAACTCCTCACGCGCGATGGCCACACCCGCGCCATCGCGCCATTCGCTGTAGCCGAAAACCCCACAGCGGCCGCCGCCCAACTCGAACCGCGCGCCGCGCTCAGCTTTACCGGTGACTTCGGCCTCGCCATTCAAGGTGGCGTCTTCGGCCTGCGCCATCGCCGCAGCGAACGTCAGGCAGAGCGCCAACAATGTGATCGCACGACGCATGATCTTGAGCGACGCCATCAAGCCACTTCGCGCGCAGCTTGAACCTCGCGAGCGAGACGCAGGCCCTCGCTCATCTCGAGCCAGTTCCACACGCCGAGGCGACCGTTGCGATCCTCGACGAGGGCCGAGCAACTCTCGACCCAATCACCATCATTGCAATAGAGCACGCCTTCGATATCCGTGATCTCGGCGCGATGAATGTGCCCGCAAATCGCACCATCGAGACCACGACGCTTCACTTCGTGCGCGACCGCTTGCTCGAAGCTCGAGATGTAGTTCACCGCGTTCTTAACCTTGTGCTTAAGGTAGTTCGTAAGCGACCAGTAATCGTAGCCAAAGGCTCGACGAACCCGATTGAAGTGCCGGTTCATATCGATCGAGAAGTCGTAAGCGCGCGAACCGAGCGCCGCGAGCCACGGGCTGCACTTGACGACACTGTCGAACTCATCGCCGTGCAGCACGAGCAGGCGCTCACCACGCGCGGTGGTGTGCACGCAGTCACGCACGATCTCGAGGTTGCCAAACACCGTGCCCGCGAACTCACGCAGATCTTCGTCGTGATTGCCCGGGACGTAGACCACGCGAGTGCCGTGCTTGGCTTTACCTAAGATGGTTCGGACGACGTTATTGTGCTCCTGCGGCCAGTAGAAGTTCTTCCGCAAGCTCCACAAGTCGATCACGTCACCGACGAGATATAAGGTATCGGTGTGAACATCGCGGAGAAAATCGAGCAGCGCGGTGGCGTTACAGCCGCGATTACCCAGATGGATATCGGAGATGAAGACGCTGCGGACCCAATGACGAGGCGCGTTGGCGGGGCTCATGCGCGCGAAGACTGCGCCGCATCGATGACGGTGGGATGACGGCGGGATGACGAGCCAATGAATTTATTAAGACGAACTTATTGAGACGAGCGGGAGTTCGACCACACACCGACAACGGTGATGGCGAACACGCTCAAAAACACCCAAGCGGGCATCGACAGCCCGAGCAGACTCCAATCAATCTTCTGGCACTCGCCTGCACCGGTTAGCACCTTCTGCACCACCGTCATGAGCGGAAACACGTCCATCATGTAATCAAAGCTCGCACCACACGCGGGCACACTGCCAAACGGCAGGCTTTGAATGTAGACGTGGCGACCCGACACATACAGCGGAAATGCCGCTGCGAGCGCAAGCAAGGCCGCGTAAACGCGAGCACCCGC